>Ga0208960_1000597_pt1 | contig 20286 bp, 18 predicted proteins | sample GreLakmeON33MSRF_FD_187703 | JGI IMG/M metagenome (GOLD analysis project Ga0208960, IMG submission 187703) | Freshwater lentic microbial communities from great Laurentian Lakes, MI, USA - Great Lakes metaG ON33MSRF (SPAdes) | ecosystem: Environmental > Aquatic > Freshwater > Lake | place: Great...
TCTGGAAATATTATGACTGGGATGGATCGCATTCCACCATTGATTTCAATAACTTTAGCGGCAGCTGCTTCATCGGCTTCAATATCAATGTAATTACACTCAACTTCTAATGAGTCAAGCAAACGTTTCGAACGAATGCAATCTCCGCACCAATCAGCGGTATACATAGTTATCATTTTTTACCTATCTTCTAGAGATCAAGAAAATTCTCGAGGCCAAAGGTTAAACCTGGGTGCGATCCAACTTTGCGAATTCCAAGAAGTACCCCAGGCATAAAACCAGTGCGATCTATCGAATCATGTCGAATCGAAAGGGTTTCACCTTGATCGCCAAGGATCACTTCTTGATGCGCAACTAAACCGCGTAACCGGACTGAATGGATTGCCACATCGCCAACTTTTGCACCTCGTGCGCCAGGAAGTGCAGATGTAGTTGCATCTGGCATGGGTGGTCGATTTGCAACTTTGCGCGCGTCAGTAATTAGTTCCGCAGTTCTAGTTGCGGTTCCACTTGGCGCATCTGCTTTGTTCGGGTGATGCAGCTCAATAATCTCTACCGATTCAAAATGTTTAGCTGCTTGCGCCGCAAATTGCATCATTAAGACTGCGCCAAGTCCGAAATTTGGGGCGATAAGCGCGCCGACTTTAGGGTTTTTCGCTAATAGCTCTTTTACTTTTGCAAGTTTTGCACTATCAAAACCGGTGGTGCCGACTACAACGTTAATCCCATTGTTGATTGCATATTCAAGATTAGCCATTACTGAATCCGGATGCGTGAAATCGACTACAACTTCAGCGCCGCTCTTTTTTAATGTTTCGATTGAGTCACCAAGATCCAGCGCTGCGACTAGTTCTAAATCAGCAGCTGCAGTTATTGTGGCAACGGTTTGCGTGCCCATCTTTCCGTTTGCACCGAGTACGCCAACTTTTATCATCGGATTGCCTTTTCAAATATTGAGCCGCTCTTATACGGTCCCACTACGGCAAGGGTAGGACTTTTGGTCAAGTACTCGCTGGCAACGGCGCGAATTTGTGCGCCGGATACGCTGGAAACTTCTTTTAAAATCTGATCGAAGCCTAGATTTTCGCCGTAAACCAACTCAGCTTTCCCAATCCGGCTCATCCGAGAGCCAGTATCTTCTTGACTCAAAACTAAACTTCCGCGAACTGCACCTTGCGCTCTAGCTAACTCTTCATGAGTTAGACCGTTATCTGCTACATCGTGCAAAACATCTCGAATAATTTTTACAACTTCGGTGGCTTTATTTGGATTACATCCTGCATAAAAACCAATGACACCTGAGCCAGCAAATTGTTGAGCATAGGAGTAAACCGAATATGCCAAGCCGCGTTTTTCCCGAATTTCCTGGAATAACCGAGATGACATGCCCCCGCCTAGCGCCGCAGATAAAACTCCCATTGTGAATCGACGGCTATCGTCGCGAGCTACCCCGGCCATGCCCATGAATAAATGGGCTTGCTCAGTTTTGCGATTTAAAATCCCAACATTTCCACCTTTTGGCGATTTAACTTTTGTATTACTGCGTAAGTTGTAATTAGATTTTGGAACGCTTAAAAAACCATCTCTAGATATTGCTTTTTCAACAAGTTCTACAACTTTCTTATGTTTCAAGTTACCAGCTACCGCAATGACTAAATCACTTGGCAGATAGCGCTTCTTGTAATAATTAAAGACTGAATTTCGCGACATTCCTTTGATTGAATCAACAGTTCCCAAAATTGGTCGGCCAAGTTGGGTATCACCATAATAAGTTTCGGCAAAGAGATCATGGATTAAATCACTTGGATCATCATCTCGCATTGATATTTCTTCCAAAACTACATTGCGTTCGGCATCAACATCTTCAGCCTTAACTAGAGATGAAGTAATCAAATCTGAAATTACATCGATCGCAAGTGGTAAATCGGTATCAATCACCCGCGCATAAAAACAGGTGTACTCCTTGCTGGTAAAGGCATTCATCTCGCCACCGACCGATTCAATCGCAGAGGAGATATCCATCGCGCTTCTAGTTTTCGTTGATTTGAATAATAAATGCTCAAGAAAATGTGAAGCTCCCGCGACAGATGGTGCTTCATCGCGAGAGCCAACATTTACCCAAATACCAAAAGCTGCGCTTCGTACTCCCGCAACTTCTTCAGTGACAATACGTAAACCGCTCGCTAGAACGGTTTTGCGTACGGTCATGTTATGAAACGTTATTCAGCTTATGCTTCGGCAGCGTCATCAAGTACTGGTATTAACGAAAGCTTGCCCTTTGGGTCAATCTCGCCAATTTCGACATGTACTTTATCGCCGACGTTCATTACATCTTCCACGTTTTCAATGCGCTTGCCACCATGCATCTTGCGAATTTGCGAGATGTGGAGCAATCCATCTTTGCCTGGAAGCAACGAAACGAATGCGCCGAATGCAGCTAACTTCACGATAGTTCCATTAAAGCGTTCGCCAACTTCTGGCAACTTTGGATCAGCGATACCGATAATTAGAGCACGTGCCGCTTCCGCAGCAGTTCCATCGGTTGCACCGATATAAATAGTTCCATCATCTTCGATGCTGATTTCAGCGCCTGTATCCTCTTGGATCTGCTTAATGACTTTGCCCTTTGGACCAATCACTGCGCCGATCTGATCTACTGGAATCTGAATCGTGATGATGCGTGGTGCCAATGGATTAATTTCATCCGGTGCATCAATCGCTTCATTCATTACATCGAGAATGTGGAGCCGAGCTTCCTTGGCTTGGTGCAACGCACCTGCAAGAACGCTTGCTGGAATTCCATCTAATTTAGTATCTAGCTGAAGAGCAGTAATGAAATCTTTTGTACCAGCAACTTTGAAATCCATATCGCCGAATGCATCTTCTGCACCCAAGATATCGGTAAGTGCTACGTACTCAATTTTGCCATCTACATCATCTGAGATCAGACCCATCGCGATACCGGCCACTGGTGCACGAAGTGGCACACCTGCGTTAAGTAGCGACATGGTTGATGCACAAACTGAACCCATGGAAGTTGATCCATTTGATCCAAGCGCTTCCGATACTTGCCGAATTGCATATGGGAAATCAGAACGTGACGGCAGAACAGGTAACAACGCACGTTCTGCAAGTGCTCCATGTCCAATTTCGCGACGCTTTGGTGAACCAACGCGGCCAGTTTCGCCCACTGAATATGGTGGGAAGTTGTAGTTATGCATGTAACGCTTATGGTTTTCTGGATTCAACGTATCTAACTGTTGTTCCATCTTAAGCATATTTAGCGTTGTGACTCCAAGAATTTGTGTCTCGCCACGTTCGAAGAGAGCTGAACCGTGAACTCGAGGGATCACTTCAACTTCGGCTGTTAACGCGCGAATATCGCGAAGACCACGGCCATCGATACGGACCTTGTCACGAAGTACTCGTTGGCGAACCAACTTCTTTGTGACTGATCGAATTGCGGCTGGAATTTCTTTTTCGCGACCTTCAAAATCAGAAGTTAACTTCTCCTTTACAGAAGCAGTAATCTCATCAATCTTGGTTTCGCGATCTTGTTTCTGCACGATAGTTAGCGCTTTAGTTAAATCAGCCTTAGCTAATTTTTCAACAGCGGCAAAAACATCATCTTGGTAATCCAAGAAGACTGGAAATTCGCCAGTTGGCTTTGCAGCAACTTTTGCTAATTTAGATTGGGCTTCGCAAAGTATGCGAATGAATGGCTTTGCAGCTTCTAAACCTTGGGAAACGATTTCTTCAGTTGGGGCTTTTGCACCAGCAGCAATTAAATCGATTGTCTTAGTTGTGGCTTCAGCTTCTACCATCATGATTGCAACGTCATCAGCAGTTACGCGACCTGCAACCACCATGTCGAAAACAGCGTTTTCAACTTGTGAGTGATTTGGAAATGCAACCCATTGACCTTCGATTAAAGCAACGCGAACGCCACCAATCGGACCAGAGAATGGTAATCCCGCTAATTGGGTTGACATTGATGCCGCATTAATAGCAATAACGTCATACATGTGGTCTGGGTTTAACGCCATTACAGTTACAACGATTTGAATTTCATTACGAAGTCCTTTAACAAACGATGGCCGCAATGGACGATCGATTAAGCGACAGGTAAGAATTGCATCCTCAGATGGACGTCCTTCACGGCGGAAGAATGATCCTGGGATTTTTCCAACTGCGTACATACGCTCTTCAACATCCACTGTTAGTGGGAAGAAGTCGAATGAATCGCGTGGGGATTTTGATGCGGTTGTTGCTGAAAGCAACATGGTCTCGTCATCAACATATACAACTGCAGTACCAGCAGCTTGGCGCGCTAGGCGACCGGTTTCAAAACGAATTTCTCGTTTTCCGAACTTGCCGTTATCAATTATTGCAACGGCGCTATGTAGCTCTTGACCCTCCATGGGTCTCTCCTTTTTCTTGACCAACCTACGGCACAAGAATGGATCTTCGATCGAAGCCCACGGGTTTTCTATTTTCTAAAACAAATACCAAAATCCGTAAGCCACTACCGAGGACCAATACTTTGGACCGTGGGTTAGTGTTTTTATTTATCGGCGGATGCCGAGTTTTTCGATGATCGCGCGGTAACGCTCGATATCAATTTTTGCTAGGTATTGAAGAATTCGACGACGGCGACCTACAAGTAGAAGAAGGCCACGACGATTGTGGTGGTCATTCTTATTTGTTTGTAGATGCTCGGTGATTTCTTCAATGCGCTTTGAAAGTAAAGCGACTTGAGCTTCTGGGCTTCCTGTGTCTGATGCCGAAGAACCATATTTTGAGATAATTTCTTTCTTAACTTCTGGCTTTAACGCCATTTCGTTCTCCTTCATCAGTCACGAGGGTTTCCGGTTTGGTTCACGAAAACACGCTTACTCGCTCGGGGCAGAGGTTACCAGCGCGAGCATGCGAGAGTGAAATCGGTGGTAATCCCCCGCTTAAATCGGGCTATTCCAACCCTCTCAAACTTGTGAGATCTCGAGCTTTATCGCAATCTTTTTTCATCTGGATTAATAGCGGGTCTAACCCATCAAATTTCAAAGTATCCCGAAGCCGCCAACCAAATTCAATAATTGCCTCTTGGTCATATAAATCTAAATCATCTCGATCTAACGCATATGCCTCAACTTGGCGGCCACGCACTCCCGCAAAAGTTGGATTGGTTCCGATTGAAATTGCAGCTGGCCAACGATTTAAACCTACAGTTAACCAACCCGCATATACACCATCACTTGGAATAGTTGAGTTAGTCGCAACTTCAATGTTTGCAGTGGGATATCCAATTTCGCGGCCACGCGCTTCACCATGAATGACTGGACCAATTAATTGGTGTGGTCGAGTTAAAAGTTCGCGCGCAATTTCTACGCCGCCATTTAATAAATGTTTTCTAATTCGCGTTGAGGAGACAATGCCATGTTCGTGTTCGACTAATTCGACTCCGGTAACAGTAAAACCATATTTCTCGGAAACTGATCTCAAATAATTTACATCTCCAGCAGCTTTTGCGCCAAAAGTGAAGTTAGCACCAACCACGATATTTTTTGCGTCTAGTTCTTTGATTAATATTGATTCGATAAATTGTTCGGGAGAAAGTGCCGCAAATTCAGCATCAAAACTTATCACCGCCACAGCCTCGGCTCCATGCAACATTAGTTGGTGGGCTCGATCATCTAAAGTTAATAGTTTTGTTGGAGTTCGGTCTGGTGCAAAAACTGAGGTTGGATGTGGGTCAAATGTTAAAACTGTTACTGGATCGCCAAATTCGTTTGCGATGTTAAGAATTTCTTGATGTCCTAAGTGAACGCCATCAAAAATTCCAATGGCGACGGTGCCACCTTTAAGCGGTTCGCCAAACCATTTAATATGACCAGACATCTGGCTATTCTTTCACGAAAACTGTGATTGGCTGTGCGCCAGAATTCTTATTCTCGATTAAAGCGCAGAGTTCGTTATCGCTCGTGATCGCAATCCCAATTCCAGAAAACTCGGAAGCAGAAAGCGAACGGCCAAACTTCAATTCGCTCTTTTCGGAAAGGTCAATCACACGCGCTGGCAATATTCGCTTGGCCACATCTACTACATTTAATAAATCTGCTGGTGATATCGATTCAATAGATACTGCGGCTTCGATAGAAAACGGCGCAACTTCACTTCGTCTCAACTCAGTCAAGTGTCCCCCAACCTTTAACACATCCCCTAAATCTCTAGCAATTGCTCGAATATAGGTTCCGGCAGAGCATGAAACATCAATTTTTATAGCAATAGCGCCTTCGGCTCTAGAAATTTCTAAGATCTCTAAACTATAAATTGTTACTTCGCGAGCTGGTAGTTCTACAACTTCACCTTCACGTACTCGGTCATACGCTCGCTTACCATCTATTTTTATAGCTGAGACCGAACTCGGCCGTTGCATGATTGTGCCAATCATTTTCACTAAATTACTTTTAATCTCCGCATCTGTTACTTTTTCGATATCTGAAATTGCGGCTGTAGTTAAAACTTTGCCGTCTTTGTCATCTGTAACTGTTGCGAAACCTAATTTAATTGTGGCTAAATATCGCTTCTTACCTTCAGTAATGTATTGCAATAACTTGGTGCCGTTGTTAATTCCTAAAACCAGTACACCGGTCGCCATCGGGTCTAACGTTCCAGCATGTCCAACGCGTTTAGTTCCAAAAACTTTACGGATTCGCGCAACTACATCGTGGCTTGTAATGCCACTTGGTTTATCAATTACTAAAAATCCGTCACTCACCGGCATCAGTCTCGCGCGCTTTATGGACTTTATAAGGATCCGCTTCTCCTGCTGGGGCGGCACCTTCGCGCAACGCAGCTAATTCTTTATCTTGCTCTCTAACTTTTGAAAGCAAATCTTCAAAATTCTGGGCGGATTCCGCAAGCCCATCCGCGAAGAACGAAATTGTCGGCGTGATTCGCATCCCAAGTTCTTTCCCAACCTCGGAACGGAGTAAACCTCGCGCGCTTTCTAGCGCTTTCGCGGTTTGAATTTTTGATTCATCATCACCTAAAACTGTATAGAAAATCGAAGCCTGTTGTAGATCACCAGTAATTCGAACGTCAGTAACGGTAATGAAACCAAGGCGTGGATCTTTTACCTTTGTTTCAAGAGTTTGCGCGATCACTACTTTTATGCGATCGGCGACCTTTGCTGCGCGATGTGATGTGCCCATAATTAAACTCGCTTTTTCTCACGCATTTCGAATACTTGGATTACGTCACCAGGTTGGATGTCTTTGAAAGTTCCAACTCCGATACCGCACTCAAAGCCCTCGCGGACTTCAGTCGCATCATCTTTAAATCGCTTCAAAGATTCGATGGTTAAGTTATCGACAACTAAGACGCTATTTCGCAAAATGCGTGCTTTTGCGTTACGTCGGATAATGCCGTCGCTAACAACGGAACCAGCAATATTTCCAAATTTGCTCGACTTAAATACTTCACGGACTTCAGCATTACCAAGGATTGCTTCTTCGTATTCTGGCTTGAGCAGTCCTTTAAGGGCCGCCTCAATCTCTTCGATTGCGTTATAAATTACGGAATAGAAGCGAACTTCAACGCCTTCTTCATCAGCGAAGATTGCAGTTTGTGGTTCTGGCTTCACGTTAAATCCAATAACTACAGCAGATGATGCCGAGGCTAAAGTGATATCGCTCTTGGTGATTGCACCAACACCTCGATGAATAACACGTAAGTCAACTTCGTTGCCAACATCAAGCAATAAGAGCGCATCTTCCAGCGCTTCTACCGAACCACTCACATCGCCCTTGAGAATGAGGTTGAGTGAAGTAACTTTGCTTTGCTCCATAAAATCTTCCAGCGAAACTTTCTTTCTAGCCTTTGATAGCGCTGCATGTCGCTCTGCGGCCTGACGTTTCTCCGCAATCTGACGAGCAGTTCGATCATCTGATGCGACCATAAATGAATCACCGGCACTTGGTACCGAAGTGAAGCCAAGAACTTGAACTGGTCTTGATGGACCAGCAAATTCAACCGGTTTTCCAAATTCATCCATCATTGCACGGACTCGACCGAAAGCTCCACCGGCAACAATTGCGTCACCAACATTGAGAGTTCCACGTTGCACTAATACCGTTGCTACTGGACCGCGGCCGCGATCTAAGTGAGCTTCAATCGCGACACCGCGCGCAACATCGTCGGCAATTGCACGTAAATCAATAGCTGCATCTGCGGTCAAGAGAATCGAATCGATAAGTGCGTCGATTCCAGTTCCGTTTTTAGCAGAAACATCAACAAATATTGTGTCGCCGCCGTACTCTTCCGCGATTAGGTTGTACTCAGTTAATTGCTGGCGAATCTTTCCTGGGTTTGCGCCTTCTTTATCAACTTTGTTAACCGCTACCACGATCGGAACATTTGCAGCTTGGGCATGGTTGAGCGCTTCAATAGTCTGTGGCATAACGCCATCATCAGCTGCAACCACAAGGACAGCGATATCAGTAACTTTGGCACCACGTGCACGCATTGCAGTGAATGCTTCGTGGCCAGGTGTATCAATGAAAGTTATCGCGCGCTCGGTGCCGTCATGGTTATGGTGAATTTGGTATGCGCCAATATGTTGTGTGATTCCACCGGCTTCGCCTTTAATTACCTCAGTTTGGCGAACTGCATCAAGTAATCGGGTCTTACCGTGATCTACGTGACCCATAACAGTTACAACTGGTGGGCGAATTTCAAGATCTTCTGGATCGATATCTTCAATTTCTTTCGCTAAGTCAATATCAAAAGTTTCGAGAATCTCACGATCTTCATCTTCTGGTGAAACGATTTGGATCGCGTAACCAAATTCGCCACCAAGTACTGCAAAAACATCTTCAGTAACAGATTGAGTAGCGGTAACCATTTCACCCAAGTGGAATAGCACTGAAACTAAAGATGCTGGATCTGCACCAATTTTTTCGGCAAAGTCTGCGAGTGAAGATCCGCGGCGTAATCGAACTGGGGTTGAGCCATTTCCGCGTGGAACTATTGCGCCGCCAATTGTTGGCGCCGCCATGTTATCTATCTCTTCCCTACGAGTTTTTTTACTCTTTATATTCTTACGCTTTTTACCGTTCTGTTTTCCAAATGCTCCTGCAGTGCCACCGCGTTGTGGTGGCCGACCGCCGCCGCGTTGTGGACCGCCAGTTGTTGGTGCTCCGGTTGTTGGTGCACCTGCACCAGTTGCGCCACCTGGACGGAAAGGTGCGCCACCTTGTGGTCGTGTACTTCCACCGGTTTGTGGTGGTCGAGATCCCGCAGGACGCGCCGCAAAACCTGGGCGAACTGAACCGGGGCGTGGTCCAGACATACCAGGACGTGGTCCACCACCTTGTGGTCGATCACCTTGCGGACGTTGACCTGGAGTTGTTGGACGTTGTGGTGGTCGCGGCATTGTTGTGCTCGCGGAACCAAAAGGATTATTTCCAGCACGAGGTGGTCGCGCAGCTGGTGGTCGCGGTGTTGCAAATGGATTATTTCCGCCACGTGGTGCACTTGCTCTGACTGTTGGTGCAATCGGAGGAGTTGGCGCAGTTGGCATGACTGTTGGTTTTGGCGCGGCTGCGATTTTCTTATCCATCATCTCTTGCAACGCTGCTTCAATTTCAGGAGTTATCTCGGGCGTTGTCGCTGCTTTCTTTGCAGCAGTTTTTTTCGCAGCGGCTTTCTTAGCTGGCGCTTTCTTTGCAGGTTTCTCATCTGCGGGTTTTGCAACAACGGGATATTTTTCCAACATCTTGCGCACAACTGGCGCTTCAACTGTTGATGATGCTGAACGGACGAATTCGCCCATCTCTTGGAGTTTTGCAAGGACTTCCTTGCTATCCATCCCTAAATCTTTTGCTAATTCGTAAACGCGGACCTTTGCCACAGTTCTCCTGTCTGGGCCTCGCGTTCTTAATTTTACTTAGGAGCGCGAAACCGAATTTCCTGACTTACTCATGATGTTGCGGTGCTCATTAGAGTGCCATTGCCTTAGCTCCTAAATAGATTTCTGAAAACCCTGCGGTTTCCAATGGCGTTACCTTACCCCAATTCTGGTTGAGAATTTTCGGCACTTTCTGCCTGATTTGTCGTGGTTTGCGCATCAGAATGAATATCTATCCGCCATCCAGTAAGCCGCGCCGCCAATCGGGCATTCTGGCCATCTTTACCGATAGCAAGTGATAACTGATAATCCGGAACCACAACTTTTGCAGATCGAGATTCTAAATTAACCACTTCAACGCTAGTAATTCGAGCTGGCGCCAACGCATTACCTACATAAGCTGCTGGATCTTCTGACCAATCAACAATATCTATCTTCTCGCCATGAAGTTCATCCATCACGGCGCGAGCTCGCGCACCCATCGGACCAATTAGCGATCCCTTCGGACTCACGCCAGCGCGGTGGGTTCGAACTGCAATTTTCGTGCGATGTCCAGCTTCGCGGGCAATTCCCATTACCTCAACAACGCGTTCTCTTATTTCTGGAACTTCTAACGCAAACAATTGTTTAACTAACGCAGGATGGCTCCGCGAAAGTGCAACTTCTGGGCCACGCGTTCCTTGCTTTACTTCAACAACGAAACATTTAATTCGTTCGCCATGAGTGTAAATCTCACCCGGAACTTGTTCATGCGGTGGAATTTTTCCTTCAACTCTTCCAAGATCAATATAAACCATTCGATGATCTCGTCCTTGTTGAATTACTCCAGAAACAATATCGCCAACAGAGGCCGTGAACTCACCAACAATTTCGGCATCTTTTGATTCGCGCATCTTCTCTTTAATAATTTGGCGCGCAGTCGAAGTTGCAACCCGACTAAAACCAGTTGGTTCATCAACAATTTCATCAATCTTTTCGCCATCTTCACCAAAAATTGGAACCAAGATTCGGATTTCGCCAGTTTCCCGATCTAACTTGGCATGCGCATATGGTTTTGCGTCATCGGTACTTACATACGCAGCCTTAACTGCGATTTCAATCGCAGTAATTAACCGATCTAACGGAATATCCCGCTCAGTCGTAAGTGAAATAAGTGCTTTCATATCTACATGCATTATTTGGCACCATCTTTCTCTTTGCGATTAAATTCAATTTCAATAATGGCACGCTTGATATCTCCGCGTAGTACAACGACTTCAGATTTTGGCAGCGTAATTACAACTTCCTCTGTGGAAAATGACTTTATTCGACCATTAATGCTCTGCTTATCATTGGTCGTAATCTTCACTAATCTGCCAATATTTTTGCGCCAATGGCGGTCTACGGTTAATGGTCGATCCACACCAGGTGAGGTAACTTCTAGCGTAAAGGCTTTATCCCCTAGTTCAGGCAACACATCAACAACTTCCGAGATTTGTTTTGAAACAGATGTGACTTCATCAAGTGAAAGATTTCGATCTTCGCCATCAACAAAAACTGTAAGTAAACGTCGCTTACCGGCAGGTGTAATCGTGATTTCTTCTAATACAAACCCCGCGCGCTCAACTATCGGCGCGATATAACGAGTTAATTCTGCAACGCTGGCCATGTTAAACCTAACTATTTAGTTGTTATTAAATTGTTGCGAAAGTATATTAAAAGAAAGTATCAATCGCAATCCTAAGAATCAATAGGGCTGTCACTACTAAAAATACCTTACGGATTAAAGCTGACCCACCCTTAATTGCCCATCTTGCTCCAGTAACTGCGCCTGCGATATTTCCTACCGCCATGGTCAGGCCCAATAACCACATAATGTGTCCATTAAATCCAAAAATTAAGAGGGCACCCAAGTTGGTACCCCAATTAACAATTTTGGCTGTTGCAGATGCTTGTAAGAATGCAAAACCAACTGCTCCTACCAAAATCACCATCAAGAACGAACCAGTTCCAGGACCGAATATTCCATCATAGAAACCAATTACTGTGCCAGCTACTACTGCAATTAAAATATTATGTTTTCGAGCGAATCGAAAGTTTTCATTTAAACCAAGTTCTTTTTTCCGCCAGGTGTATATAGCAACTATTACTAATAGCGCTAAAACTATTGGTCGAGCTGCATCTTTAGGAAAATTGCTAGCTGCGAGTGCGCCTAGCATCGAACCAATAAATGCCGGAATTGCCATCGCAAATGTCAAGCGCCAATCCGGCCGTAACCGTTTTACATATGAGTATGCAGCGGTCGAAGTTCCGAGAAATGACGGTAATTTATTTGTACCTAGCACATCGGGAGTAGCAGCATTTGGTAGCGCTACCAATAGCGAAGGCAATGAAATTAAGCCACCACCGCCAGCAACGGCATCAACAAAACCAGCAAAAGCAGATGCTACAAATAGAAATATGATTGCAAGAAGTGAAATATCCACAAACTAAACCAGTAGAGCTAGTACTTCAGTAACTGCGCTTTCCAGAGCAACTTCCCGCTTCTCACCGCTTTTACGAATTCGTAATTCAACTTTGCCATCGATTAGCGCTTTTCCAACAATCAGAATAATTGGATTACCAATTAACTCGGCATCCTTAAATTTAACACCAGGGCTAGCATCGCGGCGATCATCTAGCATTACAGTTTTACCGCTAGCCTCAATTTTTTTCGCTAAATCTTCAGCAACGTTAAACGGTTGATCATCTTTACCGGTTGCAACAATATGAACTTGAGCCGGCGCAATTTCGATTGGCCAAGATAATCCGATCTCATCATGCGTTTGTTCTGCAATCGCAGCAACGGCGCGCGAAACACCAAGTCCATATGAACCCATTGTGACTACCCGAGATTTACCTTCATGATCTAAGACAGTTAAATCTAAATTTTCTGCATATTTACGACCGAGTGCGAAGATATGGCCAATCTCGATAGCGCGATCAATAATTACCGGATTTTCACATTTAGGACAGAGATCGCCAGCTTCAATTTCTACCGCTTCCACAAATGCATCAACTTGAAAATCTCGGCCATTAGTTACATAGCGAGCATGTTTATTTAATTGGTTGGCCCCGGTAATCCAATGAGTTCCAACGGCAATTCTAGGATCCGCATAAAGTTTAAGTCCGAATTTCTTCGCATCTTGCGGACCAACATAACCTTTTACTAATTCTTTTCGCGTTGCAAAGTCAGCTTCTTCAAAGAGCCGCAGATCTTTAACGCCAGGCATGTTTGCTTGTAATCGTTTTACATCTACTTCGCGATTGCCTGGGACCAAGACCGAAATCGCTACCCCATCTGCCATTAGCAAAATATTCTTTAAAGTGTCGCCTGCGCTAAATCCACCACCGTAATTCTTATTCATTACTTCGACTAACGAATCAATCGTTGGGGTATTTGGCGTATCCATCACTTCAACCGGAGGTGGTGGCGGAATATCTTTAACAACTATTTTTGTGGTCATGGCTTCGACATTTGCTGCATAACCGCATTTCTCGCAGAGCACGTAAGTATCTTCGCCAGTTGGACATGGCGCTAAAAATTCTTCAGAACGCGATCCCCCCATAGCGCCAGACATTGCGGCCACTATGTTGTATTTCAATCCAAGTCGATCAAACGTTTTAATATAAGCCTGGCGATGTTTCTCGTATGAAGCATCTAACCCAGCGTCATCCAAATCAAATGAATAAGAATCTTTCATGACAAATTCACGACCACGGATTATGCCACTACGAGGTCTTGGTTCATCACGGAATTTAGTTTGGATCTGATAAATATGAAGTGGCAGATCTTTATAAGAGGAGTACTCGCCTTTGACCATTAGCGTGAACATCTCTTCATGGGTTGGGCCTAAAAGATAATCGCCACCTTTTCGATCTTGTAATCGAAATAAATCAGCGCCGTATTCTGCCCAACGATTAGTTTTCTCATATGGCTCACGTGGTAACAGCGCAGGAAAATTAACTTCTTGAAAACCCGCAGCATCCATCTCTTCGCGGATTACCCGTTCTATATTTCGATAAGTTAAGTATCCAAGTGGTAGCCAAGAATAAATCCCAGCGGCAATTCGGCGAATATATCCAGCTCGAACCAATAACCGATGGCTAGCTACTTCTGCATCTGATGGATCGTCGCGAAGTGTACGTAAGAAGAGCGTAGACATTCGCAACATGGCGCAACCTTACCGAGAACTAACGAAAATTAATGAACATTTACTGATGGTTTGCCGCTGGCGGCTCCCGCAGCTTCCATTTCTTCAGCAAGACGCATCGCTTCTTCAATTAAAGTTTCAACAATTTGAGCCTCGGGTACTGTTTTAATAACTTCACCCTTTACAAAAATCTGACCTTTGCCATTACCGGAAGCAACACCGAGATCGGCTTCGCGCGCTTCACCAGGACCATTTACAACGCAACCCATTACTGCAACCCGAAGTGGCACCGTCATTCCTTGTAACCCCGCTTGTACTTTTTCCGCGAGAGAATAAACATCGACTTGGGCGCGGCCACATGAAGGGCAAGAAACTATTTCTAGTTTTCGTTGGCGCAAATTTAATGATTCTAGAATAGACAATCCAACTTTTATTTCTTCAACTGGTGGCGCCGATAACGAAACTCGAATTGTGTCGCCAATTCCTTCAGCTAATAAGATTGCAAATGCGGTTGCAGATTTAATTGTGCCTTGGAAAAGTGGACCGGCTTCGGTTACGCCAAGATGTAATGGGTAATCGCACTTTGCAGCTAGTAATCGATAAGCCTTAACCATAATTACTGGGTCGTGGTGTTTTACCGAAATTTTTATATCGGAAAAGCCATGTTCTTCAAATAGCCCAGCTTCCCAAAGTGCGGATTCGACTAAAGCCTCGGGGGTGGCTTTGCCATATTTTGCTAACAACCTTGGATCTAAAGATCCGGCATTTACACCGATTCGAATCGGAACCCCAGCATCGCCAGCGGCTTTCGCAACTTCTTTAACTTTGTCATCAAATTGTTTAATATTTCCTGGATTAACTCGAACCGCAGCACAACCAGCATCAATTGCCGCAAAAATATATTTTGGTTGAAAGTGAATATCTGCAATTACTGGGATCTGTGATTTTTTAGCAATCTGTGCCAGCGCATCAGCATCGTCTTGACTCGGTACCGCTACTCGCACAATCTGACAACCTGAAGCGGTTAGCTCTGCGATCTGTTGCAGCGTAGAATTTACATCAGACGTTACCGTGGTGCACATTGATTGGACGCTTACCGGTGCATCGCCACCAACTAAAACGCTGCCGACTTTTAATTGCTTAGACTTTCGACGAGGCGCCAGTGTTAGCGGTGGAGCGCTTGGCATTCCTAAATCGGTCATGTGCTTATTCTGCCCTAAAGTCCGAGCGAAATCGGATTGAAAATGTCGGCGGCAAGTAGCAGTAGCGTCAATGCTGCGAGTAGGCCGAAAACCACCATCGTAATCGGAGTTAATCGTTCTACATCTATTGGACCTGGATCAAGCTTCCCTCGAGCCAGCGCAATTTTTCGGCGTAGCCCTTCCACAATCGCGATCGCCATATGTCCGCCATCTAGCGGCAGAATTGGAAGTAAATTAAATATTCCAATAAAGATATTTAAGCTAGCAACTATTAACACAAATGATGCAATTTTTTCAGGAAGAGTAAGCGCACCACTACTTGCAGTTTGGGCTGAGACTCGCGCAACACCGACAATACCGACTAAACCATTTGCATTTCGAGCTTCGCCACCAAATGTTTGGCGGACTATAGATGGAATTTGGGTTGGCAGTGAAACTAGGGCTTTAACCGAGCCAACTACTAAATCTTTAGTAATTAATAGCGATACTTTGCTTGCAGATATCGGGTTCTCTCGAACTAGCCCGACTTTATTCCTAACTCCAATAATCCCCCAACTTTTTCCATCTGATGTGATCTGTACTGGAGTTACTGCAATTGCTAACTTTTCACCGTTACGTAAGATTGAAAGCGTAATTTCTTTACCCGAAGATTGGCGAATTATTGGGACTATTTCCGACCACTTCAAATTTTCTTTCCCGTTGATTCCAACTATCTGATCGTCAGCCAAGATTCCCGCAACTTTAGCTGGGGATGGCGCTGAAGTTGATAGACATACGGTCTCAGTAGTTCTAATACAAGGCAGCGTCTCTTCAACTGTTGGTAGTATTTGTGAAGTTCCGATACCGGCAATTAAAATAAAAAGTAAGATAATTCCTAATACAAAGTGATTAAACGAACCCGCACCTAAGACAACTAGACGCCGCTTTGAAGATGCTTTGTAGAAAGCACGATCACTATCTTCCGGCGCTAGCTCTTCTCGTGGCGACATCCCAACGATCTTGCAATATCCCCCCGCCGGAATAACTTTTATACCAAACTCAGTTTCGCCTCTTGTAGTTGACCAAATTCGTTGGCCAAATCCAAGAAAAAATTCAGTCACTTTCATGCCATACCGTTTTGCCGTTATGTAATGACCGAATTCATGAACCATCACAGAAAAAAGCAGTGCTACTACAAATGCAATTACTCCAAGAATTCCCACTTAAACCCCTAACGTTTCACGAGCTACTCGTCGGGCATCATTCTCGATAGCGCTGACATCTTTAAGATCACGCAATTTTATGGGAGCACCAGCTCCGATTTTCTGCAACACAGTTTCGATGCTATCCACAATTGCTGTGAATTTAATGCGACCTTCAAGAAAAGCTGCTACTGCAACCTCGTTGGCAGCATTAAATATGGCAGTTGTGCCACCACCTAAATCACCACACCTCCGCGCTAAATCAATGGCTGGAAATTTCTCATTATTGATCGGCTCAAAACTCCACTCATGTTTTGCTTTCCAATCAATGGCAACCATTAAATCTGAGGTTCGATCCGGAAAACCTAAGGCATAACCAATCGGCCCTTTCATATTGGGTGGGCTTGCCTGTGCCAAAGTAGAACCGTCTTTGAATTCCACCATTGAGTGAATTACAGATTGCGGATGAACCACCGCTTCGATTTTTTCGTAAGGTAAATCAAATAAATAATGTGCTTCAATAATCTCTAGCCCTTTATTTACCAGAGTCGCAGAATTTATTGTGACTACGTTACCCATGGTCCATGTTGGATGGGTTAAAGCTTCGGCAATAGTGACCGTGGATAAATCGCTACGATCTTTAAATGGACCCCCGCTTGCAGTGAGAATAACTTTTTTTACATCACTTAACTTTCCGGCAAGCATGCATTGGTAAAGCGCTGAGTGCTCTGAATCAACTGGAATTATTCGATCTCTGCCATAAGCCATAACCAAATCGCCACCTGCAACTAGCGACTCTTTATTTGCTAACGCAACTAAATTTCCGGCAGCAAGGGCTGCCAGAGTTGGCTCTAATCCGATTGAACCGTTTATGCCGTTTAATACAATGTCGCACGGCAGTGAAGCAATTTGTGCGGCTGCGGTTGCGCCGTCAATAACGTGCACTCCAGCAATTCCATCTTTTATCGCAGAAGTATCGGCCGTGGTACCAACTATGGGAACGTTAAATTTTTTCGCTTGGGAAAGTAAAAGTTGTAAATTCTTTGATCCTGATGCAAGGCCAACTACTTTGAATTTTCCAGGATTGGCAGCAACAATCTCTAAAGCTTGCAGGCCGATTGAGCCAGTGGAGCCCAAAATGACAATCTCGCGCATGTGGTTATTTTAACAACGAAAAAATTAATTCTGTGCCGAAGGTCAAAATTGTAGAATTGCAAGGCTTGGGGCCGCCTCGTGCTTTAAATCACGCTCAACTTTTTCTTAATTGTAGTTACACTCTCACCTATGTCCACTGGTTCAAATATTCCGCAAGTTCGTAAATTAGTAACTGCTATCCCAGGTCCAAAATCCCAAGCCTTAATGCAACGGCGTAGCGATGCCGTATCCACAGCACTTGGTATGGCCATCCCAGTAATGGTTGAAAAAGCTGGTGGCGGTGTGATCGTTGATATCGATGGCAACTCCATCATCGATATGGGTTCTGGAATTGCAGTAGTTAGCGTTGGAAATAGCGCCGATCGTGTTGTGAAAAATGTTATTGATCAAGTGCAAGCTTTTACCCACACCTGCTTCATGGTTGCGCCATATATGGGATATATCGAAGTATGCGAAGCGTTAAATCGCTTAACTCCAGGAACTGGTAAAAAGAAATCTGCGCTATTTAACTCCGGCGCGGAAGCGTTAGAAAACGCTGTAAAAATTGCCCGACGCTTTACAAAGCGGGAAGCGGTTGTGGTATTTGAACACGGTTATCACGGTCGCACAAACTTAACGATGGCAATGACCGCTAAGAACATGCCATATAAAGATGGTTTCGGCCCATTTACTCCAGAGATTTACCGGATGCCAATGGCTTATCCATACCGTTGGCCAGGCGGTGCTGATAATTGCGCAAACGAAGCGCTTGATCTTGTACTCCATAAAATTGAAAAAGAGATCGGCGTAAATCGGCTCGCTGCAATTGTGATTGAACCAATTCAAGGCGAAGGCGGATTCATCGTGCCACCTAAAGGATTTATCGCTGGCCTTTCTAAATTCTGCACCGACAATGGAGCGCTCTTTATCGCAGATGAGGTACAGACTGGATTTGCTAGAACTGGCGTTATGTTTGCCAGTGAAGATGAAGGTGTAGTTCCAGATTTAATTACTACCGCTAAAGGAATTGCGGGTGGATTACCACTTGCTGCTGTAACTGGTCGCGCTGATGTAATGGATTCCATTCACGCGGGTGGGTTAGGTGGCACTTTTGGTGGCTCCCCAATCGCTTGCGCGGCAGCGCTCGGCGCAATTGCAACCATTGAAGAAGAAAAGTTATGTGATCGCGCACTCCACCTTGGAAAAATAATGCGGGATTCACTGCTAGCCATGCAGAAAAAATACGCAATCATCGGTGATGTTCGTGGTCGCGGTGCCATGCAAGCTATCGAATTAGTATTGCCGGGCGGAATTGAACCGAACCCAACCGCACTCGCCTCAATCGTCAAATATTGCCAAGTAAATGGCGTACTTATTCTTTCGGCTGGAACTTACGGAAACGTAATTCGATTACTGCCGCCGCTAGTAATGCCAGAAAACTTATTGGTTGAAGCGTTAGAAATACTTGACCAAGCTATCGCGCAAGCGATTTAACGATCCAGTAAATTCCTAGTCGGCGAATAAACGCCACCAGTTCGCTTAAATGCAATTGCACTTATCGCTTCTAGCACCACGCGATTAGCCAACATAGCTGTGATATCTGCGCTATCAAATGGTGGCGAAACTTCAACAATATCAACGCCAACAATCGGAAGTTCCAAACAAATTCGACGCACCGCTTCCAATAACTCTCTGCTGGTCATGCCACCTGGTTCTGGTGTGCCAGTTCCCGGAGCCATCCCAGGATCAACCACATCAATATCAACTGAAAGAAATACACCTTCACAACCATCAGTAAGTGTTACAAATGATTCATCTAGAACTGCTTTCATGCCGCGGTGATGAATCTCAGTCATTTCGTAGGAACGCATTCCTTGATCGCGCATCCAATCAAGGGTTCTGTTATCTGGCCAATATCCACGCAGCCCCAATTGCAAGAATCGATCGCCACGCACTGCGCCAGAATCAATTAACCGTCGCATTGGAGTTCCATGTCCAACAAGTGCGCCAAATTGATTGTCACCGGTATCGGCATGTGCATCAAAATGAATCATCGAAATTTTTCCAAAACCGCGGTGATTAGCGATACCAGTTACATCTGCAGAAGCGATTGAATGATCGCCACCGAGCACTACCGCAATCGCACCAGCTCTAGAAATTTTCTCAGTGGCCGCTTCTAAAATCTTAAGCGAATCAACTAAATCTCCTGGCGGCATTAATAAATCGCCAGCATCAAAAACTTTTAAATCTTTCAAACCATCTACGCGCAAAGCAAGGTGTGGCCGCTCGCCATCATGCGGCAAATAATCGGTTCCTCTGATTGCTTGCGGACCAAATTTTGCACCTGATCTATGTGAAGTTCCAGAATCAATTGGCGCTCCAACAATAATTACATCTGCGCCTTTGTAACTTCCAGGATTATCTAGATCGCATGCAGGGACGCCAAGAAAGGTGAAGTTAGGTCCATACATATTGCCGATGTTGGTCATAACTGAAGTCTACTTCTTCTTATATCCGCTAGGACATTTCGGATTAATTGCGGTGACCTTCTTAGTGACTTTCCCTTTAACACAAGTAATTGTTGTCTTCTTAATCGCTGCTGCTTTATCGGCTGCTGCTTTATCGGCTGCTGCTTTATCGGCTGCTGCTTTATCGGCTGCTGCTTTATCGGCTGCTGCTTTATAGTCTGC
>Ga0208960_1000599_pt1 | contig 20266 bp, 16 predicted proteins | sample GreLakmeON33MSRF_FD_187703 | JGI IMG/M metagenome (GOLD analysis project Ga0208960, IMG submission 187703) | Freshwater lentic microbial communities from great Laurentian Lakes, MI, USA - Great Lakes metaG ON33MSRF (SPAdes) | ecosystem: Environmental > Aquatic > Freshwater > Lake | place: Great...
CGCCACCCCCACTGCAGGAAGTGCTGTGAGCGCTGTAAGCGCAAGGATGGGCACGAGGAGGCGGCGAAGGCGGTACACGGGGAACTCCGGGGAAGAAAACGGAATGACCGCATTGTATCCATCGCGCCCGCGGTGGCCCCGCCATTGGGCCCGGTGTGTCTACCCTCATTTGCATGTCCGGTTCCTTCACCACACGCACGGCGGGGATTCCCCGTATGCCGGGAATCGATGGCCTGCGCGCGCTGGCGGTTGCCGGGGTGGTGATGTTTCACCTGCCCGCCATGGGGCTTGTTGGTGGCTATCTGGGCGTTGACCTCTTCCTGGTGATCAGCGGTTACCTGATCACCGCGCTACTCGTGGCCGAAGCCGATGGCACTGGTCGCATCCGTCTCGGTGCATTCTGGATGCGCCGCATCCGCCGACTGGTGCCTGCGCTGGTGGTGATGCTGGCAGGCGTCGTTGTGTGGATGGCCCTGGTGGATTGGTCGCTTGTGCGTCGCACACGCACCATGTTTGCGGCGAGCCTCGGGTATGCGGCCAACTGGTACGAGGCGGCCGTGCACTTCAACCCCGCCGATCCACTCGGGCGATCGGGCGTGCTTGAGCACATGTGGTCGCTGGCGCTCGAGGAGCAGTTCTATCTGGTGTGGCCATTGGTACTGGCCGGGGCCATCGTGCTGGTGGGCATTCGTCGCGGGGCCCTGCTGGGAGGGGTGGTGCTGGGCGCCGCCGGGTCGTGCGTACTGGCCTGGGCGCTGTTCAACTCGGGTGGGGATGTGACCCGCATCTACTACGGCACCGATACCCGGGCGGTAGCCCTGCTTGTGGGTATTGCCCTCGCGGTGGCGCTGCCCCCTGCTCGCGTGGTGGCGTGGCGCCCTGGCCGTGCGAACTGGCTCGCCTTGGAGGTGGCAGGGGCGGCTGCACTCGTGGCGATCGTGGGTGTGGGCATGAGCCTTTCGCAGAGCGGCGGGGCGCTGTACCGGGGCGGCTTCCTCATCGTGGCCCTCATTGCAGGTGCGCTGCTCATGGCAACGGCGAATCCGTCAACCGCCACTGGTCGTCTGTTCGCGCTGCCACCCCTCGTGTGGATTGGTGCGCGCAGTTACGCCATTTACCTCTGGCACCTCCCCGTCATCGTGCTTCTGTCACCGGATCATGGATTCGGGGTGTCCGGTTGGTGGTTGGCCGCGTTGCAGGTGGGCGTGACCGTGGCGCTCGCCGACCTGTCGTATCGCTATGTCGAGATGCCCATCCGCCGCCGGGGGTTTCGGGTATTCATGCCCGCTGGCCGTGGTGCACGTTCCGTCGTGGCGATCACCGGGTGTGCCGCCGCCCTTGCCCTCGTGGCCACGGTCGTATTCGCACCCGGGGCGGCCCCGGCGGCGGCCTCCCCGGTCACCAGCGCCCCCGGGCTTCTGGTGGGTGACTCATCCGTGGCCCCGGCCGCGGCACGTGTGGCCAGCCTCCTCGGGCCGGGCTGGACAGAGCAGACGGCAGATGGGCTGGGAACGACCGCCGCCGCCCGGGCCATTACCGAGAGTCCGGAGGCGGCGCAGGTTGTGGTGTCGCTGGGCACCGATCAGGCGATCACCGTCGCGGGGCTGGCCCAGGTGGCGCGCGCTGTTCCGGGCGGTGCGCGCCTGGTGATCGTGCTGCCTGTCCCCGCTGCTGCACGGGCACGCGTTCTTGCGGCGGCCATGCCCGTTGTGGCCGCACGCCCACACACGGCCCTTGCCGATTGGGGTGCGGTGGCATCCGGGCAACCGGATCTGGCCACTGGGGTCGGGGCGCTCCTGTCTGCGGGCGCCCCGGCCTATGCGAGGGCCGTGAACACGACCCTCGCAGCACTCACTGGGCGCTGACCCGTCGGGTCAGCTGCTGCCTAGGGGATCCACTTCTCGACAAGGCGTGCATACGTGCCGTTGCGCTTGATGATGGCAAGCCCTGAGTTGAATGCGTCGCGCAGCGCCGTCTGTGTTTTGGTGAAGGCGTAGGCGAGCTGGCCTGTGCCCGGGAGGGTGGCCGCCAGGCTGAACGCGCTGGCGTTGTGCTGCACGTACCAGGACGACTGCGCGTAGTCGCCCACCACCGCATCGATCTCGCCACGCAGGAGCGCCTTGAACGAGGCCTGCTGAGTGGGGAAGGCGATGTCGGTCACGTTTGGCTGCGCTGCGAGGTACGTGATGGACGTGCTGCCCTTGAGCGCGCCCACCCTGAGGTTGCCGAGCTTCCCTCCCTGCGCCACGCCGCTGCCCTTCTGCGTGACCACTGCGAGGTTTGCCTGCAGGTAGGGCTTGCTGAATATCAACTGCTTTGCACGGGCGGGTGTGATGGTGATGGATGACGCGGCCATGGGGGCTGCGCCAGAGGCAACCTTCCCAATGAGCTGGTCGAACAGCGTGGGGCGCCACTCCAACTTCTTGATACCCACGGCGGTGGCGATGGCATTCGCCATCTGCACGTCAAGGCCGGTGAGCTTTCCTCCCTGGCGCAGGGCGAACGGGGCGTTGGGCACAATCGTGAGCACCTGCACCGTTGAGGGCACACCGGCCGGCGCGGCGGTCGCGACCACGGTGCCTCCCGCGAGGGCGGCGACTGCAATGACGGGTATGGCAATGAAACGGGCGCGCATGCAAACCTCCGGGAGAATGGGGATGTGGCGGAACCTATCGGGCTGCGCCACGGAGGCGCCCCCCGGGTTCATCAGCTGGCGTAGGCCTCGACAGGAAGGCACGTGCATACGAGGTTACGGTCGCCATGCACCGAGTCGATGCGGCCCACCGGCGGCCAGTACTTGGCCCCGGCGATGCCCATGGCGGGGAACCCGCCGAGCTGCCGAGGATATGGCCGGTTCCACTCGTCGGTGGCCACATCCTCGGCCGTGTGCGGGGAGTGACGCAGGGGATTGTCATCGACATCCCATTCGCCGGATTCCACCCGGGCGATCTCCTCGCGGATGCTGATCATGGCATCGATGAATCGGTCGAGCTCGGCCAGCGACTCGCTCTCGGTTGGCTCCACCATTAGCGTGCCCGCCACCGGAAACGACATGGTGGGGGCGTGAAAGCCGTGGTCCATCAGGCGCTTGGCCACGTCGTCAACGGTCACGCCTGAGGCATCTTTAATTGGCCGCAGGTCGAGAATGCATTCATGCGCCACGCGTCCGTTGGCGCCGGTGTGCAGCACGGGGTAGTGGGGTGCCAGGCGGGTGGCCACGTAGTTGGCGCTGAGGATTGCCACCTCAGTTGCCCGGCGCAGGCCCTCGCTACCCATCATGGTGATGTACAGCCACGGGATGGGCAGGATGCCCGCAGATCCCCAGGGCGCGGCGGAGATGGCGCCCACGCCCGTCGCGGGTCCGGCGTCACTGCGCATTGGGTGGTTGGGCAGATATGGCGCCAGGTGCGCACCCACCGCCACCGGGCCCACCCCTGGGCCTCCACCACCGTGCGGGATGCAGAAGGTCTTGTGCAGATTGAGGTGCGAGACATCTGCGCCGAACTTGCCCGGCTTGGCCAAACCAACCAGTGCGTTGAGGTTGGCGCCATCCACGTATACCTGCCCGCCGCGGTCGTGGACGATGGCGCAGATCTCGCCAACGGCCTCCTCAAACACCCCATGCGTGGAGGGGTAGGTGATCATGATCGCGGCCAGCGACCCACCGGCCGCATCCGCTTTGGTGCGAAGGTCATCGAGGTCGACGTTGCCGTCGGCGTCGCAGGACACCACGGTCACCGACATGCCGGCCATTACTGCGCTTGCGGCGTTGGTGCCATGTGCCGACGACGGAATAAGGCACACGCTGCGCCCGGTATCGCCGTTGGCGAGGTGGTACGCACGGATTGCGAGCAGCCCGGCAAGCTCGCCCTGCGACCCGGCGTTGGGCTGCAGCGAGATGGCGTCGTAGCCGGTGATCTCGCACAGCGCGCGTTCGAGGTCGCCAACCATTCGGGTGTAGCCACGGGTCTGGTCGGCCGGGGCGAATGGGTGGATACCTGCGAACTCCGGCCATGTGACCGGCACCATCTCGGTGGCGGCGTTCAGCTTCATGGTGCACGAGCCCAGGGGGATCATTGTGCGGTCGAGTGCCAGGTCTTTGTCGGCCAGGCGGCGCAGATAGCGCATCATCTCGTGCTCGGTGCGGTAGCGCTGAAACACAGCGTGGTCGAGGATCGCCCCGTCCCGGCGCAGTGACGCGGGGATTCCCTCTGGGGCCGACGTATCGAGCGCCTCCACCGATGCGCTCACGCCCATGGCGCGCCACACGGCCTGCACGACCTCGCGCGTGGTGGTCTCGTCGAGCGAGATCCCCACGTGGTCGTCGTCGACCTGCCGCAGGTTGATGCCAGCGGCCTGTGCGGCCGCGTGAATGGCTGCGGCCCGCCCGGGCACCGTGGCGACCACCGTGTCGAACCAGGTGTCGGCTTGCACCTCGATGCCGCCCTCGCGCAGCCCGGCGACCACGATGGAGGTGAGGCGGTTGGTGCGAAGAGCGATGCGGCGAAGCCCTTCGGCCCCGTGCCACGACGCGTACATGGCGGCGATGATGGCCAGCAGCGCCTGCGCCGTGCACACATTGCTTGTGGCCTTCTCGCGGCGGATGTGCTGCTCGCGGGTCTGAAGCGCAAGGCGCAGTGCCGGACGACCAGCGGCGTCGAGCGACACGCCCACAAGGCGACCGGGAAGCGACCGGGCGAACTCATCCTTGGTGGCCATAAATCCAGCGTGCGGGCCGCCAAACATCATGGGCACGCCGTAGCGCTGCATCGATCCAACTGCGATGTCGGCGCCCATCGCGGCCGGGCTCTTGACCACCACCATGGCCAGTGGGTCGGCCACGATTACGGCCAGGCCGCCTGCTGCGTGCACGCGGTCGGCCACCGGGGCCATATCCCGCACGGCACCTGATGATCCGGGGACCGCGAGCAGTGCGCCAAACAGTGCAGCGGGAAGTTCGGTGACGGGGTCGCCGACCACGACCTCGATGCCGATGGCAACTGCGCGCCCCTGCACCACCGCGATGGTCTGCGGGTGGCAGTCGGCATCCACGAAGAACACTGGGGACTCCACCTTGGTGGCACGGCGCGCCATGGTCATGGCCTCGGCCGCGGCGGTGGCCTCGTCGAGTAGCGATGCATTGGCCAGCGGCAGGCCGGTGAGCTCGGTCACGAGCGTCTGAAAGTTGAGCAGCCCCTCCAGGCGCCCCTGCGAGATCTCGGGCTGGTAGGGGGTGTACGACGTGTACCAGGCGGGGTTCTCAAGCACGTTGCGCTGAATGACGGCGGGCGTGATGGTGTCGCTGTACCCCTGCCCGATGAGCGAGGTCATCACCACATTCTCGGCCGCGATCTCACGCAGGCGTGCGATGGCGTCGCGCTCGGTAACCGGCGCCGCCAAGTTGAGTGGGTCGGTGAGCAGGATTGAGGCAGGCACCGTCTGCGCCACGAGCGCGTCGAGTGACGGGGCACCGATGGCATCGAGCATGGCTGCCTGCTCGTGCGCTGGCGGCCCGATGTGACGGGCCAGAAACTCGTCGTTTCCCTCAAGATCGGTGAGGCTGCTGAGCTGGTGGGACATGGTTCGGCGACTCCCTCGCGATGTGTGCGAATCGGCGCCCCCGCTGTCCGTGTGCCTGAGAGATGCACCCACATGCTGCTGTGGGCTTTCCCCATCGGCGGGGTGGTGACCACCCTCTCTCCAGCGTTACCGCGCCCACCACGGTCCTGGTGCCTGAGAGATTCCGGGGCGGTTGCTCCTTCGGCGCCAGCTCGAAGCTGGCTCTCCCACGGCGGGCGATCGGTATCGTTACCGTAGCAGCGCATTGCGGGGGAGTCCGGGGTAACCCGTAGACTTTCGCACGTCAATCAATCGACGAAGGGGTCCCTATGGGTGTCCTGCTTTGGATCATCGGCGTCATCGTTTACATCTTCTTGATCGTGCTCACGATGAACATTGCCCGGGCCAAGGGCCGGACCGCTCTCGGGTTTGGCCTGTTCGCGGTCTTCGTGCCGCTCATCGCGCTTATCGTGGTGCTCATCATCAGCCCGTCGAACGCGCGCATCAACCAGCCGTTGGAGTAGGCGCATGTGCGGCCGGGGGTCGGTGCGCGTTGGTGCACCGACCCCCGGCCAGCCCCCCGGTCAGCCGTTGATCGGAGCCACGGGCAGCGGCAGCGGGCAGTCATCGGCAGCGGGGTCGCCGCGCAGCCGGCCATCGATCCACTGCACCACCGATGGGCCCACCACGATCGCCGTGGACTGATGCGACACCCCATTGACCCACAGCGTGCTGATGCGGTCGCCGGCGCTGCACCAATCACGCACCAGCGTGGCGGTGGTACGCGGCAGCACCACCGCATCGGTTGTGCTCTGCGCAACAAGCAGTGGCAGATCGGTGGGGATGGGCTGTGGCGTGTTGGCCCGCAGGCGCTCGCGCCATGCCGGTGATTGCCACGGGTCCATCGCGAAGAAATCCTGCCCGAGAATGTCCTGACGCACGATTGATGTGAGCGCCGCGGCGACGATGCACTTGCTCGCCACGTCCTGCCAGTGCTGTTGGCCGTTGGGAGCGAGAATGGCGTTCCGGTTGAGCTCGGGATACCGGGCGGGCCAGGTGCTTACGACGTCGGCCCCGATCACCCATGCCACCGCTTGGTTCCACTGCAACCCGAGCAACAGCCGCAGTTCAGCCGCCGGAGCGGCCGTGGCCACGGCCACCAGGCGCAGATCGGGCGCGTACGAGGCGGCCATGTCGGCTGCGGCCAATGCCGCGTGCCCGCCCTGTGAGTGGCCCCACGCGACCCAGCGTGAACTCGTGCCGGCACCCCGAAGATTACGCGCTGCGCGCACGGAGTTGATGACGTCGTGTCCCTCATCTCCCGAGATGAGGTACCCGGACGTACCGGGGGTGCCGAGCCCGGCGTAGTCGGTGGCGGTCACCACCCAGCCGCGCGCGAGCATCTCTCCCACCCACGGCAGATTGCCGATGGGGTCGTCAATGCGCGAGGGGGCGCACTCCGTCCCGAGCCCCACGGTGCCATGCGCCCACGCCACGATTGGGCGCCCGCCTGCGGGCGCGGGGCCAGAGGGGATAAACACCATGCCGCTCGATGCCGTGGGTTTGCCCTCGCCATCTTGCGACCGGTACAGCACGCGCACTGCCCGCCCGCCGGGCACGGTGATTCCGAGGGGCTCGGTGCGGATGACATCTCCGGGTCGCCCATCGGGCAGGAGGGTGGGCGGCGTGTAGAACGGCTGCAATGCGGACTGGCGCTCATTTGCCCGCACGTCATCGCTCACCGTCAGCACCAGGCCCGCGACGACCGCTGCGAGGATGGCCAGCACCACAATCCACAGCACCGGGTGGCGTATGTGGTCGGGAATGCGGGGATCCTGTCCGGGCTGGGTCTGACTCATCTGCCTCAGTGGCGGTAGGTTGCGCCAAGGCTACCGATGACGGGATACAGTCCCCGGCCATGGCTGAATCGCACCTCCCCGGAGTGGACCCCGACGCGTTTAAGGCGGCGCTTGGCCGCTGGGCGAGCGGCATTACGGTGGTGACGGCCGCCGGTCCGGATGGCCCGGTGGGGCTCACCGTGTCGGCGTTCTCATCGCTGTCGCTGCACCCGCCGCTGGTGCTGGTGTGCATCGGCCAGGCGTCGTGGACGCACGACCTCGTGACACAGGCGCCTGGATTCGGTGTGCATATCCTCGCCACAGATCAGGAAGAGGTGTCCAACACCTTCGCGTTCTCCCGTGAGGATCGCTTTAAGGATCTGCCCTGGGAGGGCGGGCACCACGGCGTACCCATGCTTGAGGGCGCGCATGCCCGTCTGGTGTGTGAGCGGCATCAGGTGGTGGAGGCGGGGGATCACAGCGTCCTCATCGGGCGTGTGCTGCAGGCCGACGTGACTGATGGCGACCCACTTATGTGGTGGAAGGGTGGCTACCGCCACCTGGCGGAATAGATCTGCCGCTCCTGTGTTCGGCCCTGTCTCTCTCCACGCATGCCCTACGCTGACCACATGATGGTGTCCCCCCACACGAATATCGCGGGTCGCTGACCGTGGCGTCGCTGCTATATCGCATGGCCCGGTGGGTTGCGCACCACCCGGTCAAGGCCCTGTTGCTGTGGGTCGTCATCATCGTTGCGCTGTCGGGCGTGGTGAGCGTGGTCGGTGCCCAGACCACCAACGACAACAGCCTGCCGGGCACGCAGAGCCAGGACGCCACCAACGTGCTGGCGGCCGACTTCCCGCCCACCGAGAACGGCACCAGCCCGATCGTGTTCAAGGTGAAGTCGGGCACGGTCAACTCGACGGCCAACAAGAACGCCATCACGGCATCGGTGAAGGCGCTTGCCAAGGTGCCGCACGTCACCCAGGCCACGAGCCCGTACGGCAACGCGGCGCAGTACCTGCAGAGTAAGTCGGGCACCATCGCGTACGTGCCGGTGCTCATGAACGTGAGTTCCGCGGCCATCACCGAGGAGCAGGCGCAGGCGGTGCTGAACGCCGCCGACCCGGCGGTGAAGGCAGGTATTCAGGTGGCGGCCGGCGGCACCGTGGGCGCCACGCTGTCCAACCCAAATACTGATTCCAGCACCGTCATCGGGCTCATTGCCGCCGTCATCATCCTGGCGGTGTCGTTCGGCACCCTCATCGCCATGTTCCTCCCCATCATCAGCGCGGTCATCGGGCTGGCGCTTGGCTTGGCGATCATCGGGCTGCTGGGGCACATCGTGGCGGTGCCGAGCATTGCCCCCACGCTGGCCACCATGATCGGGCTGGGCGTGGGTATCGACTACGCCCTGTTCATCGTGTCGCGCCATCGCGAGCAACTGGCCGAGGGCATGGATCCAAAGGAGTCGGTGGCCCTGGCCGTTGGCACCGCCGGAACCGCCGTGGTGTTTGCGGGTGGCACCCTTGTGCTGGCGCTGCTGTCGCTCGCGGTCGCGGGGATCCCGCTCATCTCGTCGCTTGGCTACGGATCGTCACTCGCGGTGGTCACTGCAGTGCTGGCTGCCACCATCATGCTGCCGGCGGTGTTGTCGCTGCTTGGCCACCGCATCAACTCGCTGCCGATCTTTCCGCGGCGAAAGGGTGCGGCCGCGGCCGCCGGCACCGGGGTATGGGCGCGCTGGGGTGGATTTGTGTCGCGCCACCCGTGGTGGATGCTTCTTGCCGGGTTGGCGATCCTGATACCCATGGCGGCGCCGGTGTTTCGCATGACGCTGGGGCAGGAGGACGTCGGCGTGTCGTCCACCAAGACCACGCAGCGTCAGGCGTACGACCTGATGACCGAGGGATATGGCGTGGGCTACAACGGCCCGCTGCTTGTGGCGGTCAATCTCGATCCGCCCGCGAAGGAAGACCCCACCGTCCTGGCAGAGGAGAACGAGGCCAAGGCACTTCAGTCGCAACTTGAGGCCGAGCAGGCCCAGGGGCAGGCGCAGCAGGCACAACTTGAGGCCGAGGCGAAGTCTGCACAGGCGAAGTCTGCGCGTCTCAAGAAGGAGCGCCAGGCGCTCAACGCCGACGCACAGACGCTGGCCAGTAAGCGCGCCGTGCTGGTGGGGCAGGTGCGCGCACTTCGCACCGAGGCGCTGGGCGCCGCTGCCGCCCGTGCAACTGCGTTGGGCGTAAAGGCCCAAGCGCAGGTTGCGAAGGCCAAGGCAGCGGCCGCGAAGGCCCGGGTCATTTCCGGCGAGATCAAAACCACCGAGGCCTCCATTGCTGCGGTGAAGGCCGAGATCGCGGCGACCGTGGACCCGGGCGTGCTCGCCCGCTTGCAGAAGCGAGAGGCCGATCTTGAGGCCCGGGCGAAGTCGCTCGTCGCCCAGAAAAACGTGCAGGCCACGGTGCAGGCCGATGCCAAGGCAAAGGCCGCGTCGCTGCGCGCAGAGGCGGTTGCCGCGCTCTCGGCGCCACGCACACCCGAGCAGACCGCGCTGCTGGCGCAGGCGCAGTCGCTTGAAGCACAGGCCCGCACCTTGGCCAGCCAGCGCGCGACGCTCGTGCACCGCCGCGACCTCTTGCTGCAGCAAGAGGCCTCACTTGCGCGCCAGGTCGCCTCCATCGAATACCAGAAGAGGCAACTCGAGGCACTTCAGGCGGAGGCCACGCAGCAGGAGGCACAGGCGAATGCGCTGAAGGCGCAGGTGACCGCTGCCCTCACCGCTGCGGGTGGCAATCCGCTGGGAACCGACCCGCGTCTGGTCACGCTGCAGAACGCGCTTAAGTCCACACAGGGCGTGAAGGGTGTGTCGGTACCGTCGGTCAACTCCAGCGGCACCGCGGCGTATTACAACGCCATCCCCACCACCGCACCGGCGGCCGACGCCACGGTGAATCTTGTGCACCGCGTGCGCGACTCAGTGGTACCGAAGGTGGAGAAAGAGACCAACGGGCTCACCGCCTACGTGGGGGGCACAACCGCGGGCAACATCGACCTGGCCGACGAGATCACAAGCTCGCTGCCCCTGGTAATCGCCACCGTCTGCCTGCTCAACATGCTGGTGCTGCTGCTGGCCTTCCGGTCGATTCTCATTCCCATTCAGGCTGCGGCGGTTATCACGCTCATCTCGCTGGCCACCTTCGGGCTGCTCACACTCGTGTTTCAGGAGGGATGGGGATTCGCCCTTGTGGGGCTCGATCCGACCAATGCCTGCTGCTTTATCGGCGACCGGGCCACTGACCCGATTGCCTCGTACGTGCCGCTCATGATGTACGCGGCCATCTTCGGGCTGGCCAACGACTACCAGGTGTTTCTGCTCTCGCGCATCGGTGCCGACGGCACGGCCGTTGCGCCGGCCAAGGCAGTGGCAGATGGCATTCGCAGCGCCGGCAAGGTAATCGCCACTGCTGCGCTCATCATGCTGTCGGTGTTCGCCGCGTTCATCATCAACGGCGACCCGGTCATCAAGCAGTTTGGCGTGGGCCTGTCGGCCGGCGTGCTGCTTGCAGGTGGCCTCACGCTGTTTATGGTCCCGGCCATCTTGCGGCTCATGGGCCGGGCCATTCACTGGATTCCGAGGTGGCTCGATCGCATCCTGCCCCACGTGGATATCGAGGGCGAGAAGCTGATCGAGCGGGCTGCTGCAACCGACGCAGCCGCGAAGAAAAACCCGGAGCCCGGCGCCTAGTTCTGTGCTGGGCCGCCGTGCTCGGGGCGTGATCGCGGGATCATGAAGGCGGCGGCGATAACGCCCAGGGCGATGATCGAGCCCACGAGGATCGCCCGGCCGTAGCCGTCGGCGAGCGCCGAGGCAGCAGACTCGCTGGCGTCGAGTGCCCCGGTGCGGTGGGCGGCGATGGTGGCCAGCACGGCCAGCCCGATGGCGCCGCCCACCTGACGCGACGCGTTTACAAGGCCAGATGCCAGTCCGGCCATCTGCGGACCCACTGCCGACATGGCGGCATAGGTGCCCGGTGGGAAGCTGAGGCCGAGCCCCAGTGACACCAGTGAGATGGGGCCGAAGATGTCCACCCAGTACGAGCCGTCTGCCGACAGAAACGACATCCAGAAAAGCGCGACGGCGATGATGGCGCCCGAGACCGCAAGGATGGGGGTGGGGCCGGTGCGCGGCATGATTCGCCCGGCGATCTGTGCGCCCACGATGATGATGAGGGCTGCGGGGATAAACCCGAGGCCCGCCTGCAGGGGCGAGAGCATGAGCACCTCCTGCAGGTACAGCGACACGAAGTACCACATGGCGAACATCGAGCCACCCACGCAGGCCATGGCGATGTTGGCCCCGGTGAGCGCGCGCGACTTCAGCATCCCGAAGGGGACGATGGGGGATGACGCCAGACGGGTCTCAATGAGGATGAAGGCGGCCAGCAGCACCACGGCGCACGCGATGGGCACCAGCGTCCATGCCGAACCCCAGCCGTACGTATTGGTCTGCACGATGCCGAACACAAATGCGGTGAGCGACAGCGTGATGGTGACCGCGCCGGCAACGTCAAGCTTCTTGCCTGCGCCCGACCCGAAGGTCTCGGGAATGACCCAGCGGCCCACAATGAGCCCCGCCACTCCCACGGGGATGTTGATGAGAAAGATCCAGCGCCACGAGAGGAGGTCGGTGAGGATGCCGCCGATCAACACGCCCACCGCACCACCGCTGGCCAGCGAGGCGCTCCACATGCCAAGTGCTCGGGAACGCTCCTTGGCCTCAGTAAATGTGGTGGTGACGATGGTGAGCGTGACGGGGGAGAGGATGGCCGCGCCCACGCCCTGTACCGCACGGGCGGTGATCATGGCCCATCCGTTTGGCGCGAATCCGCACACCAGACTGGCCCCCGTGAACACCAGAAGACCCACGAGAAACATGCGCCGCCGCCCGAACAGATCGGCGACGCGACCGCCCAGGAGCAGGAAGCCCGCATAGGTGAGCGTGTAGGCATTGACCACCCACTGAAGGCCGGTGGGGCTGAACCCGAGGTCCACGCGCATGATCGGCAGCGCCACGTTTACTACCGCGACGTCGAGCACCACCATGAACTGCCCCAGGCACGCCAGCAGCAGGATGAGGTTCTTGCGAACCGGCGGCGCATTGGCCGTGAGGGTGTCGGGCACGGCGCGTGATGCTAATGGTTTCCTCTGCAAGCGTCTTACCACTGGCTGAACAAGGAGTCCCTCGTGGACCGCATCCCGTACATCCTGCTGCCGCTTCTCGGCGGTGCACTCATCGCGGCGCAGGCGCCAATCAATGCGCGGCTGCGGGTGGTGGTGGGGTCGCCAATCGCCAGCGCGGCGCTGTCATTTGTCGTCGGCACCATCGTTCTTGTGGTGGGAGCACTGGTGGTGGGCCAGGGCTCGTCGCTGGTCAACATCGGTGGCGGACCGTGGTGGGCGTATCTGGGTGGCCTGTGCGGTGCTGTGCTGGTGTTCGGCACGCTGGTGGCTGCCCCCCGGGTGGGTGTGCTCACCACCTTCGTGGCCGTGGTGCTGGGGCAGGTGGTGCTGGCCGCTGCCATCGACAACTTCGGCTGGTTCGGTCAGCCTGTTGCATCGTTCGGTTGGGACCGCATTCTTGCGGTTGTCCTACTACTGGCGAGCCTCGCGCTGCTCGTGCGCAGGGTCTAGCGGTGCGGTGACGACGCTCGCGCCCTCAGGAGATTGTCGGGGGTTCATGCCTTACCGGCGAGGTAGGGCCCCGCGCCGCTGGCGCGTCGGTGGCTGGTGGGCCGGGTGCGCAACGTGCCTCATTGCAGCAGACATCCGATATCGTCAATTCAGTTTGAACGGTTGGTTCCGAGATCCCCCAGCAATTAGGAGCGTTATATGACACCCCGCAGACTTCGATCTCTCATCCTGCCCGGCACCATCGCCATCGCCTGTGCAGCAATGCTTCCGGTCACCATGGCAACAGCAGCACCCGTCACCAAAGGGCCGGGGGCGACGACGACTCCCGCCAACGGCGGCCTCTACGGCGTCTGGACGCTGCAGAGCTGGACCATCGGTGGCCAGGTGCTGCCCTGCCCCGTGCAGCTCTCGCTGGGGCCTGGGGCGCCGTCCATCGGGTGCGGCTCGGCGACCTACCTCAAGTTGTTCCGGAGTGGGCGCTACGACACCAACCTGCCGGTGTTCGAGCCCTACCTCGTGGACGAGGGCGTGTTTGTGGTTGCCGACCTGGGCCCCAAGAGGGGCAACGTCATCGTGTTCGACGGCGATGGAGAGGCCGACATCCCGCGTGCCTACCGTCTGGTCGTTCCGAAGTCGGGATCCAAGGCACCGACGAAGATGGTCATTTCGCTCGCCATGGTGCTCGGCGGCGTGAAGACCACCTACCCGATGAACTTCGTGCGCTACACCGGTTGAGCATTGCCATCGGTGCCGCGAAGGTCCATGGGGACCTTCGCGGCACGCGTGGCTCTATCGTGTGCGGGTGATGGCAGGCAAAACAGACAGCCCCATCGGGGTCTTCGACTCCGGCGTGGGCGGACTCACGGTGCTCGACGAGCTACTGGCCCGGCTCCCGTCGGAGGACTTCATCTACTTCGGTGACACCGATTGGTTTCCGTATGGCGACAAGTCGGCTGAGGATCTGCGTGCACGGGCTGATGCCATCGCAGCGTGGTTGCTGGCACAGGACGTGAAGATGATCGTGGTGGCCTGCAACACGGCCACTGCCGCCGCGCTCGCTCACCTTCAGACGCACCTTGCCGTACCGGTGATCGGCGTGATGACGGCCGAGAGCCATGCGGCCGTGCAGAGCAGCCGCACACGCCGCATCGGCCTGCTGGCCACCGAGGCCACCGTGGCGTCGGGCTCGTACCAGCGCATGATCGCCGCGCACGACGCCGGCGCCGAGGTCACCGCCGTGGCCTGCCCGCGCCTTGCGCCAGCCATCCAGAGCGGCGACCCGTTCGATCAGTCGGTGGTGGACATGGTGCGCGAGTACACCCAACCGCTTCGCGATGCCGATGTCGACACGGTCATCCTCGGCTGCACGCACTACCCAATGGTTGCCAAGTTGATCCGCCGCCAGGTACCCGACGCCACGCTCATCTCGTCGGGCGAGGAGATCGCCCGCGAGATCGCCGACACGCTCGGCAGGCAGGGCATGCTGCGCGACGGCGGGCGCGAGGGGCACTACGCATTCGCCTGCTCGGGCGACCCCGACGCCTTCGGCACGCTTGGCGCCCGATTTATGCAGATGCCGTTCGGGGACGTGCAGCGCATAGACCCGGGCGTGGGCCCGGCGACGTAGATGGGCGTCGAGAGGGTTCTGGCCACGATCACGGCCACCGACGGCGAAGTGCACGACGCACTGCTGCACATCGACGACCGCATCACCCGGGTGCGCGAGCGCTCATCAGGCCACCGCACGGCGGTCATCCACGTGCACGGGATCATGGGCAACTTTCTGGTGGGCACGCTCAGGTTTCTGCCTTCGCGTCTGGCCCGCGCCGGGTACCCCACCCTGGTGGTGGAGACCCGCATGGGCAATGTGGGCCAGCTCTTTGGCAAGGCGATCTTCGACGATGCCATCAAGGACATCGCCGCGGCGTTCTGGTGGCTCGAGGCCCAGGGGTACGACCGAATTGTCGTGTGCGGGTATTCGAGTGGCGCCACGCTGGCCGCCAGGTACGTGGCCACCCACAAGCTTGTGGGTATCAAGGCGCTCATCTCGATCTCAGGTCCGTGGGGCCTGCCGCAGTCGCTGGAGGCGCGTAGCCGCAAGTGGGGTGCCGAACCGTCGTACGAGCAGATCGTGGAGCGCCTGGCCGGGGTGGTGGGATCGGGCACCCCTGATCGCCCCGAGGATGACCGCCTGTTTGTTATCGAACAGAGCCGCGGACCCACACGCCGACCGCAGGACAGCGAGGTGTACACGTACCGCACGTGGTGGCACTCGCGTGGCCCCGAGGCCTACGCGGCCATGGCCTTTCGCCAGTTGCCGCACATCACGGTGCCCACGCTGTTCACTCAGGGCACGGCGGATCAGGTGGTTGACTCCCAGGAGGCCCAGCGTCAGGCCGACCTGCTGCGCGAGTCGGGTAACGAGCACGTGGATCTGGTGTGGGTGCCCGAGGCGGGGCACTTCTACAAGGGGCAGGAGATCCTGCTGGTCGATGCCATCACCGATTTCCTCGGGGGTATCGAGTGAGTTCCCGGCAAACCGGTGCCAGGCGCCGCCCGGAGTTTGGGCGCGACGACCGCGAGATCAGCACCCGGCTCGTGACGCTGAACACTGACGATGGCCACGTGTGGGATGGCATGCTGCTTCGTCCCCGGTTCGGGCCCCCAGAGCGTCGCCGGCTGCTGGTGCTCGTGGTGCATGGGTCAGTGGGTAACTACCTGTCGGGAGTACCGAGGCGCCTCGCCTTCGATCTCGCGCGGCAGGGCTTCTCGGTCATGTCCATCAACACCCGGTTGGCCAACTACGGCCCGTTCTTTGGCGGCGGCCTTTTCGACAAGACCGTGCTCGACCTCCGGGCGGCTCTTGAGGTGGCGAGGAACAACGGATTTCCACGCGTGGCGTTGCTGGGCTACAGCATGGGATCAACAATATGCACCAACTTTGTGGCCGAGATGCAGCCGCCCGAGGTGGTGGGGCTGTGCACCGTCGCGCACCCCGAGTCGCTCCCCGAGTCGCTGCGCATGCGGTGGCTCAGATTTGGGGCGTCGCCCACCTACGAGGAGGTGGTGGAGATCGCGCGGCCCATCATGGCGGAGGATCCTGATGACCCCCCAAACGACCGCATCTTCATCGTGACCCGCGCAAACGGGCCATTGGCCACTCCCGAGAACGCCGAGATCTGGACCTACGCCACGTGGTGGTCGTCGCGTGGGCCGGAGTCGCCGCATGCCGAATCGCGTAAGCGCATCGGGTTGGTGAAGGTGCCCATCGGAATCTTTCAGGCGGGTAACGACCACCTCATCCTGCCGGGTGAGGGCTACGAACTTGCGGCGATTGCCAACGCGGCTGGCAATCGCGATGTGTCCCTCGACATGCTGGCCGAGGCCGATCACGTGTTTACCGGTTGCGCCGACGAGCTCGCGATGATGACCGGCGACTGGCTGGGGCACCTGGCGTGAGTGAGGACGTGCGCACCGCGACTGTGCGGGCGCTGTGGGATGACGTCGCGTCCATCTACCAGGACGTAATGGTGCCCGCGCTGCGCGAGCCGCATCTGGCAATACGCGCGTTGGCGGGCGACGTTGGCGGGCTCGATGTGCTCGACCTCGGGTGCGGCACGGGCGCCATGTCCGAACTGCTGGGCCCGGGCGGTGCGCGGGTGACTGCCGTGGATCTGGCCCCGCACATGGTGGCGGTGGCGCGCGAGCGGCTTGCGGGTGTGCCGGGGATCGCGGGTGTTGAGGTGATGGATGCCCAGGCGCTCGACCTGCCCGACTCCTCCTTCGACCTCGTGGTGGCCGCGCTCAGCCTTATGTTCTGCCCCGATCACCCCGCGGCGTTTGGCGAAGTACACCGAGTGCTGCGACCCGGCGGCCGGCTGGTGATGGCGTGTTGGGGTACACCTGACCAGTGCGAGTCGGTCACCGTGGGTCGCGTGGCGGCGGGGTTCGCTGACCGGCGTCCGCCGGAGGGCACCCCGAGTGGTCAGGCGCTGGGCGACCCCGACCACTTGCACACGCTGCTCGAAGGCTCGGGTTTCGGGTCCATCAACATGACGAGCCGCCGCATGCGCCTGCGCTACCCAGGGCCCGATGCCATGTGGGCGGCAGTGCGCCACGTACATGGCGAGTACATCCCCGCCGATCGCCTTGAGGATGCCCGCGCGGCCACCATGGCCGAAATCGCCCGCGTGGGGTTGCCGCTTCGCAATACCGGCTGGCTTGTGACGGCGACTGCGTGAGGGCGATCGGCTCCGCCAATCGCAGGGCCTCTGGGCGAAACACACGACCGTTCTCAGGCAACGGCCGATTGGACCGGCATAAAGTAGTTCGAAATGCGCCGTGCCCCGCGGTGTTGAATGAAAGGAGCCCAGAATGATTGAACCCTCGAGCGCAGTGCAGATGTGGCTGTGGATCGGCACGATCGGGATGGCACTTGGTGCTGTCGTTTTCGTTCTGATGGCTGCTCGTGAGAGGCCAGGCCATCGCTGGTTTCACACGATTACGTTCTTCATCGCCGCTATTGCAGCAGTCGCGTATCTCGGTATGTCCCTCAAGCAGGGTTGGTTTCCAATCTTGCGCGAAGGTCACGAATTTTACGAGCCGTTCTACTGGGCTCGGTATGTCGACTGGTTCTTCACGACCCCGCTCCTTCTGCTCGACCTTGCGCTGCTCGCAGGCGCAAGCAAGGAAGCCATCGTTTGGCTGATCGGTCTTGACCTCGGGATGATTGCCACGGGCTTCTTTGCCGGCGTCACCTCATCCGATCTTCGCTGGGTGTGGTTTGGGGTGAGTGCCCTTATCTTCGTCTGGATCCTGTGGGTCCTGCTTGCGGAGGTTCTCAAGGCGGCGAAGCAGCGCCCGCCCGAAGTGCGGGCCAAGTTTCAGCAGCTGGCGATTCTGTTGGCAGTTGTCTGGTCGATCTATCCGATTCTGTGGATTCTCGGAACCGAGGGCCTCGGCGTTATCGGGATCACTCCTGAGGTCGCATCCTTCGTAATCATCGACCTCATCGCCAAGGTCGGGTTCGGCTTCCTGCTCCTCTCTAACCGCAAGGTGCTCGACGCCGCTCGCCCCGCGAACGTGTAGTCGTGAGCGCGACCCCGTACGGCGCTGGTCGCCGTACGGGGTCGCATGCGGTGGATGAGAGGGACTCGCATGCTCCGGGGTTTTGGTTGCCTGCGCGAACGGGCATTCGCGCTGCTGTTCTCAGCGCAACTCATCTCCACGATCGGCGATGTCATTGCATCGGTGGCGGTGCCCTTCGCCATCATCGAAATGGGTGGCGGGGCTGCCGATATCGGCCTTGTGCTGGCCGCTCGTGCGGTGCCGCTGGTGTTGTTTCTGCTGGTGGGTGGGGTGTGGTCCGATCGCCTACCCAGGCGCCTGGTGATGATTGGCAGCGATGTGGTGCGCGGGGTGTGCCAGGCCGTGTTCGCCACCATTCTCGTGCTGGGCGTGGGTGGGGTGCCCGCGATCATGGCCATCATGTTCGTGTACGGCACGGCCGAGGCGTTTTTTCGGCCTGCGCTGTCGGGCATCGTGCCGCAGGCGGTGGCCCCCGAGCGCCTGCAGGACGCCTACGGGCTCATCGCCATCACCCCCGCGCTCGGCATGGTGCTGGGCGGCGTGGTGGGTGGCGCTGCGGTGGCACTCATCTCACCGGCCGGGGCCATTGCCATTGATGCCGCGTCATTCGTCGTGGGTATCGCCTTGCTTGCGTTCGCGCGGTTCCGTCACGTGCGCACCGCCCAGGCGGGCAAACGATTTCTGGCCGATCTGCGCGATGGCTGGGACGCCTTTCGCAGTCGCACCTGGCTTGTGGTGGTGGTTGTGGGCGAGTCGTTCTACGCGCTTCTGGTGATGCCCGCAATCTTTGTGGGCGGCCCGCTCATCGCCGAGCAGTTTCTTGACGGCGCGGCATCGTGGGCGGTGGTCATCTCGAGCTTTGGTCTTGGGTTTGCCACTGGTGGGCTCGTAGCCCAGCGGCTTCGGCCCAAGCGGCCCATCGTGATGTCGTACGCGGTCACGGTGCTGTTCGCCGGGTTCTTCGTACTGCTCGCCATGCCCGCCCCCACCGCAGTGCTGGGCGTGGGCGCGTGGGTGGGAGGCACCGTCATCGCCATCTCGGGCACCCTGCTTGAGACCACCATCACCCGGCAGGTTGCGCCCGACATCAGGTCGCGGGTGGGGTCATTTCGTGCGCTGGGCAGCCAGGTGTGTCAGCCCATCGGGTTCGCGCTTATCGGCGCCGTTATCGCAGGCATCGGTCTGTCGGGCGTGATGTGGATCGCGGCCGCGGCAGTGCTGGCCAACATCGCGATGGTGCTGGGCACCCCCAGCGTGTGGAGGCTCGACGACTCGGCGCCGGGCCTCGAGGAGGCATCGGCGCCGAGATGATTCCCGCCCGTTCGTCAGGTGCGGGGCGTCACCGGGTTGTTGAAGCAGGCGTTGGCGCCGCCCAGCGCGCCGCCGCGGGCCGCGCCCCGCCGGAACGTGGCGGTGGTGCACTGCACGGCCGTTGGGTAGTACTGCTGCATCACGGCCTGCGCGGCGGCGGCATCGTTGTAGGTGGTCACATTGGTGACCGAGTTGGCGAAGCCGGGCGCTGGCTGGCTGTTGGGCAGCATGTTGCGGATGGCGATGACCTCTTGGGAGGTCGTGTTGCTCACCGAGGTCGGAAGCCACGCGACGGGTGATCCCGTCTGGCGCGTTGCAGCCGGCCTGTCAGTTGGCGACGACAGCACCACATTCGCCACGTTGCCTGCACTCCCCGAGAGGGTGACGGCCTGATCGGCAATGCAGCCCATCTTCTTGCCCACCTTCACCACGGGGTACGGCACCTTGTAGATGTAGTTGCACACCGACCAGTAGCGAAGGTCGAGGGTGGGGCTCGGCCACAGCGCCTGATTGGTGGCGGTGGGCCACACGGCCGGGGCGCTGCCCGTCGCGGTGGCGCTCAGCGGCATCGTTGCCCGCATCACCGTGAGATAGCCCTTTGCCGGCGTGTAGAGCGCAGCTGCGTAGCCGCTGGCCGCGTTCGGGAACGGCGTGGTGGTGCCACCCGCTCGCGAGAACTGCAGCTGGGCGGTGCAGTTGGTGGTGCATGGCGGTGGGCCGGCGAACTTGCCGTTTGCCCCGAGGATCGCGTTGGCAATTACCCCGATGGCCTTCTT
>Ga0208960_1000600_pt1 | contig 20263 bp, 17 predicted proteins | sample GreLakmeON33MSRF_FD_187703 | JGI IMG/M metagenome (GOLD analysis project Ga0208960, IMG submission 187703) | Freshwater lentic microbial communities from great Laurentian Lakes, MI, USA - Great Lakes metaG ON33MSRF (SPAdes) | ecosystem: Environmental > Aquatic > Freshwater > Lake | place: Great...
CCGCCAGCGCCTCGGCCTCCAGCAACTGCGGCAGCGCCAGCCCGCCCATGCCCAGCGCCCCGACGCGCAGGAAATCCCGCCGCGAGACGCCGTCGCAGATTTTGCCGGAGGAGGAGCCGTAGATTTTCAACATAGAACCGAACTGCCGACGAGGTTTGGCTCAACCATGTTCAGCCGCAGATGCGAAGGCCACCGACGACAAGCTTGCAGAATTGCGCCCCTCAAATCTGGTGGCAGAACATTGCGTCGCGCAGCTTTGGCTCAAACCATGTGCTCTTCGGCGGCATGATGCCTCCGGCGTCGGCGATTTCCATCAGGTCCACGATGCTGGTGGGGAACATGCTGAACGCGCAGGCGTATTCCCCGCTGTTCACTAGCTTCTCCAGCTCCGCTGTGCCGCGGATGCCGCCGACGAAGTTGATCTGCTTGCTCGTGCGTGGGTCGGTGATGCCGAACATGGGGTCGAGGACGTGTTTTTGCAGGAGCGTCACGTCGAGGCGTTCGATGGGATCGCTCGTCGCGGTGAACTCGGGGCGGACGTGCAGCGTGCGCCATTGCCCGCCGAGGTAGAAACCGAACTCGTGCTTGCGTGTGGGCTTGGGCGTGCCCGGTTGGCTGAGGGTGAAGAGGGTGCCGAGCTTGGCGAGCAAGGCCTCCGGCGTGAGGCCGTTCAAAGTTTTCAGCACCCGGTTGTAGGGCAGGATTTGCATCTGGTTGTGCGGGAAGGTGACGGTGAGGAAACCGCCGCTGTTCCCCTGCCCTGCCCGCGCCGTGAAGACGCGGCCCGCCGCCGCGCTGCGATGATGTCCGTCCGCGATGTAGAGGAAGGGAATCTGCGCGAACTGTCCTTCGATGAAGGCGATCTCCGCCGCGTCCCGCACGCTCCACGAGGTGTGGCGCACGCCGTCCTGGCCGGTGAAGTCCACATCGGGTGGAGTCGCCGTCTTCTTCGAGACGAATTCATCCATCGCCGCGACGGCCTTGTAGGTGAGGAAGACGGGCCCGGTCTGGGAGTTGAGTGCCTCGATGTGGCGGACGCGGTCGTCCTCTTTGTCGGGCCGCGTGAACTCATGCTTCTTGATGGTGCCATCAAGGTATTCCTGGCAGCTCGCAGCGGCGACGAGGCCGACTTGTGCATGACTGCCCATGACTTGTCGGTAGAGGTAGAAGCAGGGCTGGCTGTCTTGGGAGAGAGCACCGTCGGCGATGAGCTTGGCGAAGTTTTCTTTGCCCTTCGCATACACGGCGGGCGAGTAAAGGTCGGTGCCCGGCGGCAAATCAATCTCAGGCTTCGAGACGTGGAGGAAGGAGAGAGCGTTGCCATCAGACATGGCGCGGGCCTCGTCGGAGGACATCACGTCGTAAGGCAGCTCGCAGATGCGCGCGGCGAGTTCAGGCTGCGGCCGGAGGGCGGGAAAGGGTTTGAGTGTCGCCATAAAAGTGGGCGGGAAGATAGGAACGGACGGCGGTGAAGGCACGCGGAAAAATGCCGCTGGTAGGGCGCGTCTGTCCCAGCGCGCCGGTTGCGCAATCAAACAGTCCAGGGGCGCGCTGGGGACAGACGCGCCCTACCGTCCCTTCACTCCATCACCCAACGACTTCACAAACGCCTCCAGCCGCGGCACCAAGTCAGGCGATTTGCCGAGCTGCGCGATCTGGTTCACCACCGCGCTGCCGACGACCGCGCCGTCTGCTGCCGACGCGACTTGCCGGGCTTGCTCGGGATTCGAGATGCCGAAGCCGACGGCGATGGGCAGCGCCGTGTGCTGGCGGATGAGCGCGACGCGTTCAGCCAAGTTGCCCGCCACGCTCGTCTGCATCCCGGTCACGCCCTCGCGCGAGATGTAGTAGATGAAGCCGGTGCCGCGCTGGACGATAGTGGCGATGCGTTCGTCCGGCGTGGTGGGTGCGACGAGCCAGATGGCGCAGAGGCCGGCGTTGCGCATCAACTCTTCGTAGGCGTTGGCTTCCTCGGGCGGCAGGTCGAGCACGAGCAGTCCGTCCACGCCCGCGTTGGCGGCGTCGGCGATGAACTTCTTCACGCCGCAGCGGTGCAGGAGGTTGAAGTAAACGTAGAGGACAATCGGGATTTCCGACTCGCGCCGGACTTCAGCGATGGTCGCCAGCAGCTTCGGCGGCGTGGTGCCGCTCTCCAGGCCGCGCTGGGCGGCGAGCTGGTTCACGAGGCCGTCCGCCAACGGGTCGCTGAAGGGGACGCCAAGCTCGAGGATGTCCACACCCGCGCGGTCGAAGGCGAGCGCGAGCTGGCGCGTGGCCTCGAGATGGGGGTCACCCGCGCCGATGTAAACGACGAGGGCCTTCTGGGCGTCCTGCTTGAGCCGGGCGAAGCGGGCGGTGATGCGGTTCATGAGGTGTGGATTCTCCGGCGGGCGGGGATCGTGGCAAGATTGTTCGACAGCCAGACCAGACGCAGCCCTTCCAGAGTGAGGTTCGGCTCCACGGCGGTGATCTCCGGCAGCTTGGAGGCGATCAACTCCGCGTAGCCGCCGGTCGCGACCACGGGCAGGTGGCGGCACTTCAACTCGCGCTTGAGCTCCATTATCAACTCGCGCACCAGCCCGCGGTAGCCATGCACCGCGCCGATGAGCATCGCCTCGCGCGTGCTCTTGCCGATGACGGAACTCGTCTCGCGAATCGTGATGCGCGGCAGCAGCGCGGTCTTGTCGTGCAGATAGTCCGTCATCGCCGCCAACCCCGGCGCGATGATGCCGCCGACGTAATCGCCGTGCCGGTCCACCACGTCGAACGCGAGCGCGGTGCCGAACGCCACGGCCACCGAGGGCGCGCCGAAGTGGTGTCGCAGCGCGACGGCGTTGGCCAAGCGGTCGGGGCCGATGCGCTTCGGCTGGGGATAATTGATGCCCACGCCGGTGAGGGTGCGCGGGGTCAGCTCCAGTGCGGCGATGGCAAACTCCTGTTTCGCGAACGCGATGGCCTTGCCAGTCACAGCAGGGACCACGCTGCACAAAGCCACGCCTTCAATCGCCGCCTGGCCGACGAAGCGGCGGAGCGGAGCGGAGGCGGTGTCCGTCGCCCACAGCGCGGTTTTGAGGTTCGCCTGCTTTTGCACGCCGTGTTCGTCCGCAAGGCCGAGGTGCGTGTGCGTGTTGCCGATGTCGAGGAGGAGAATCATAAGCAGATGGTGTGGCTCATGATTTCTCCACCGTCACGTCGCCGCCAAGAATGCGCTCCAAGCGGCCGTGCTGGGTGCGCAACAGCAGCGCGCCTTCGGCGTCGAGGGATTCGGCCACGCCGAGTTGCACGCGGTCGCCGATGCGGATGGTCACGCTGCGGCCGATGGTGGTGCATTGCGCCTCCCATTCGTCGGCCAGCGCCTCGAACTGCCCGGCGCGGAGGCGCGCATAGTCCGCGTCCAGCTCGCGCAAGATGGCGGCGGCGAGGGCGGGGCGAGCCACGGGTTGGCCGCTCTCGATGCGCAGGGAGGTGGCAAGCTTGCGCAAGTCCGGCGGCAGGTCGGTGCTCGTCAGGTTCACATCCACGCCAATGCCGATGATGACAAACTTGATGTGGTCCAGCTCGGCGCTGAGTTCCGTGAGGATGCCGGCGACCTTCTTGCCGCGCAGGAGAATGTCGTTCGGCCACTTGATTTCCGGCGTGAGATTCGTCTGCCGGCGGATGGCCCGGGCCAGCGCGGTCGCGGCAACCACGGTGAGTTGCGTCGCGGACTGCGGACGCAGGTCGGGCCGCAGCAGCACGGAGAACCACAGGCCTTTCCTCGCGGGTGAAAGCCACTGCCGCCCCAGCCGGCCCCGGCCCTTCTTCTGTGCCTCGGCGAAGACGACGACGCCTTCTTTCACGCCGTCCCGCGCGAGCTTCTCGGCCACGTCGTTGGTGGAGTTGGTCTCCTCGAAGACGCGGATGTCGCGCCCCACGATTTGATTGTCCGGCAGTCGCGCGAGCAAATCATCGGCGTGCAGCGCGTCGGGCGTGCTGAGAAGTCGGTAACCTTGATGGGGGTTGGCGGTGATTTCGTAGCCAAGCTTGCGCAACTCCTCGATGCGCGCCCAGACGGCGGCACGGCTCATGCCGAGCTGCTGCGCGAGGTCCGCGCCGGACACCGAGCCGACTCCGGCGCGACGCAGCGCGGTGAGGATTTGAGAGTCAACGGTCATGGGAGCAGCTTGATTGAAGCACCACTAACCTGCACTGACCTGCACTAATGGGAGCAGGGAGCAATGAAACACGGCGCTGAAGGCTGCTCGTGCGGCAATCGTTTGGAGGTCTGGTCTTCATTAGTGCCAGTCAGTGCAGGTTAGTGGTTGAAATCCAGCGCAATGTCCACGGCGCGCGCGGAGTGCGTGATGGCTCCGACGGAGATGAAGTTGACGCCGGTCCCGGCGATGGCGCGAACGCTCTCGAGACGCACGCCGCCGCTGGCCTCCGTCTGCGCGCTCTCGCCAACCAAGGCCACGGCAGCACGCAGGTCGGGCAGGCTCATGTTGTCGAGCAGGATGATGTCGGCGCGTGCTTCGACAGCCTGCCGCACCTGCTCCAGCGTGTCGGCCTCGACCTCGACCTTGAGTTCGGGATACGCCGCGCGGGCGCGTTGCACGGCGGCGGCGATGGCGTTGGGCTGCTCGTGGCGCAGCGCGGCAAGGTGGTTGTCCTTGATGAGCACGAGGTCGAAGAGGCCAACGCGGTGATTCGTGCCGCCGCCGCAGTGCACAGCGTATTTCTCGAAGCGCCGCCAGCCGGGCGTGGTCTTGCGGGTGTCGAGAATCTTGGCCTTCGTGCCTTTCACCTGCTCGACGAACTGTGCAGTGAGCGTGGCAATGCCGGAGAGACGTTGCACGAAGTTCAGCGCCACACGTTCCGCGGTGAGGATGGCGCGAGCCGGGCCGTTGACACGCAGCAAGGTTTCCCCGCGGTCGCAGGAATCTCCATCCCTCGCGTGCGGGGCAATGACGAGTTCATGGTCCAGCTCGCGGAATGCGGCCATGGCGAAGGCCAACCCCGCGAGCACCAGCGGCTCGCGCGCGACCAACTCGGCGCACATCGTCGCGGACTCGGGAACGGTGGCGAGCGTGGTCACGTCGCCCGGCCCGATGTCCTCGGCGAGCGCGGCGCGGACGGCGCGCTGGATTTCATCGGCGGACAATTCCATTTGTGAAAGATGGAGGAGCGAAAGCCGGGCTTGAAGGAAAAAGACGTGGGGCTCAAATCACCGCGCCGCCGCCTCGTCGGAAATTAATCCGCGCCAGCGATAGACCCACCAGCCAATCTTCTCGTGCAGAAAGCCATCCATCTTGCCAAATCCATTCGAGCGCGGAATGAGGTGGAACATGTCGGTGCTGACAATGCTGACACTGGTGAGGAAGGCACTCGGCGCTGGCACGATCTCCAGCTCCGTAGTCGTGCGGAAGACCGCCGCCGCCCGCTTCATGTGCGTGGCGGAGGTGACGAGCAGGACGCGCTTCCAGCCCCGCTCCTGCGCGAGCTTGGCTACCTTTTCAGCTTCGTGCCGCGTGTTCTTGCAGCCGCCAAGGCTGATGACCTCCGGCCCGCCGAGCTGCCGCGCGACGAGGATTTCCCGGAACAGGTCCGCCTCGGCGAACGCCTCGCTGTGGAGGGTGAAGCCGCCGCCGCCGATGACAAGTGTCTTCGCCTTGCCGAGCCGGACCAACTCCAGAGCCGTTACTGCGCGGTCAGCGCTTTGATTGAAGTGCAGCCCGCCCACCTCCTCGCGCGACGGAAACGAGAAGCCGCCAAGCAGCACGATGACATCGGCCTCCGGCAAGTCCGCTCGCTTCATGCCCACCCACGGACGTTCGAGTGAGGCGAGCAACCTGCCCGGCACAGGCGTCGCGCCGATGATCCAGATGAGCACAGCCAGCGCGGCGGGCACGGCGGCGAGCCGAAATTCCTTCTTTCTGAGGAGCAGCACCGTCAACACCAGAAGGCAGGCCCAAGTGAAGCCCACGGGTTCCAACAGTGTCATCGCGGAGCGCAGTGCGAGGTCCAGCATCGGCGCAGGCTAGCGAACGGGCTTTCGGAGCACTAGCAAAACGCTGCGGTCAATCGCGCGGCGCGGCAAAAACACTCATTCGAACTGGAGCTTAAAACGCTGACTTGGCCCGCACGCGACGGCCCGCTAGACTGCGCGTTGTGAAGTGGATTCTCATTGCGTTGCTAGTTGGCCCGGGTTGGGTGATGGCGGCCGCCGCGACCAAGCCCGGCGAGCGCCCCCCTGCCCCGCCGCAGTTCTCCACGTCCACCGTTTCCCCAGCAGAGGCTGATTTCCAAAGGGTCATGGCGCTGGACGACACGGCGCACGAGGAGATCGACAAGTGGATCAAGGACAACGGGGCCTTCGCGAAAAAAGGGGCAGGCCTCGCCGACGCGGTGTTGAGCCTGAAGATCGAGCAACGACTCGAACCCGTGAAACGGGCTTACGAGGATTTCCTGCAACGGCACCCACGGCACGCGCGCGGGCAGCTTGCCTTCGGCAGTTTCCTCAACGACATCGGCGAGGAGGCCGACGCCCGCAAGCGTTGGGAGAAGGCGCTCGAACTCGACCCGACAAACCCCGCCGCCTTCAACAACCTGGCCAACAGCTACGGCCAGACGGGGCCGGTGGCGAAGGCGTTCGAGCTTTACAGCAAGGCCATCGAGCTGAATCCGCGGCAGGCGATTTACTATCACAACCTTGGCTCCGTCATCGTGCTGCATCGCAAGGAGGCGGCAGCGCACTACCGCATCACAGAGCAACAGGCGCTCCGCAAGGCGCTCGAACTGTATCGGCTGGCGGAGAAGTTCGACCCCGCGAATTTCCAACTCGCGACCGACATCGCGCAGGTCTATTACGGAATCCAGCCGCCCGCACACGAGGCCGCCATCACCGCGTGGCTGCGCGCGCAGTCGCTGGCGCGCGACGACCAGGAACGCGAGGCCACGCACCTGCACCTCGCGCGTGTGAAGGCCGCCGCTGGCAAACTCAACGAGGCGCGCATCCACCTTAACTCCGTGACCAACGCCGCACTCTCCAGCGTGAAGAGCCGCCTCGCCCGCGAACTCGTGGACCAAGCCCTGCCCCTGTCCGCCAAGGATGACGACCGTCGGCTGAACCTGCCGCCAACCCAAAAGCCGTAACCTGTCGTCGGGGCCGAGCGCAGGCACTTTTCGAGAACTACACTCTGAGGAGGCTGAGCCCGAAGTTTTTCACCGACAGATTCAATTTCCTCTTCCGTTCCGTGCACGAATTTGTTCTAGTCCCGCATCGCGATGAAAGAAGAAGCCGTTGATCTTGGCATTTGGGACAAGCTCACCCGGGTGGTGATGCTGCTCCTTGTCGTCGCCAGCGCCGTCGGCATCGGCTACCTCTGCGTGCCGCTCATCCAGCAGAACGCCCGGATGCGCCAGCGCAACCTCGAACTCGAAGCGCAGATCCAGCGCGAGGAAGATGCCGCGCGCCAGCTCAAGGCCAACCTCGACGCGCTGCGCTCCGACCCCAAGGCCGTCGAGCGTCTCGCCCGCGAGAAGCTCGGCTACGCCAAGCCCGGCGAGGTCGTCATCCGCTTCCAAGAGCCGACGGCAAGCGCGCCCGCCGCGCCTTGAACGAGGCCGCGTGCGAACGCGTTAGTCGAACCGGATGCGGGAGGGTTCAAGATGTTTCCGTTTTCCAAATCCATGCTTGCAATGCCTCTTCCCTTGGCTAGCTTCCCGCCTCCGCTCCGGCCGTTGTGCTAGGCGGAGCGTCCGAACTTAGACATTTTATGGCAAACGTAACCGAGATCCGTAAAGGCATGGCCATCCGCCAGGGCGGCGACGTCGTCGTCGTGCTCGAAGTCACCCACCGCACCCCCGGCAACCTCCGCGCCTTCGTCCAGATCAGCATGCGCAGCCTCAAGACCGGCAAGACCTCGGAGCTGCGTTTCGCCTCTGGCGAGAAGATTGAAGTCGTCCCGATGATGACCACCAAGATGGAGTTCAGTTACAAGGACGGTCAGGACTTCGTTTTCACCAACCCCGAGAACTACGAGACCGTCACGCTGACCCCGGAACTTGTCGGTGACTGCAAGAACTTCCTCGTCGAAAATGGCGGCGTGACCATGGTCTTCGTCGAGGAAAAGGCCGTCTCTGTCGATCTTCCCTCCAGCGTCATCCTCACCATCGCCGAAGCTCCCGAGGGCGTCCGGGGAGACAGCGCAAACAACATGCAGAAGACCGCCACCTTGGAAACGGGCGTCGCCATTCAGGTTCCCCTCTTCATCAAGACCGGCGAGAAGATCAAAGTGGACACTCGCACTGGAAAATACATGGAGCGCGCCTGAGCGTTCTGAACTCCAGCCCCCGACTTTGAACGGCCCGCCCACCGGCGGGCCGCTTCGTTTTCCGGGTTTTCCTCCCGCTCACCCGGCATCACCTCGCCGAGTTCGAAAGCGATCCGGAGATTCGCGACGCGAGCAAGTCCACACTCACCAAAGCCCCCCACTCATCATGGGCATCATCGGCTACGAATACGATTTTGGCGACTCAAGCCCACGCGTTCGATGAACTTATCGCACACATCGAGTCCGCAGAGTCGAAGGGCCGCGATGCGAGCAATGGCCTCGTTGAGAAGCTCGCGCGGCTCAAGTCCGCCGGGCGCGAGAAGAAGTCACCAACAAGGAAATCGAATCCTTGCAGGCTGGCGCACGGACGGGCTTCAACCCTCCGTTGTGGTTACCCAATGAACTTCCATGCTATGTGGCCGTTGGAGAAAAAAGATGAGTTCTCCAACGCGGCCGGCGGCATGTCATATGCGATTGGGGAAATGAGATATTGACGGCTCGGGGTCGTTTGCTACTTTCTGCGCTCCCTTACGGGGAAACAGTCATGAAAACATTTTTGCCGAACGCTCAAGCTTCGTTGGACAACCGCAAATGGCACATCGTGGACGCCAGTGGAGTCGTCCTCGGACGACTGGCCGCCAAAGTCGCGATGGTCATCCGCGGCAAACACCAGCCCATTTTCACACCCCACCTGGACACCGGTGACTTCGTCGTCGTCATCAACGCCGAGAAGGTCGTCCTCACCGGCAAGAAGGAGGAGGACAAGTCTTTCATGTCCTACTCCGGTTGGAAGGGCGGCGAGAAATACGAGACCGTCAGCCAGCGCCGCGCGCGCAAGCCCGAACTCCTCATCGAGCACGCCGTCAAGGGCATGCTCCCCAAGGGCCGCCTCGGCCGCAGCCTCAACACCAAGCTCAAAGTTTACGCCGGTGACAAACACCCGCACGCCGCGCAGCTCCCCGCGCCGCTCGTCATCAAGAAGAAGTAATCTCCCAACTCGACCCAACACACATGGCCGCCACTCAGGAATACCTCGGAACGGGACGCCGCAAAACCGCCGTCGCCCGCGTTCGCATCGCCTCCGGTTCGGGCAAGATCGTCATCAACGGTCGCCCGATGGAGAAATACTTCCTCACCGAATCCCAGCGCGCCGCTGTCATTCAGCCCCTCAAGGTCATTGATTCCATCGCCAAATTCGACGTGCGCGTCAACGTGCGGGGTGGCGGTCCCAACGGCCAAGCCGGTGCCGTCCGCCACGGCATCGCCCGCGCCCTCATCACCGTGGATGTCGCCCTCCGCCCGCCGCTCAAGGCTGAAGGCCTCCTCACCCGCGACCCGCGCGAGCGCGAGCGTAAGAAGTATGGCCAACCCGGCGCACGCAAGCGCTTCCAGTTCAGCAAGCGCTAATCCCCCAAGCTGTTTTCCAAGAACCCCGCCCGCGCAAGCCGGCGGGGTTTTTCTTTGGTGGCGCAAGCTCGTGCCGGCGACACCCTTCACTCTTCACCCTTCACTCTTCCTTCCTCACGCCTCACACTGCCCTCATGTCCGCGCCCGCCTCCTTGCTCCGACTCGCGAACGTCACCAAGCGCTACCCCGGCGCGGCAGACGGCGACCTGCCCGTGCTGCGCGGCCTCTCCCTCGAAGTCGCGCGCGGCGAAACCGTCGCCATCGTCGGCCCGAGCGGCTGCGGCAAGAGCACGCTACTAAACCTCATCGGCACTCTCGACCTGCCCGACTCCGGCGAACTCACCCTCGACGGCCAGCGCCTCGACACGCTGGACGAACTCGCCCTCGCCGCCACGCGCAACCGGCAGATCGGCTTCATCTTCCAGTCCCACCACCTGCTCCCGCAATGCACCGTGCTGGAAAACGTCCTCGTCCCCACGCTCGCGTCTGGCGACACCGCGAGCCGCGCGCAAGCGATGGAGCGCGCCAAGCAACTCCTCACCCGCGTCGGCCTCAGCGAGCGGATGAACTACCGGCCCGGCCAGCTCTCCGGCGGCGAACGCCAGCGCGTCGCCGTCGTCCGCGCGCTCATCAACCAGCCCAAACTTCTCCTCGCCGACGAGCCCACCGGCGCGCTCGACCGCGCCACCGCCGACTCGCTCGCCGCGCTGCTCCTCGACCTGAACCGCGAGCAAGGCACCGCCCTCATCGTCGTCACCCACGCCCCCGAGCTGGCCAAGCGCATGGGCCGCGTGCTGGAGCTGCGCGACGGGCAACTCGTGGCCGCACATGGAAACTGATTTTCACCACAGAGGCACGGAGAGCACAGAGGAAGACTTCTTCTTGGGCTACTTCTCTGTGTCCTCTGTGCCTCTGTGGTTCAACCTCCCATGACCCTCTGGACCCTCGCCCTCCGCAGCCTGCGCTTCCACGCGCGGGCGCATCTCGGCGTGCTGCTGGGCGCGACGGTCGGCGCGGCGGTCCTCATCGGCGCGCTGCTGGTGGGCGACTCCGTGCGCGGCAGCCTGCGGGACATGGCGCTGGCAAGGCTGGGCAAAATCGAATCGGCAATGGCCACTGGCGACCGGCTCTTCCGCGCGGCGCTCGCCACGAAGCTGAATGCCGCGCCGGTCCTCGCACTGCCCGGCACGGTCAACTCCTCCGACGGCTCGCGTCGCGCGAATCGCGTCCACGTCCTCGGCGTGGACGAAAACTTCTGGAAGCTCGCGGCGAAGGCTCCGCCGTTCGCCACCGTCCCGCCGGACTCCGTTGTGCTGAATCAAGCGCTCGCCGAGCAACTCGCCGCCAAGCCCGGCGATGAAGTGCTGCTGCGCGTCAGCAAAGTCTCCGCGCTCTCGCAAGACGTGGCGCTCACCACGCGCGACGGGCAGACGGTGGCGCTGCGGCTGCGCGTCCACGCGGTCGTCGGCAATGAGCAGCTCGGGCGCTTCAGTTTGCAGGCGAACCAAGTCGCGCCGTTCAACGCGTTTGTGCCGCTAGGCTTGCTTCAGGAAAGGGCGGTGGCCACGGGCAGAGCGAATCTCTCGGCCACGGCGAGGTCCGTGAAGCTGCCAGCCAAACTCAAGGATTCGTCTCCGCCCGTGAAGTTGCAGGAAAAGGATGCAGCGCCGTTTGCGAACGAACTTCTTCCCTCCAACTGGAACCTTCAGGATGCACAACTCGACCTCCGACTCCTCACCAACTCTTCGGCCCTCGAACTCCGCACCGACCGCATCTTCCTCGACCCGCCCGCCGTCCGCGCCGCGCGGGCGGTGGACACCAACGCGCAGCCCGTCCTCACTTACCTCGCCACGCTGCTGCGCGCGGGCACCAACGCCACCGCCTACCCGATGGTCACCGCCGCCGGCGCGCCGCTCGTGCCCGCCGACTTGCGCGATGACGAGGTCGTCATCAACCAGTGGCTCGCGGACCAGTTGCAGCTCAAGCCGGGCGGCGAGCTGGAGCTGTCTTACTTCCTGCCCGACTCCGGCGCGGCGCTCATCGAGGCGACGAACCGTTTCCGCGTCCGCTCCATCGTGCCGATGCAGATGCCGTGGGCCGACCGCTCGCTGATGCCCGACTTCCCCGGCATCGCGAAGGCCGAGCGCATCGGCGACTGGGACGCGGGCTTCCCGATGAAGCATAGCAAGCTCGTGGACGACCCGTATTGGAAGCAATGGCGCGGCACGCCGAAGGCCTTCGTGAGCCTGAGCGCCGGGCGCAAGATGTGGGCGAACCGCTTCGGCGATACGACGGCGGTGCGTTTCCCTGTGGAGAATTCGCAATTCGCAATTCGCAATTCGCAATTGGAGAATTCTCTTCTCACCGCGCTCAAGCCCGCTGACTTCGGCCTCGTTTTCCAGCCCGTGCGCGAGCAGGCGCTCAAGGCGAGCCGCGAGGGACAGGACTTCGGCGGGCTGTTCATCGGGTTCAGCTTCTTCCTCATCATCGCGGCGTGCGTGCTGGTGTCGCTGCTGTTTCAGTTCGGCGTCGAGCAGCGCGCGACGGAGGTGGGCACTTTGCTGGCGCTGGGTTTCACGCCCCAGCAAGTGCGGCGGCTGTTCCTGCTGGAGGGCGCGGGGCTGTCGCTGCTCGGGTCGTTGATCGGCGCGGCGGGCGGGGTATGGTATGCGCGCGCGATGCTCCACGCGCTCTCCACCGTCTGGCGCGACGCCGTGGGCACAAGCGACCTGAACTTCCACGCCGAGCCGGCCACGCTCGTGGGCGGCATCTTGGGCAGCGTGCTGGTGGCGGTGTTCACGCTGTGGCTGGCGCTGCGCAAACAGGCGAAGCGTCCGGCGAGGGAACTGCTCGCTGGGGGCGGAGAGGAGCCTCTCGCGTCGGCTCCAGTGAAAAGCATGCGCGGGTTCGTTATCGGCGCGGTCTGCCTGCTCACGGCACTTGCACTCATCGGCTGGGCTTGGGCGAAGCAGGATTCGGCGGCGGCGGGGATTTTCTTCGGGGCGGGGGCGCTGCTGCTGAGTGCGGCGATGGCCTTCACGTCCGCGTTTCTTTCCAAACTCGAGCGGTCCGAGGCAGCGGCGAATCTCACGCTCACGAGCCTGGGCATCCGCAACGCGACGCGGCGGCGGCGGCGGTCGCTGGCGACGGTGGCGATGCTGGCGTGCGGGAGCTTCCTCATCGTGAGCATCGGCGCGTTCCGGCTGGATGAGCACGCGGACGCGACGAAGCGCGCGTCGGGCACGGGCGGCTTCGCGCTGTTGGGCGAGAGCACGCTGCCGGTGGTGCAGGACTTGAACAGCTCGTCGGGTCGTGAGTTTTTCAACCTCGACGCGAAGGCGATGACGAACGTGAGCGTGGTGCCCTTCCGCGTGCGCGATGGCGACGACGCGAGTTGCTTGAACCTGAACCGTGCGCAGAAGCCGAGGTTGCTGGGGGTGAAGCCGGGGCTGCTGGCAGAGCGCGGGGCGTTCAAGTTTGCTGGCGTGGCGAAGGGATTGGCGAAGGACGATGGCTGGAGGCTACTCGGCACTGGAGCGCGGACGCCCACGTCCGCATCGGCGGCTGCGGACATGGGCGTCCGCGCTCCAATCGCAGCCATCGCCGATGAAGCCTCCATCCTCTGGGCCTTGGGCAAAAAGCTCGGCGATACGGTGGACTTCACGGACGAGCGCGGGCAGCCGTTCAAGGTGCGGCTGGTCGCGTCGCTCGCCGGCTCCGTCCTGCAAGGCAACCTCATCATCGCCGAGGACGAGTTCACCGCGCGCTATCCGGGCGAGGCGGGCTACCGGTTCTTCCTCGTGGACGCGCCGCCAGAGCGCACCGCCGACGTGTCCGCCGCGCTGACGCAGGCGTTGCGCGACGCAGGGCTGGAGCTGACGCCCACGACGCGGCGACTCGCGCAGTTCAACGCGGTGCAGAACACCTACCTCGGCACGTTCCAAGTGCTCGGCGGGCTTGGCCTGCTGCTCGGCAGCGCGGGCTTGGGCGTGGTGGTTTTGAGAAATGTGCTGGAGCGGCGCGGCGAGCTGGCGCTGCTGCTGGCCGTGGGCTTTCGGGCGAAGTCGCTGCGATGGCTGGTGCTGAGTGAGCACGCGGGGTTGCTGCTGCTGGGCCTCGGTGCTGGCGTGGTCGCGGCGGCGGTGGCGGTGTTGCCGGCGTTGCGCTCCGGCAGCGATGCGCTGCCACTCGCATCACTCGGACTGACGCTCGCGGGCGTGCTGGTGAGCGGGCTGGTCTTCACCGTGATGGCCACCGCGTGGTCACTGCGCGGGCGGCTGCTGGACTCGCTGCGGAATCAGTGACCCGTGCCGGCGGCTTGCAGCAGCCGTTGGTGCGGGTGGAAATACGACGGCCCTTGTCGGGGTGCGTTTCGGACGGCGGGTGGAAGCCGCCGGCACGGGGGCTACTTCACCGACGAGTAGTCCGTGGGGACGAGGAAGGCAGACTTCACGCCGCCCTTGGTGGTCAGCGAGCCGCCAGCTTTTTCCTCGGAGGCTTTGCGCGCAGCTTGCCAATCAGCGTCTTTGCCGAAGTTGCCGAAGGAGGCTTTCGCGGCGTCCTGGCTCGCGTGGGCGAGGAGATACAGGAGCGTGTCGGCGACGGGCGGGTTGACGGCGCCCTTCTGGTCGGCCATCGGCGTCCAGTAGGGGAGGTTCGTGATGCCGTGCTTGGTGAAGAGCTTCACCGTGTGGTCGCGGAAACGGGCGTTGAGATTCGGCAGGCGGCCCGACTCGGCGGTGTAGGTGCGCAACTCGAAGACGCGGTTGCCGATGTTCTCAGCCTTCGCGAGCGGGGAGTAGTCCGTGGCGCTGAGATAGACGGAGTCGGCCTTCGCGACGAGTTTGCCCGCCACTTCGGAAGCCGCATAAGCCTTCTTCCAGTCGGGGTCGGCCATGAACGCCTTCCACGAGGCGTTGCGGGCTTCGAGGCTGGGGTAGGCGAGGAAGTAAACCAACTTGCGCTCGGGGTTGTCGCCGATGGGGACGAAGTAACCGAGGTTGGTCATGCCGTGCTTCTCGAAGAGCTTGCAGGTGTGGTCGCGGAAGCGCTTGTGGAGCGCGTCGAGCTTGCCCTCGGCCGCGTAATAGACGCGCATCTCGAAGCAACGGGTGTCGGGGGCGGCGTTGCTCACGGAGGAAGCGAGCAACAGAGCGATGAGGGAGAGGATGAGTTTCATGTGTGTGGTGGGCGATGGTTACAACGGTGGGACAAGGAATACTCCGGCTTACTCGAAGTCGTAAACGGTGACTTTGATCCAATAGGCTTTGCACTGGTCCACGAACTTCAGGTGCTCAGGATGCACTTGATAATCGTCCTGTGCCTGCTTGCTGGAGAAGACGAGATTCAGCGCGACCTGATAGGTTTGGTCCACCACCGGGCGGTGGCTGCCGACCATCTTGCCGATGTGGAATTGCAGCACGCCGGGGATGGGCGCGAGATACTTCTGTCCCCCGGCGATGAGGTCATCGGCGGCCTGCGGGTTGGCTGGGTTGGTCCAGAAAATGACGACGTGCGAAAACATAGGCGCGCAGCGTAGTGAGGACGTTGCAGGGCTGGCAAATGGTTTTCAGGCCAAATGGTTTGACCCCTCCGCGCTTTGTCTCTAGCAATGCCACGCCAGCAGCCCAAACACCACGTATGAGCACCGCCGACCGTCCGCCCGCCACCCAACGCACCAAATACATGACCCTGCTCGCCGCCCTGCTGGGGTGGATGTTCGACGGCTTCGAGATGGGCCTCTTCCCACTCATCGGCCAGCCGGCGCTGAAGGACTTGCTCGGCGCGACCGCAGACCCGAACGACGCGACGAAGTGGTTCGGGGCCATCATCGCCGTCTTCCTCGTGGGCGCGGCCACCGGCGGCGTCCTCTTCGGCTGGCTGGGCGACAAGATTGGCCGCGTGCGCGCGATGTCGTTGAGCATCTTCACCTACGCCATCTTCACGGGCCTGTGCGGGTTCGCGACGGAGGCGTGGCACATCGCGGTGCTCCGGTTCATCGCGTCGCTGGGCATGGGCGGCGAGTGGTCGCTCGGCGTCGCGCTGGTGAACGAAGTCTGGCCGGGCAAGTCCCGCGCGTTTATCGCCGGACTCATCGGCGCAGCGGCGAACGTGGGCTTTCTCATGGTCGCGCTGCTGAGCATGGGGCTGGCGGGTTTCATCGGCGGCGTGGAGGGAATGCTGAAGGCCATCGGTTGTTCGGATGCGACCACTGCGAAACTGCTGGCGAACTCCGCATGGCGCTTCCTCATGATCAGCGGCGCGTTCCCAGCGCTGCTCATCTTCTTCATCCGTCTCTGTGTCCCGGAGTCGGAAAAGTGGGAGGACGAAAAGGCCAAGGGCGGCACCTCGCACTGGGCGAACTCCGACCTGCTCGGCGTGCTCATCGGCTGCGTCGCGGCGCTGGGCATCATCTACGTGTGGTCGCCGGCGGCGGCGAACATCAGCGGCGCGGTCGCGACACTCGCCACCCTCGTGGGGCTGGTGGTCGCGCTTTTCGGCTTCCTGTATCCGGTGCGGCAGTATCTCGGCCGCGCGGTCGCCGCCGGTTCCCTCAAGCCAGAATCGCAGAAGGCGATCGTGAAAAGCATGCTGCTGGGCGCGGGCCTCGCGGCGGTGGCGCTATTGGGCACGTGGGGTTCCATCCAGTGGGCACCGCGCTGGGCCGGCCAGCTCCAACCGGACACGAAGGAAGTGAAATACTACGCGAAGGAGAAGACCCAGATTGCCACCGCAGTCGGGGCCATCCTCGCGACCATCGTGGCGGCGGTGGCGGCGGGGCGGTTTGGGCGGCGGATCACTTACTCCGTGATGTGCGTCGGCTCCATCGCGTCGGCGCTCTGGTTTTACAACGCCAACACCACCTTCGGCACCGGCTTCCTGTTCGCGGCGTTCATGGCCGGCGGCATCACCGCGTCGTTCTACGGCTTCTTCCCGCTCTACTTCCCGGAGCTGTTCCCCACCGCAGTGCGCGCGACGGGCCAGGGCTTCTCCTTCAACTTCGGGCGCATCATCGCGGCCATCGGCGGCCTGCAAACCGCCACGCTGATGAAGGCCTTCGACGGCAGCTTCCCGAAAGCCGGCTCCGTGATGGCGGCCATCTACGTCGTCGGCATCTTCATCATCTGGCTCGGACCGGAGACGAAGGACCAAGAACTGCCGGAGTGAACGGGGGTCAAGAGTTGAAGAGTGGAAGCGGCCCCTCCGCAACAATTCCCGCGATGACTCAAAGCGTGAACTCGCCCGCCGCGCTCGCGGATGACTGGTTCACTCCGGGGCGGTTCCTCGTGGGGTTGGCGCTCTGCCTCTTCGCCGCGTTCCCCGAAGTCATCCTCGGCAGCCAGACGTTCTACTACCGCGACTTCGGGCACTTCGCCTACCCGCTGGCGCACCACCAACGCGAGTGCTTCTGGCGTGGCGAACTCCCGCTCTGGAATCCCTATAGTTCCTGCGGCCTCCCGTTTCTCGCGCAGTGGAATACGATGTGTCTCTACCCCGGCTCACTCATTTACCTGCTCGGCCCGATGCCGTGGGCGCTGGGCTGCTTCAGCCTCGCGCACCTGCTGCTGGCCGGCGCGGGCGCATATCACCTCGCGCACCGCTGGAGCGGCAACCGCTTCGCCGCGAGCGTCGCTGGCCTGGCCTTCGCCTTCAACGGCTTCACCCTTCACGCCGTCATGTGGCCGAACAACGTCGCCGCGCTCGCGTGGGCGCCGTGGCTCTGGCTGCTGAGCGAGCGAGCGCGCCGCGAAGGTGGGCGAACTATCGTCCTCGCCGCACTCGTCGGCGCGATGCAGATGCTGGCGGGCGCGCCGGAAATCATCCTCTTCACCTGGGCCATCGCAGCGGCGCTAGCGTTGCTCGAAGGCAAAAGGAAAATAGGAAATAGTGAGAGCGGCGGCAGTCTCCGCACTTTTTCCTTTTTCCTTTTTCCTTTTTCCTTGGCCCTCCTCCTCGCCGCCGCCCAACTCCTCCCCTTCCTCGATCTCCTACGGCACTCGCACCGGTCGGCGGCGTTTGACGACGGGCAATACGCGCTACCGCTCTCGGGCTGGGCGAACTTCCTCGTGCCGCTCTTCCGCATGACGCCCGACCGCAATGGGGTTTTCACTCAACTCGACCAGCAGTGGACCTCCAGCTACTACCCCGGCCTCGGCGTGCTGGCGCTGGCCGCGCTGGCCATCTGGCGGCGACGCGAGCCGCGCGTGTGGCTGCTCGCGCTCCTCGCCGCGCTCGGCGTGTGGCTCGCAATGGGGCAGAAGGCATTTCTCCTCGACTGGCTAAAAGCCGCCTGCCCGCCGCTGGGCTTCATCCGCTTCCCCATCAAGTATGTGCTGCTCACGCTGATGGTTTTGCCGTTCCTAGCGGCGTTCGGCATCGCCCTGCTGCGGCAGCCCGCGCAAGCCACCGAGCAACTCGCGAAGAATCCGAATGACGAGCCGAGTCCCCCGTGGTGCCAGCCATTCACGAGGATTGTGATCGGATTGCTCACCGCCGGCGGTGCGGTTCTCTACTGGGCTTCGCTGGAGAAGAGCGCTGCCACATGGCCCACTGTTTCCAGCCAAGCCTTTGTCGCGCTCATGCTGCTGGCCCTGTTGACGATGCTGCTGACACGCGGACTGAAGTTCGCGCCGGGGCTGCGTTTCAGACCCGAGTGGGCCATCCTCGGCCTGCTCGCCGCTGACATCGTCCTCCACGCCCCGCGCCAAAACCCCGCCGTCATCCCGCACGCCTACGAGCCGGGCATCGCGAAGTTCCACACGTCCATGCCGCGCCTCGGCGAGGGCCGCGCGCTCATCACCCGCGAGATGGAAATCTTCATGGCCCACGCCAGCAACCCCGACGCCCTCAACTACTGCATCGGCGTCCGCCGCGCGCTCTTCGCGAACTGGAACCTCCTCGAAGGCGTGCCCAAGGCCAACGGCTTCTACTCCCTGTTCCCGCGCGAACTGGCCGAGACGTGGCAGCTCCTCTACGGCTTCGGGCACCCCTTTCCTGAGCCCTTCGCAGACTTCCTCGCCATCACGCGCGCCTCGTCCAGCAACACGCTGTTCGCATGGGAGCACCGCACGAACGCCCTCCCGCTCATCACCACCGGCCAGCAACCCGTCTTCGCCAACGCGACGAACACATTGCGAGCCCTCGCCGCCGCCGACTTCAATCCCGAGCAAGTCGTCTATCTGCCCGCAGCCCGTGCCGGCGATTTCCAATCGCCGCCTGTCGCAAATGAAACCACGGAACGGCGGCTGCAAGCCGCCGGCACGAGCGCGCGCATTCTCTCCGCGAGTTGGTCCGCCCACCGCATCGAGTGCGAAGTCGAGTCCCCCGCGCCTACGCTGGTCGTCATCGCGCAGACCTTCTACCATCCGTGGAAAGCCACCGTGAACGGACAGCCCACCGAAATCCTTCGCGCGAACCATGCCTTCCAAGCCGTGCGCGTCCCCGCTGGCCACAGTGCCGTGCGGCTGGAGTATGTGGACCGACAATTCCAGCTCGGCGTAGCCCTCTCCGCCCTCGGACTTATCCTGTGCGCCGTGCTCTGGTGGCGAGAGAGCCCTTCGCCTACCAAGCCAACGCCGTGACCACTCCCACTGCCAATTCGCAATTCGCAATTCGCAATTCGCAATTGCCCGACTGGTTCACTCCGCGCCGCTTCGCCGTCTTCCTCCTGCTCGCGTTCGTCGTGGCCTTCCCCGGCATCTGGATGGGCACGGAAACTTTCTTCCGCTCCGACTACGGCGTGATGGCCTACCCGTCCGCGCACTACCTGCGCGAAAGCATCCATGCCGGCGAACTGCCGCTCTGGAACCCGCTCTCGAACTGCGGCGCGCCCTTCCTCGCGCAATGGGGCACCATGTGTCTCTACCCCGGCTCGCTCTTCTTCGTCGCGCTGCCGATGCCGTGGTCGCTGGGCGTCTTCTGCCTGTTGCACCTCTGGCTCGGCGGCCTCGGCGCGCGCGCGCTGGCGGAACGCTGGACCGGCAACCGCTTCGCCGCCGCCCTCGCCGGCACGGCCTTCGCCATCAACGGCGCGTCGCTCGCGTGCATCACCTGGCCGAACTACTGCGTCGCCCTCGGCTGGATGCCGTGGATCGTGCTGCTCACCGAACAAGCCTGGCGCATGGGTGGCCGCAAGCTCGTCCTCGCCGCGCTGGCGGGCACGATGCAGATGCTCACCGGAGTGCCGGAACTGGTCATTCTCACTTGGGGACTGCTCGGCGTGATGCTGCTCGTCGAGTGGGTCCAAAATCTAATGTCCAAAGTCCAAAGTCAGTCGGCGCCCGAACACGCTGAAGCCTCACGAGCACCCACGACCTCGGCCTCCCTCGCCCCCACCGGGGGAGAGGGCCGGGGTGAGGGGGCAGGCCACCCACAACCCACCGCGCCCCCCCTTTCAACCCTTCAACCCTTCAACCCTTCAACCCTTCAGCCTCTCCGCTTCGCTTTCGTCATCACCCTCATCGCCGCACTCTCGGCGGCCCAACTTCTTCCCTTCTTCGACCTCCTCGCCCACTCGCAGCGCGACGCCGCGTATCGCGACGCCC
>Ga0208960_1000601_pt1 | contig 20200 bp, 18 predicted proteins | sample GreLakmeON33MSRF_FD_187703 | JGI IMG/M metagenome (GOLD analysis project Ga0208960, IMG submission 187703) | Freshwater lentic microbial communities from great Laurentian Lakes, MI, USA - Great Lakes metaG ON33MSRF (SPAdes) | ecosystem: Environmental > Aquatic > Freshwater > Lake | place: Great...
ACATGACGCGTGTGCGCTCGCCGTATGCCGCAGTTCCGTCGGCAGTGGGGAAAGGCTCCTACGCACCGCCCGGGGGCGACACAGCCGCAGCACCGTGGCCGGTGCCGTGAAGGAACTCCGCCCCGAGTTTCTCCGACAGCGCGATGACCGCCAGATGGGTGTTGGCCGACGGCACACGCGGGATGATTGAGGCATCAATGCACCACACGCCGTCGAGGCCGCGGATGCGCCCCTGCCCATCGGTAACCGCCATGGGGTCCGAATCAAGCCCCATACGAAGCGAGGCCACCGGGTGATGAAATGTCTCAACCGTGCGCAGCGCATGGTCGGGATCGTCCATGTTGGGCCAGGGGTCGAGCAGATCGGCCAGCGGCGTGGTGCGGGCCACGGCCATCAACTCGCGCCCGGCGGCCACGGCCAGCTCGCGGTCGCCGCCGGCCTCCATCCAGCCCATGCGCAGCACCGGCTGGTCGATGGGGTTGGTCGACTGGATGTCCACGCGCCCGGTGCGCCCGCGCGAGTCGGCCACCTGCACGTTCAGCTCGCTGATTCGGTGCCCGCCGTCCACGAACCCCGCATAGGGCATCACCTGGAACAGGCGCTCCTCGCCATTCACCTCTGCCTTTGAGGTGAGCAGCGCCTGAATCCACGGGTGCGGCCACTGCGGGATGTCACTGCCCACCCAGAAGCGGTACGAGATTTTGGGGTGGTCCTGCATGCCGCGGCCCACACCCGGCAACTCATGCACCACCTTGATGCCATGTGGAGTGATGGCATCGGCGGGGCCTATCCCTGAGCGCAGCAGTACTGCCGGGCTCTGGTAGGTGCCGAGGCACAGGATGACGTGGTCGGCCTCGTAGGTAATCCGCTCGCCCGTTGCCTCGCGAATGGCCTCGAGGCCCGTGGCCCGCGTGCCGTCGAGCACCAGGCGGTCGACGCGCACGCCAACCTCAAGGGTGAGGTTGTCGCGCGACAGCGCCGGGTCGAGGTAGTGGTCGGCCGGGGTCTGCCGCTTGCCGTCTCTCATGTTGAACGGCGTGGGCCCCACTCCCATCGCGCCCGGCTCGTTGTGGTCATCTACCCAGTTGTGCCCACGCGACAGCGCGGCCTCGGCGAAGCGCTCAATAAGGGGGTACCAGGTGTCGCGCGGGTGGCGGGCAATGGGGATGGGCCCGTGATCGCCGTGGTACGGCTGGTCGCCAAAGTCTGTGTCGGTCTCAATAAACCTGAACCACGGCAGCATGGTGGCCCAGTTGAGCCCCGGCGCGAACGCGGCCCATTCGTCGTAGTGCTCGGGTAGGCCCCGCAGCGCAATGGCGGCGTTGGTAACAGAGGAGCCACCCACCACGTGGCCTCTCGGCACGTGCACGCCGCGCGGCGATGCACCCGCCTGAGCAGTAAAGCCCCAGTCGTGGGTCTCCTTGATGATGCGGTAGGCGTGCGACAACTCCGGCGGCCACTCACCCGGCCGGTAGTGGGGGCCGCTCTCCAGCAGCACCACGTCGATGCCCGGATCGGCTGACAGGCGCGCCGCCAGTACGCATCCTGCGGTGCCAGCCCCGGCGATGACGACTCTCATCGAGCGCGCCCCGTCAGGCGGCGGCCAGGCGGCCGCCGTCGACCAGCATCACCTGACCGGTCATAAACCCGGCGGCGTCGGACAGCAGGAACACGATGGGCCATGCGGCCTCATCCACCGTGCCGACGCGCCCCATCGCGGTCTTGCTCACAAACTTCTCGGCAAGCGCCGGGTTGGCATCCATCAACTCGCCCACCAGTTCAGTGGTGATGGTGCCCGGCGCAATCGAGTTGACCAAGATGCCCATGGGCCCGAGCTCGACGGCCAGTGTGCGGGTCATGGCGTCGAGCGCAGCCTTGGTGGCGTTGTAGGCCACGATGTTGGGAAGCCCCGCGAATGCGGCGATGGACGACAGGTTGACGATGCGCCCCCCGCGACCGGTTGCGGCCATGGCGGGGATCGCCGCGCGTGAGAACGACGCGGCCGCCCGCAGGTTGACGCGAAGGATGTGATCCCACTCGTCGTCGCTGGTTTCGGCAGCCGGGTGGTAATACGGGCTGATTCCCGCGTTGTTGACCAGGCCCCACAGGTCGCCAAGTTCGGCAGCCGCGGCCACAGCGCGATCGGCCACACCCGGGTCTTCCACCGCGCCCACAACCACGCGGCTGGGGCCCGGAAGCGAGGCTGCGACGGCCTCCAGATCATCGGCGGTGCGGGCAACCAACACCACGCTGCCACCAGACCGCGACACGGCGTCGGCCGTGCCCTTTCCGATGCCGCGGGATGCCCCGGTGATGATGACCACGCGGCCGTCGAGTGCAAAAGGCTCGTTCATGGAGTGAAGGCTATCGCTGCACGGCGGTTTGCATGCGAGGGGCGAGTGTCCCTGCCACACCCGTTCCCGGTATGCGCACGGTCCTGAACCCCCCTAAGATGCCCACATCGAACTCGTGACCCGACCCCGAGGAACAGCCCCATGCTGAGTTATGCATTCACCGAGGAGCAAGAGGACCTTCGCGCCATGGTGCGCGAGTTCGCCGAGGCGGAGATCGCCCCCCTCGTCGAAGACGCCGAGCGCAACGAGAAGTTCCCTGTCGAGATCATGCCCAAGCTCGGTGAGCTGGGGCTGCTCGGCATCGTGTTCCCCGAGGAGTACGGCGGCATTGGCGCCGACAAGATCACCGAGTGCATCTTCGTAGAGGAGATGACCAAGGTGTGCGCAGGTATCACCGCATCGGTGAACGCCCACGCCGACCTCGCCGCGTTCCCCATCTACAAGTTCGGCACCGAGGAGCAGCGCGCCAAGTACCTGCCCGCCGCCATTGCCGGCGAGACCATCGGCTCCTACGCCATCACTGAGCCCAACACGGGCTCCGACGCGGCCGGCCTTGCCACCCGCGCGGAGAAGAAGGGCGACCGGTACGTCATCAACGGTCGCAAGAACTTCATCACCAACGGCACCATCTGCGACTTCTGCCTCGTTGCCGCGTACACCGACAAGGAGAAGCGCGGCGAGGGCATCTCGGTGTTCATCGTCGACCGCGAGACCGCTGGCTTTGAGGTCACCCGCAAGCTCGAGAAGATGGGCCACCGCTCATCCGACACGGCCGAGCTGGTGTTTGAGGACTGCGAAGTGGGCGAGGACGCCCTGCTGGGTGGCAAGGAGGGTGCCTTCGGCGCCCTGATGGAGGCCCTCATCACGGGTCGCGTCTCGCACGGTGTGAAGAGCGCCGCCATTGCCGAGGCCGCGCTCAACCAGGCGATGGCCTACGCCAAGGACCGTGAGGCCTTTGGCCGCTCGCTCACCAAGTTCCAGTCCATCCGCTTCAAGCTGGCCACCATGGCCACCAAGGTGGAGGCCGCCAAGGCCCTCGCCTACAAGGCGGCGTGGCTGTACTCCACGGGCCAGCCCTGCGTGAAGGAGGCCTCAATGGCGAAGTACTTCTCCGCCGAGGTCGCCGACGAGGTCACCCGTGAGGCCGTGCAGATCCACGGTGGCTACGGCTACATCGTGGAGTACCCGGTCGAGCGCCTGTACCGTGACGCCAAGCTTGCCTCCATCACCGAGGGCACCTCGGAGATCCAGCAGATGATCATCAGCAAGGAGCTCGGTCTGTGAATCCTCCGCCCCCGGCGGGCCCGGGATCATTCCCGGCCGCCGTGGGCACGCAGGGACCCGGCCTCACGGATGCGCTGTCGTATCCGTACTTCGAGGCCCTCTTCGATAGGAAGAGCCGACGGGTCGCCCTGGGGATGGAAATCCCCCAAGGCGTACTCGCCTATGAGAGCCCCTATGTGCCCGTCCCCCTTACCGAGTTGGAAGAAGCCCTCCTCCTCATGGCCGGCACCGGCCTCGCAGGGCTGAACCTGGCGGATATCGACCCCAGCATGGGGGCCGACGCGCTTGTGCAGTGGACCGCGCGCACCTGGCCGTCGTCGTGCTCCAACCACGGCACCGAGCTGTTCTACACCAACGATGACGGGCTCTACTTCCTCGACATGTGGAACATGCAGCCCGAGCCGGGAGAGCTGGCCACGGTGGCCGGCAAGCCCATCGAGAAGCAGGCCGAGGTGCTGGTGGAGATGGCCCGCCGCGGCAAGCGCACGCTGCAGGACGGCCGCGCAGATCTGCCTGCCAACCTTCCCGGACTCTTCGCGTTCAACCTGTGGAACGCCAATAAGCCAGGCACCTCGCTATTTCTCCCCATCTCCAACATGACCTTTGAGTACATGAACCTGTTGTTCATCTACTTCTCAGAGGGCTACCGGTTCACCCTGCTGGACGAGCGCAATGGCTACCAGCCCGCCGGCCTGCAGAAGTGGATCGACAAGGGCCGCCTCGACCCCACCCGCCGCATGGGCCTGGTGGAGATCGAGCAGCGCGTGCTCAGCATGCAGGTCGTTGAGCAGGCATTTATGTGCCAGAACATGAACATCGCCATGCAGACCATGGGCCTTGGTGGCTGGACCTACACCGGGTTCATCTCGTCGTATGTGCTCGGCGCAATGGATGTGGAGGGCCTCGGGTTCCGCCACATCCAGCCCAAGGAGGGCCCGCTCGTTCCCGTGGGTCGTGACGGTGCGTTCGAGGCGCTGTGCCCCCCGTACCACGCGTCTATGTCCGACGCGGTAGATGCCTTCCTCGAGCAGAAGTGGGGCCAGTACGAGAACAACATCCCCAAGGCCATCAACGGGTCCGATGCGATCGTGGCCAGTATTCCGCGACCCACCACGGAGACCATCGAGATCGTCAAGGACTTCTGCGAGTACGTGTACGAGGCCTACGGCCGCTTCCCGGCCAACCTCGACCCGATGTACCAGCGCCTGGCGTGTCAGGTGCAACACATCGACACCGACTTCTACGACGAGCACTACCCGCCAGGGGCGTACACCGACCAGCACACCGAGCACTTCCGCCGCTGGCACCCCGAGCAGTGCGACGAGCACGGGAAGCCGCCCCGCCGCACCGACGCCTAAAGACTCCCGGGCGCCCGACCTGAGGTTCGGGCTGGCGCTACCTGGCGGTGCGGCGGCTGGCCAGCGACGACAGGCCAGCGAGTACCAGGTCACCGGCGCGCTTCGACACCGGCTTGTGAAATTGGACGACCTGGGCACGCAGGCCGGCGATGGAGCGGCGCATCTGGTCGCCGTCGGCGCGCAGCCTGGCGTTCTCGTCACCCAGGCGGGCAACCTCGGCCTTGAGTGCGGTGATCTCCTCGCCACCGCCGCGCCCGCTGACGATCGCCTGCACGGCAACCACTTCGATCAGCGTGCGCTGCGACCCCACGGGGCCCACGGTCTCGCCGACGAGGCGGCCTGAGCTGAGGTAGCGCCACACAGTGCGCTCGGACACGCCGAGGGCCTCAGAGGCCTCGGCAACGGTCATGTGCATGGTGTTCTCCATGCCCGGGGCGTTCGACGCCACGCGGGGGAACACCTGCCGTGCGGGGGCCGCGAGGGCCCCCGCACGAATGGATGCTTGCTAGCCCTTGCGCTGGATCAGCATGTTCCAGACGCCGCGCTGCACAACCTTGTCGTCCTGGTTCAGTACCTCGACCTCGTACTTGCACCAGCCGGCCTTCGGGTTCTTCTCGTTCTCGGACTTCTCACCGATGGTGCGCTTCACGCGGATGGTGTCGCCGATGAACACCGGTGCGCGGAACTGCCACGTGTCGAGACCGACGAATGCGGCGGTCGCGATCTTCGGCTCCATCTTCTCCACCTGCAGGCCGGTGGCGATGGACGTCACGAGCATGCCGTGGGCGACGCGCTGGCCGAAGACAGAGTCCTTGGCGCCAACCTCGTCGATGTGGAACCAGTTGAAGTCACCAGAGACGCCGCAGAAGTTGACGACGTCGGCTTCGGTCACCGTACGACGCAGCGACTCCGCGCTGTCCCCCGCATTCAGCTCCTCCCAGAAAAGACGCTCAGCCACAAGAACTCCTTGCAAATCGTTGGGGCGCCCGATTCACGAGCGCCAAAGGCGGGCGGGAGCATAACGGGGGAACACCATCGGCGGGCGGCTGGTCCGTCGTATCCGGGGTTGAGAGTCGAATAACTGGCAACTCTCCGGACGTCCCGACGCCGCGCCGAGGGGGGATTGCGGGGCCGGACACGCCCCTTTGGCATCCGCGCCACCGCGCCGAGGGGGGATTGCGGCGTCGGGACACGCCTGGCCCGTGATCAGAATTTGCGGAACCGCCGCAAATTCGGGATCACACCAGGCGACGTCCCGCCACCGCAATCCCTCCTCGGCGCTCTGGTGGTTGCTGGTTGCAAGAGACATGAGCCCCCGGTGCCGTGTGCATAGGTGAGACGTAGCGTGGTGTGATCCTGCACGTGCGGGTCCCGCACGTGCCGATCACGGGCCAGGCGTGTCCCACCCATGCACACGGCATCGGGGGTGGCTGGGCGGCTGGGTGGCTGGGGCCCCGGGGGCAAAACGACGAAGGGCCCGGAGAAAGCCCGGGCCCTTCGGTTACTGCGTGCTGCGAGGAAGTCCTAGAGGGCTTCCACAGCGGTCTTGATGCGGTCCAGACCCTCTTCGAGCTGCTCGTCGGGAGCGGCGTAGGTGAAGCGGATGTGGCCCTCACCGCGGTCACCGAAGGCGTTACCGGCAACCACACCGACGCCGTAGTCCTCGACCAGGTAGTCGGCGAACTGCTGCGCGGTCATGCCGGTGCCACGGATGCTCGGGAACACGTAGAACGAGCCGTCGGGCGTCTGACAGTCGATGCCCTCGATCTCGTTGAACTTGCTCACGACCAGGTCACGCTTGGCCTTGAGGCGGGCGGTCTGCTGCAGCACGTGGTCCTGCGGGCCCCTGAGGGCGGCAAGGCCGGCGAACTGCACGAACGCGGGCACGTTGGTGACCGAGTTCTGCTGGAAGATGTCCATCGCGGTGATGAGCTCGGCGTCGGCAACACACCAACCGATGCGGAACCCGGTCATGATGTACGTCTTCGAGAAGGTGTCGACCACGATCGACTGGTCCTTCATGCCCTCGATGTACGAGATGCTCTCGTGCTTGCTGGGGTCGTAGACCATGTGCGAGAAGATCTCGTCGGTCAGCACAACAACGCCGTGGCGCTTGCAGATCTCGGCGATCTCGGGCAGCTGGCCCACGACCATGCCGTTGGGGCGCTGCGGCGTGTTGAGCACGAGCATCTTTGTGCGCGGCGTGATGAGCGACTCGAGCGAGTCGAGGTCGAAGTGGAAGTCGGGCTCCACGAGCGGGGCGTACACAACCTTGCCGCCGGCGTAGGTGATCCAGAACTCGTCCGGCGGGTAGCCGGGGTTCGGGAAGATGACCTCATCGCCCTGATCCACAATGGTCAGCAGCGACTGGGTGAGGGCGTGCTTGGCGCCCATGGTCACGAGGACCTCTTCGCGCTTGGTGGGACGGCCGCGCGAGGTCATCTCCTCGGCGATGGCGTCACGAAGCTCGGGAAGACCCGGGCCCGGCACGTAGCGCACGTGGCCGTCGTGAATGGCTTTGGCACAGGCCTCGTAGATGTGCGGGGCGGGGTAGAACTCGTCGCCCTGGAAGTCGCCCTTCTCAAAATGAAGGATCTTGGTGCCGGTATCGCGCTCGATCTGCTCGGCCTTGCGCATGGCGGCCCACTGCTTGGGAAGCACGAAGTGCTGGGTGCGACTCGAGAGTGCGTCGCGGATGTCCTTGAGAGCGTCGCTCATCGGGGTACTGCTCCTTTCGGTATTCGGTCGCCGTCCGGTTATCGGACGACGTTAAGAGCGGCGCTCGGCCGCGGGGTAGTAGGTGTTGTTGCCCGCACGCGGCGGGCGGCGCGGTTGAACGCGCCTGACTGCGAGGCGCCGAGGCGGCGGGACAGCCCGTCTGCGGCATCGATCACGAGGCGCGCGAGTTCATCCACGCGCTCGGGAGTGACCCGGGTGACTGGTCCGCCAATGCCAAGGGCAGCGACGAACCGACCAGTGTGATCCCGGATGGGGGCCCCGACACAGCGGAGGCCCTCGTCGTACTCCTCGTCGTCAACTGCGTAGCCCTGCTCGCGGATGACCGCGAGCTCGGCAAGCAGCCGGTCGACGTCGGTGGTCGTCGTACGGGTGTACGACGCCATCCCGTGCGCGCTGGTGATCTCGCGCACTTCATCCTCGCCGAGATCGGCCAGGAGAACTTTGCCGAGGCTGGTTGCGTGCGCCGGATACCCGCGGCCCATGGCCGACGGAATGCGAAGCGCACGCCGCGCCTCAACTTTCTCGATGTAGATCGCCTCGCCGCGCTCCAGCACGGCAAGGTGACCGGTCTCGCCCGAGTCGCGCACCAGACCCTCAAGGAAGGGGAGGGCCTCGTCCCACAGGCTCATCTGTTCGAGGACGATTCCGCCCATCTCAAACATCCTGAGCCCCAGGCGGTAGCGCTGCGACTTGGCATCGCGCTCGAGAAGACCAACCGCCTCGAGGTTGACGAGAAACCGGTGGGCGGTGCTCTTGTGGAGCCCAGTGCGCCCGGCGATCTCGGTGACACCCAGCTCAGGCTCCTCGGTACTGAACACCTCGAGGATCGCGCCCACACGCTCCACCGCCTGGATGCGATAGCGGTCCGGAGCTGCGTTGGTGTCAGTGTTCGCGGTGGTTGCCATGTCTCATTCTACGAAACACCGTCTTGTGACGGATGCGACGAAGGCGGCATTGCTATCAGCCCGCCATGGCACCGGCAAGGGTGAGGAGCGGGCCAACCGTTACCGTATCGCTCTGTGAGACGCCGTCCCATTGGCGCAAATCGGTCGCCTGCGCCAAACGGCTCGTCACGGGTACGCTTCACACCCTGCACGTGAACCACATGGGAGTCGATGGCGTGGCATACGAGGACATCCTCTACGAGACCGGCAATGGCCGGGCGACGATTACGATCAACCGTCCGGAGCGCCTCAATGCGTTTCGCGCCAAGACGATCCTCGAACTGGGTGAGGCGCTGGAGGCTGCTGCCGACGACGAGGCCGTGGGCGTCGTGGTGCTGACCGGTGCCGGCGAGCGCGCGTTCTGCGTGGGCGGCGATGTCTCCGACCCCACCCGCACCGCTGCCGAGAAGCGCCACCTCCACACCCTGTCGCACCGCGTGGCCAATGCGATCCGCAACAACGGCAAGCCGGTTGTCGCCAAGGTGCGCGGCTACTGCATCGGTGGCGGCAACGAGCTCAACGTGATGTGTGACCTCACGCTCTCGGGAGAGTCCGGCCGGTTCGGGCAGGCGGGCCCAAAGATCGGCTCGGCCCCTCTGTGGTGGGGATGCCAGCTCATGCCGTCGGTCGTCGGCGAGAAGAAGGCCCGCGAGATCCTCTTTCTCGTGCGCCAGTACGACGCCTATGAGGCCGAGCGCATGGGCCTCGTGAACAAGGTCGTTCCCGACGACCAGCTCGACGCCCTGGTGGACGAGTGGTGCGACGAGATTCTGCGCAAGTCGCCGCAGGGTCTGCGCCTGGCCAAGATCGCCATGAACACCGCCACCGACGCGCTGTACTCGTCGGTGCAGCACGGGCTGGAACTGGTGGCGCTCAACCACGTGTATGGCCCGGAGCCCAAGGAGGGCATCGCGTCGTTCCAGGAGAAGCGGCCCGCCGACTGGCGGACGTTCCGCGACGGGCAGGGGCCCGACCCCGCCAGCCCGCCGCTGTCGGCAAAGGGCGCAAAGAAGCCCGCCGCCAAGCCCGCTGCGAAGAAGGCTCCCGTGGCCAAGAAGACGGTGGCAGCAAAGCCCGCCACCGCCAAGAGGCCCGCTGCCAAGAAGACGGTGGCAGCAAAGCCTGCTGCAAAGAAGCCTGTGGCCAAGAAGCCGGCAGCCAAGAAGCCGGCCGCCAAGCCCGCGACCCGCCGCGCAAGCCGGTGAGCGAACTGGGTCTTGCAGCGCTCGCGCCCGCACGGCGCGAGGCCGTGGAGAAGGCGCTGTCGGGCGACCGGCTGACGCGCGCCGACTCAATGGCACTGGCCGGCGCGACGTCCGCCGAGCACCCCGCGCTATGGGCTGCGGCTGCGCATCTGCGCAACCTCACGCGCCCGGCCATCGTCACCTACTCGCGCAAGGTGTTCATCCCGCTCACCAATCTGTGCCGCGACGTGTGCTCGTACTGCACGTTCGCCGTCGACGAAGACAGCATCCGGGCACGCACCATGAGCCCCGATGATGTGCTGGCAATGGCGCAAGAGGCCAAGGCGCTGGGATGCAAGGAAGCCCTCTTCTGCATCGGCGATCGTCCGGAAGTGCGCTGGCCCAAGTACCGCGACATCCTCAAGGGCTTCGGGCACGACAGCACGCAGTCGTACCTGGTGGCCATGTGCCGCATGGTCATGGAGGAGACCGGCCTGCTGCCCCACCCCAACGCCGGCATCATGAGCGAGCGCGAACTTCGCGAACTGCGCGAGGTATCGCCCAGTCAGGGGATCATGTTGGAGAGCACGTCCGAGCGGCTGTGCGCCCCGGGCGGCCCGCACGAGCACGCCCCCGATAAGCAGCCCCGCACCCGGCTGGCCATGATCCGCCGTGCTGGCAAGTTGCGAATCCCCTTCACCACCGGAATCCTCATCGGCCTTGGCGAGACCGAGGATGAGCGCATCGACGCGCTCCTGGCGATCCGTGACCTGCACGACGAATACGGGCACATCCAGGAAGTCATCGTGCAGAACTTCCGGGCCAAGGATGAGACGCCTATGGCAGGCGCCGGCGAGCCCGGGCTTGTCGAACTGATGACCGCATGCGCGATTTCACGCTTGGTGCTGGGTGCCGACATGAACATCCAGGCACCGCCCAACCTCTCGGCCGACTACGGCCCGCTGCTGCTCACGGGTATCAACGACTGGGGTGGCGTGTCACCGGTGACGCCCGACTTCATCAATCCCGAGCGCCCATGGCCGGACCTCGCACTGATGGCCGGCATGTGTCAGGAGGCCGGGTACCCGCTGCACGAGCGCCTCACGGTGTATCCGGAGTACGCGCTCGACGATGATTGGATCGACCCTGCTGTGCGCCCCTACGTGCGCGCCCAGGCGAACGACGCCGGATACCCCAGAACCGAGGCCCTGGAGGCCATTTCCGTATGACCGACCGCGTCACCATCCTCCGCCTGGGCGACGACCGTGCAGATGGCGGCACCGCTCGCGAGTCGTCCGTGTGGGACGACGCCTCCATCGGCACGTCGCTCTCGGCGCGCATCCTGCCCGTGTCGCTGGGCACGCCCAATCGCGGCTGCGCCACATTTGTGACCTCATGGGACGACGCCATCGCGCTGGTGGACGACGGCGTTGACGGCGAGCGCATCACCATCACGCACGATGCCGCACGCGCCGACGTGCTGGACGGCCTCACCCGCTCGCGCGCTGCGTTCCTTCGCACCACATCCGATTTGCTGCCCGAGGCCGTTGACCTGGCGGGCCTCCCCGCTGTGCACACGCGGGTGTCGGTGCAGGTTGCCGACCTCGATGCAGCAGTGGCGGCCGTGCGCGGTGGTGCGCGCGATCTGGTGGTGTCGGGCTGGGACGACGCCGATCTTGCTGCCCTTCGCGACTCCATCCTTCCCGAGGTGCTGGTTGAGCGCACGGCGCTGCCCTTGGGCACGCCTATCGAGGCCATGCGCGACATCGTTGCGCTGCCAGTGCTCACCTGCTGGCTCTCCCAGGTGGACTGCCGCGGGGCCGCGCGCCCGCGCCACCCGTGGGCCCCCGGACGCGACATGCACCCGCCCGTGCCCGAACGACGCATGAGCAGTGAGTGGGCCGACGCCGCATGGACCGGGGCCGACTGGACCCGCGACCTCGATCGCATCGCGCCCGACGTGGCCGCGATCCTCGAGCGCTCGCTCGCCGGCACCGCGCCGACAGTCGCCGAGATGGTGCGTCTGTTTGAGGCCCGTGGCGACGAGGTTGATGCGATTGCCCACGTGGCCGACGTATTGCGTCAGCGCACCAACGGCGACCAGGTCACCTATGTGGTCAACCGCAACATCAACTACACCAACCAGTGTTACTTCCGGTGTGGTTTCTGCGGATTCTCGCGCGGACCCAAGAGCTACAACGCCCGCGAGACCCCGTACCGCATGGACCTCGACGAGGTCGTAAGCCGGTCGCAGGAGGCCTGGGACAAGGGCGCCACCGAGGTGTGCCTGGTGGGTGGCATCCACCCCGACTTCACGGGCGACTTCTACGCATCTGTGCTCGAAAGCATCAAGGACGCACTCCCCGAAATGCACGTGCATGCCTTCACCCCGCTTGAGGTGTGGCAGGGCGCCCACACGTTGGGGGTGCCGGTGCGCGACTACCTGGAGCGCATGAAGGCATCGGGCCTGGGGTCGCTGCCCGGCACCGCCGCCGAGATCCTCGACGACGACGTGCGTGCGCACCTGTGCCCCGACAAGATCCGCACGGCCGAGTGGGCCGAGGTCATGATCACCGCGCACGAGAGTGGTATCCGCGCCACCAGCACCATCATGTGCGGCCACATCGACGGCCCGGTGTCATGGGCCAACCACTACGAGGTACTGCGTCAGATCCAGCGCCGCACCGGGGGCTTCACCGAGTTCATCCCCCTCCCCTTCGTGCACATGGCATCCCCCATCTTCATTCAGGGCCGCTCGCGCCCCGGCCCCACGTGGGACGAGGTCGTGCTCATTCACGCCGTGGCCCGCATCGCGTTCGATGGCCTCATCCCCAACATTCAGGCCTCATGGGTGAAGCTTGGGCTGGAGGGCGGCGCCAACCTGCTCGATGCCGGCTGCAACGACATGGGCGGCACGCTGATGAACGAGAGCATCTCGCGCTCGTCGGGGGCGTCGCATGGCGAAGAGGTCACCGCCGACGAACTTGAGGCAATCATCCTCGCCCATGGGCGAGTACCCGCACGGCGCAACACGCTCTACGAGATCGTGGAGACCGCCGTCTAGCTCTTGTCGCGGTGCCGCAGGACGCGCAGCATGTTTTCCACCCGTGCAAACTTGAGTCGCGGGCGCCCGAGTTCCTCACCCTTCGCGACCTCGTGCGAATCGAGGAACTTCCAGTCATCAAACGAGACGACCTCGCCCTGTCGCTGGGAGAGAAAGCGGTTGAACACGTCGGGGGACAGCACCTGCTTGCGCATGCGGCCGGCGCGCAGGTCCTCAACGAGCATCTCCACCGTCTCCTGCGCATCGGGCTTGTTGGTACCGATGATCCCGTTGGGGCCCCGCTTGATCCAGCCAGCCACGTATTCGCCCTCGCGGGGCTGCCCGGTGAGCGAATCGATGACGCGGCCACGATCGTTGGGAATGGTCGAGGTGATTGGGTCAAACGGCACGCCGGGAAGCGCCACGCCCTGGTAGCCGATGGCACGGAACACGATGTCGGCGGGAACGATCTCGTGCCGGTCGGTGGCCCGTGCGCGGAGCTCGCCGTTGTTGCCGCGGTAGAGATCGTTGTGCACCACATCAACGCCCTCCACGCGATTGGTGCCCACGATCTCGACGGGCGACACCAGAAAGCGGAACACGATGCGGCGGTCATGACCCCGGTCGCCGCGCTCTGACAACTCGCGCAGCAGATCGAGCACCTGGTCGCGCCCGCGATCGGCGGAATGGCTGGTGTCGTGCAGCGAGTGCGGGTCGAGCTGCATGTCGGCCGGGTCGACGATGACGTCAATGTCGTCGCGCTCGGCCAGCTCGCGCAGCTCGCGATAGGTAAACGCTGCCTGCGCCGGGCCGCGGCGACCGAGAATGGTCACCTCGCGCACCTTGTTGGCACTCAGTGCACGCAAGGCGTGGCCGCCGATGTCGGTTGCCGCCAGTTCTTCCGGGGGCAGCATCAGTACCCGGGCCACATCCATTGCCACGTTGCCGTTACCCACCACCACCACCCGCTCGCCACTGAAGTCGAACGTGAGGTTGCGCTGGTCGGGGCTCGCGTTGTACCAGCCCACAAAATCGCTGGCGCCATGGCTGCCCGGCAGGTACTCGCGTGCAATTCCCAGGCGGCGATCCGACCTGGCACCCACGCAGTAGATGACCGCGTTGAAGTACTCGAGCAGGTCCTCATGCTCGATGTTCCGCCCGAACTCGACGTTGCCGCGGAAGCAGAAATTGGGGTTTGCCGCCACCTTGTCGAACACCCGCGTGACCGACTTGATCTTGGGGTGGTCGGGTGCCACCCCGGCGCGCACCAGACCAAAGGGCGTGGGCAGGCGGTCGAACATCTCCACCTGCACATCCAGGTCATCGTGCGACAGCAGGTGTTCGGCTGCGTAGAACCCCGACGGGCCCGACCCGATGATTGCCACCCGCAGTGGGTGTTCGGCGCCACCCACCGACATCAGCGCACCACCCCATCTGCGTCCGCCTCAGAGCGGAACACGTCGTGGGCGGGATCGCGAACCAACTCATGCAGGGAGCCGGGGGACGGTGATGTCGCGAGGCCACGCACCAGTACCGCCGGCCTGCCGGATGCCTTGCCCATCAGCATCCCCGCTGCCGCGGCGATCTCATCGCCAAGCGCCTGATCTGTTGCCACGAGCATTCTTCCCTCCCGATCCCGACCGCCACGGTGGTCGAGCACTGGTGCGAATCCCGCCACCCCCACCGCAATGTTCACGAGCCCCCTGCGGAACGCGCGGCCATGCGTGTCGGTGATGACCACCCCCACCCTTCCACGTGCGACGCGCGAAAGCGCGTGTTGCAGGCGGCGTGCGGATGCGTCGGGGTCAGTCGGTAGCAGTACGACAGTACCTTCGGCCGTATTCGAGGCATCAACGCCGGCATTGGCACATACAAACCCCAGATTGCTCTCACACACCAGCAGCGATCGGCGGCGGCGCAGAATGCGGCGGCTCTCACCCAGAATGACCTCACACAGCTCCGGGGTCTTGCCCGTCTCGGCGGCCAGATGCAGGGCCTCGTCACCCGGCTGCACATCTGCCAGACGCACGATGCGTCCCTCGGCCTTGCTCACCGGTTTATGGGCGATGGCCACCACGTCACCGGGCTGCACACCGGCATCGGCAGCAACCGCGGCAAGCATGGCCGGCAGGTCGTCACCGGGCTGAATCTCGGGGAGTGCACCCAACACGGTGAGACGCACCTCGTCACCCGGGGCGTCGCCGAGTACGCGTGAGCTCACCCGGGCGCCCCGGTGGCCGGTGCGGCGAGGCCCAGGTTCTCGAGCGCGCGGCCCGTGGCACCGGTGGGCTCACGCCGCACCAGCTCAATCAGATCCTCCGGGGTGTCCACGTCAAGCGCGATGCCGGGATGATCCACCACCTCCACACTCACGCCGCGCACCGCCGCCTGGGCGAGATGGAGCGCCAGCGAACCCGGTCCCAACTGGGGGTCGAGTGCATCTGCGGGCGTCATGAGCATGGCGTTGGTGCCGGTGCCATCGGCCGAGCGCGCAAGCACAACGGCATCACCCTCCAGCGCAGCGCCAATGAGGTGATCGACGTCGGCGCTGGTGAGCAGCGGCAGGTCACTCACCACAACGAGTGCCGATTGCACATCGAGTGCCTCGAGGCCGAGCGCCACCGCCGGGTTCATGCCCTCGGGCGGGTCGTGATCGGCCACTGTGCGTGCACCCACGCTCTCGGCCACCGCGCGGGCCCGGGGATCTGAGGTGACCACCACGATCTGCCCCACCCGCGTGCTCCCCGCCAGTGCCGCCAGTACGTCGCCCAGCATGGCCGACTGCAATACCCGGCGCTCGCCGCGATCGAGCACGCGCGACAACCGGCCCAGCGCGTACCCCAAGCGCTTTACCGGCACCACGGCGCCCACATCCTGAATAGGCATCAGGCCATCGCCCCGAGCACCGTGTGAGCCAGACGCTCACGGGCGGCATGGTCGGGCATAAGGATGTCGGTCACCACAACACGCACCCCCAGGGCCTCGATGGCAGGCACATCATCGGCGTCGGTCTCGTGGATAACGAACGTGCTGCATACGTCGGTGTAGATCTCGGCCATCTGTCGTGCGGAGCACTCGGGGTAGCCAGCGCCGCGCAGAAACTTCTGCGCCGGCCCCTCCACGGGCGCATTGCCAATGATCGGGCTCACAGCGATGACGTGCTCGCGCCGCGCCGCCACGGCGTCGCGCATACCCGGCACGCCGAGGATGGTGCCGATCGAGACGATGGGGCTCGATGGTGCGATCACGACCGTGGATGCCCCGGCGATGGCATCGAGCACCCCGGGGGCGGGTGATGCAGCGTCAAGGCCCTCAATACGGATTGCGTCGATCTCTTCGCGCGCGCCATCGCGCACCAGATACTCCTGAAAGCGCTTCTCGCCGGTACCGGTGGTGATGATGGTGCGTACTGGCGCGTCGGTCATCGGGTGGAGGCGGGCCTCAACGCCAAGACGCCTGCACAGGTCATCCACCACCTGGCTGACGGTGGCGCCATCAGCCACCATCAGCGTGCGGTGGATATGTGTGGCCAGATCGCGATCGCCCAGCCCAAACCATGCCTCGCGACCGTAGGTGGCAAGCCCCTCCAGGCACCTGAAGGTGTCGTCGGCGTAGCCCCACCCGCGATCGGCCACCACACCGGCTAGGGCGTAGAGGTTGATGTCGAGGTCCGGGCACACAAGCAGCCCGAAGAAGTCGCCATCGTCGCCGGTATTGATAATCGCCGTGAGGTCAGCCTGCCCATTGGCCAAGGCCAGGCCATGCACCATCTTCGAGCCCCCGGTGCCCCCGGCAAGCGCGACGATCACGTAGTTGGGCTGGGGGTCGTCATCACGGGGGGCGAGGCTACCAGCGGCGCGGCGCGCAATCGTGCACCGCACTACCGGCAGATGAGGCGCTTCTTATCTCCGGACGGGTGCCAACACCATCCAGAGCCCCCCACACACCAGCACCAGCCCGATCCACAGCCGCAGCCCCGGTGTCTCGCCGAGCAGTGGCCATGCGGTGAGCACCCCGATCACCGGCACCAAAAAGAACCATGCGGACACCTTGCCGGCCTCTCCGCGTCCCAGTGCGATGTAGAACAGCGCGAACGGAATGGCCGATCCGACCAGGCCCAGCAGCAGAATGAGACCGATCTCCCTGCCCCCGGTGCTCGCCGGAGGCCCCTCGAACACAAGCCCGAGCACGCCCAGAATGATGCCCCCCAGCACCATCTGCCACGCAGCAATGGGAATCGGACGGGCCTCCTGACGGATTCGCCCGGCCACAGCCACGGTGCCAATCGCCCAGGCCACCGCGCCGCCAATGACCGCGAGCGACACCAGCGAGATGCTGGGTGGCCACAGCGGCCCCTTCCACACCACCACCGCTGCGCCGATAAGCCCAACCAAGAGCCCCATCCACTGACGCCGATTCAGGCGCTCGTTCAGGAAGATCGCCGCAAGGGCGGCAACGAACAAAGGGTCGGTATTGGCCAAAACGGCGGCGATGCCGGCGCCCTCATGGGCAATAGCGATGAACGTTGCCCCATAAAAGGCCACTGACTGGGTGAGCGCGAGCACCACCACGACCCAAATGTCGGTACCGGTGCCAATCGGTTGCCGCAGCGCCACCAGGGCGATGATGAGAATAAGTCCGCCCACACCAATACGGGCTGCTGCCGCGAGTAGCGGCGGCCATGTCTCCACAAGCCAGGCAGACGGCACATACGCCACGCCCCAGAAGAGCATGGCGATAACCGCCAGAAGCGACGCCGACATCACGCCGCGCCCCGGAGTTATGCGCGGGGTGGGCAGCACGGGAGCGGGCTCATTGGGCTGCGCGGCGATTCGATCGCCATTCGCCAGACAACAGCGTCTTCCTGCATACCGATACGGGGGCTGTGCGCTGGCGTCACTGCTGAATCATTGTTTGTAATTATCAGCACAATCGGCGTGTGATGCCCAAGAACCCTTATAAACGCTCACGAGTTGGCATGTTCGCCGCCGCCCGATCACCCGTTTTCCCGCCTTGCCCTCGCCGAGGTATGTGACATATGATGCGTACATCCCCCGGGGAGAAATCGCTTCCGTCACGGTTCGCCATGACGATTGAGATCGATCCTCGGGTACTGCATAAACCCTGACAATACAAAGGGGAGCCTTAATGGCTGAGCAGTTCGCTGTCACTTACATCCCCGGTTATGAAACCGGTGAGATCCCGCCGTCTCCCGTCGATCGTGACGAGAAGACCGCGTTCATTTACAGCCTCGTTGACCCGATCTGGGACATCGACACGCTGCCGCTGACCTACACCAACTCGCGTTGGTCGGCATTTTTCTACCGCATGGACGAGAAGCGCCTTCGTCGCGTACTGCCCGACTGCCTCGACCTCGAGGACGACATCGTCGAGCACTGGTACGTCGATCACCGCAGCACCATGCTTGGCCCGTACGGCGAGTGGGGCCTCACGGTCGCCGCTTCCCACAAGGCCGGCGACGGCAAGACGTACTACGCAGGGTATTACCCCTACATGTACCTGACGCAGGACGCCGCCATTGACGCGGGTCGCGTGCTTGGTTTCCCGAAGAAGGAAGCCTTCATTCGCGTGCTCGAGCACGGTGGCTCGCCTGACGACGGTTACGGCGTGTACGACGGCAAGGACTGGAAGTGGAATCACTTCTCGTTCCTGATGATTCGTAACGGTTACGTGCTCCACAGCGCCATCGGTAAGTACGACGACGCTGAGCTGTCGGCCAAGCCTGCTTTCTACGGCAACACCGACTACGGCCGTATGAACATGAAGGTTGTCACCGCTCCGGACCTTTCTTCGTCCGAGTGGCAGCTGGTGTACCTCCCCTCGATGGTGACCAAGCCTCTGGCAGATGCCATGGGCCGTCCCGAGACCGAGGGTTCCCACCGTTTCCAGGTGAAGCCGGAGTCAATCCGTACCGCTTCGCCCGAGAACATCGAGTGGTTCCAGCAGGCAACGCCGTTTGACAACCTCGGTGCTGAGATGCCCGTTGGCGAGATGATCGGTCTCATGACCTTCTCGTTCGACCTCATCATCCCGGCTGGCACGACTCTCTGGACCGAGACGTACCACCGTGACGCCACGTGGGCCGGCGCAGCCAAGCCGTACCGCTTCGGTCTGCGTCACCGTTTCCCGAAGCCCATCGGCCTCGGCGCCTAGTCAAGAGCCCAGAGAAAGGAATTTCGCAATGGGACAGATTGTTGACGTTACGTCGACCCCGTGGATTGACTCGGGCGACGCACCGCCGCTGGCACTGGATCGCGACAAGCGCGACATCATCAGCCAGGGCATCGCGGATCCGCTTGTCGATTACGACATCGTGCCGCTCACGTACACCAACTCTCGTTGGTCGGCGTTCTTCTACCGCGCATCTGAGAAGGACCTGAAGCACGTCCTTCCGAAGTGCCTGGACCTTGAGGACGACGTCATTGAGTTCTGGTACGTGGATCACCTCCACACCGGTCTCGGCCCGTACGGCGAGTTCGGTCTGACGGTTGCCGCTTCCCACAAGGACGGCGCCGGCAAGACGTGGAAGGCGGGTTACTACCCGTACATGTACCTCACGCAGGACGCTGCCGTGTTTGCCGGCCGTGAGCCCTTCGGTTTCCCGAAGAAGATCGCCTACATTGTCTGCCAGGAGCACGGCGGCAAGGAAGACGATGGCTACGGTGGGTTCGGTAACGACTACTTCAACTTCACGATGGAGCGTCGCGGTTACTTGATTCACACCGCAACGGGCCGTTACGACGACTCAGAGCTGTCGGCGAAGCCGGCGTTCTATGGCGACCCGGACTACGGCCGCATGAACCTCCGTCTCATCACGGACCCGTCCCTTAAGACGACGAAGTGGGACCTGACGTACCTCCCCAGTGAGGTTACGGCAGGCACCGCCGCCGCCATGGGCCGCCCCGAGACTGAGGGTCAGCACCGCTTCCAGCTGAAGCCGGAGTCGATTCGTACCGCTTCGGCGGGCGCGATTCGCTCGTGGGCCCTGCAGGCAACCCCATGGGACAACATGGGCGCCATGCTTCCGGTCAAGGAGCTCATCGGCCTCATGTCGTTCAACTTCGACCTCATCATCCCGGGTGCAGACACAATCTGGACCCAGACGATTGAGCGTACGGACGAGGACATCGCGGACCTGCTGTTCGCAACGCCGTACCAGTACACCATGCGTCACCGCTTCCCGAAGCCTCCGGGCGTCTGATCCACGGATCAGTCTGGAAGTACGCGAAGGGCGGGTCTTCGGACCCGCCCTTCGTCGTTTTGCACCGGTATT
>Ga0208960_1000602_pt1 | contig 20194 bp, 18 predicted proteins | sample GreLakmeON33MSRF_FD_187703 | JGI IMG/M metagenome (GOLD analysis project Ga0208960, IMG submission 187703) | Freshwater lentic microbial communities from great Laurentian Lakes, MI, USA - Great Lakes metaG ON33MSRF (SPAdes) | ecosystem: Environmental > Aquatic > Freshwater > Lake | place: Great...
ATATTAACTCTTACGACCAGATGGGAGTCGAATTGGGTAAACAGCTCGCAAAAAAGATCGAACCCGAACTCTCCTCAACCGGCCCGATCACCACCCACGACACCTCCACCAACCAACTCATCAACGACTACAAAAAACGGTCTAACCGCGGTTAAAACAAATCTCGGGGCCTAGCCGCCTCAACCCCCTACGGGATGCCAAGTGGTCTTAATCTCCATCGTATCCAGAATTCGATAAGGATCCTCATCTCCTTTGGAGATCGATTCACGGGGAAAGAATCGCTTCAGATTGAGCGCACAAGCCTGCCGACACATTGCCGTTTCTTTCGAATCCCCAGCCTGCGTGACGAGCGCATTCACATCCATATGAGTCGCCATCTGTCCCACCAACTCCTCTCTCAGGCCGCAAAGAAGATTAATGACTCCAGGAGGAAAATCCGCAGTGGCTAACACCTCCCCCAACTCCATCGCCGCCACTGCCGCCCGACCTGTTGAAAGTGTAATCACCGCATTTCCTCCCACCACAATCGGAGCCAATCCAGCCACAAGATCCAAAAGAGGTCTTTTTTCCCCTGCGACATAAGCCACCACCCCCATCGGCTCCGTGACAGAGAAATTGAAGTGAGGGGAAGATACCGGATTCACAGATCCGAAGATCTGTAAGAACTTGTCCGACCAACCCGCGTAATACACTAGTAAATCTGTTGCCGCAGATACCTCTGCCTGGGCAACCGCTGAGGATAGCCCAGTCGATTGCAGAACTTCACGAAAACCAGAAGCCCGCCCCTCCAACATCTCCGCTGCCCGATACAGGATCTGCCCCTTTAAGTAAGCGGTCGTATTCGACCATCCTGCAACCGCCTTCCGTGCGGCTACCACCGCATTACGAAAATCTTTTCGCGAAGCACGGCATACATACCCCAACCATTTCCCGCCTGGCCCCTCCACATCAAGAGCCCTGCCCGACTCGGAACGAACGAACGCTCCACCCATCAGCATCTTATACGTCTTCCGTACGTCCAACCGCGCCCCTTTATTTTTCGATCGAGAACGACTCATAAACACTCCAAATAGGCGCGCAAACCATGCCGCCCGCCTTCGCGTCCGTAGCCACTCTCCTTATACCCACCAAACGGAGAGGACGGATCAAACTTGTTAAATGTATTCGCCCATATCACCCCCGCCTTAATTCCGCGCGTGACCTTAAAGATTTTTGCACCCTTATCAGTCCAAACACCTCCCGAGAGACCGTAAGGTGTATTGTTCGCTTTCTCCAGAGCCTCATCCAACGTTCGAAAACTTTGAATCGCTAGAACTGGCCCAAAAATCTCCTCCTGAACAATTCGATGGGACTGCGCCACCTTAGTGAAAAAGCTGGGTCGTATGAAATACCCCTTTTGTGGAATGGAACAACTGGTTTGAAATAGTTCAGCTCCCTCCTCCTGCCCGAATTTTAAATAATCTCGAATCCGATCCCGCTGTCCCTTGGAGTTGATCGCTCCAATATCGGTGTTCTTGTCGAGGGGATCTCCCACAATCAAATGCGCCATCCGTGCTTTCAGCTTAGCCACAACCTCTTTTTCCACACTTTCCTGAACCAAAAGTCTCGATCCCGCACAGCAGACATGACCTTGATTAAAGAAAATACCGTTGATAATCCCCTCCACCGCTTGATCGATCGCGGCATCCTCGAAAATAATATTAGCCGCTTTACCCCCCAGCTCGAGAGTCAGCTTCGTCGATCTTCCTGCCAGCGACTTCTGAATCGCTTTCCCTACGTCCGTCGATCCCGTAAATGCCACTTTATCTAGCCCTGCATGATTGACGAGCGCCGCCCCCGTCGCCCCTGCCCCCGTGATACAATTAAAAACTCCATCGGGTAGCCCCGCTTCTTGGCAGATTTCTGCAAAAAGGAGCGCGGTCAATGGCGTAGTTTCTGCAGGCTTCAGGACGACTGTGTTGCCGCAAGCCAAGGCAGGAGCAACCTTCCACGCCACCATCAAAAGGGGAAAGTTCCACGGAATGATCTGACCGACTACCCCAAGGGGCTGAACCATCTTTCCAGGAAAAGCGTAGCCCAACTTATCCGCCCAGCCCGCATGATAAAAAAAGTGCGCTGCGGCCAGAGGGATATCCACGTCCCGGGATTCACGAATCGGCTTTCCCCCATCCATCGATTCGACAACCGCCAACTCCCTCGCCCTCTCCTGAAGTATCCGTGCAATCCGATATAGATATTTGCCGCGTTCCCGACCCGGCATCTTTCGCCATACCTTTTCATAGGCAACCCGAGCCGCACGGACTGCTTGATCCACATCTTTTGCCCCCGCCTCCGCCACATGAGCCAGAATCTTTTCCGTCGCCGGGTTGATTGTGGGAAAACGCTTTCCCGAAGATGCAGGGAAGAACTTCCCTCCAATGAAAAGCCCGTACTGCCCTTTCAGTTGAAAGTGATCCGCACTCTCCGGCGCAGGCGCATAGCTCCAATCCAAGCCTTTTGTAGCGATCTTTGTTTTAGTCATTAGAGAAATAGTCCAATCCTTGATACACCCCAGTGCGCTCTTTTTCCAGTTGCATTAGCATGTCATTAGGAAGCTTGCTCGCCCCAATCCGAAAAAGATCGGGTGTTAACCAAGCGGGTCCGAGTATCTCGCGAACCATAATCAGTAGATTTAAAGCTGCTTTGGCATTGGCAATACCCCCCGCAGGTTTCATTCCGATCCTTTTTCCTGTCTTCCGATAGTAGTCGTCAATCGCCTGCAACATGACCAAGACAACCTCGGGAGTCGCCGCAGGCTGGATCTTTCCCGTGCTGGTTTTAATAAAATCCGCTCCGGCCTGCATTGCGAGATCACTCGCCAAACGCACCCGATCCAAAGTCCCCAGTTCTCCTGTTTCTAAAATGACCTTCAAATGCGCTTTGCCACAGGCTTCTTTCACCTGGCTAATTTCATCGGCGACGCGCTGGTACTCTCCCCGCAGGAAATCCCCGCGGGAAATCACCATATCAATCTCATGCGCTCCCTCTCCCACTGCGTATCGGGTGTCTGCCAACTTCACCGCCAAAGGATTCATCCCGCTGGGAAAGGCGGTTGCTACCGCCGCCACTTGGATCGGGGTGCCCTGCAAAGTCTCCCGCGCAATCCGAACCATTGTCGGATAAACACAGACCGCCGCCACCATAGGCAAGTCCTTGCGACCTGAGTGTAGGTGAATCGCCTTGGTGCAAAGTTGCCGAACCTTTCCTGGGGTGTCCGCCCCTTCTAGTGTGGTCAAATCTACCATCGAGAGAGCCAGCTTTAGCCCCTCCACTTTCGAGGCTTTTTTAATGCTCCGCGTGGCCAACCGCGCTACTCGCTCTCGGATTCCCACCTCATCGACAGGGTGCGCTTGCAAATTTAATTTCGTGGATACGGCTAAAGAGGAACTCATAGACCCTTTTTCAAGGGGAGTAGTATATTCCCGCCGAACGCGGGTTTGGTCAAACCGTTGTCGTGCCGTTCGCCTCAGCGAAAATCGACTTCAAATCGTCTTTGGAACTCCGCCCCAGCCATCGCGTCAATGTCTCGGTGCCACTCTTCTTCGCTTGGTACGCCTTAAGAACCTTATCGATATAGTGGTGGACCTCTTCATAAGGCACTTTGGGTTGAATCAGGACATTAAACCGAGCATCTGCACCCGTTTTTCCGCCCAAAAACATATCAAAGCACTCCCTCTTTACCCCGTCAATCGTTCGGGTCGCACCACGGAAACCAATATCCGCAATCTGATGCTGACCGCATGAACTGGGACATCCACTAAAATGGATCCGAACCTGATCTTTATAATACGAACAAAGTTGGTCGAGTTCGCCCACCATCCGAATCATTCGATTCTTCGTTTCGCCCACCGCAAGATTACAAAACTCGATTCCGGTACAGGAAACACAGCCCTTGCGGAAATTGCTTGGATTCACCACCAGCCCAGAAGCCTCTAACTCTTTCTTCAGTGCCTCAACGTTTTTCTCAGGAATATTGACGATGACTAGATTCTGTTTGTTCGTTCCGCGAAACCCCACTTTCCCCTTCTCCCCATATTTTTCCGAAATATCCGCGATACTCCTCATTTGAGCTCCAGTGAGTCGTCCTCCTGACAAGCAAACGCCTACCCAATACAGTCCTTTCTGAATCTGGGCGTGGGTTCCCATATGGTCCGATTCAGGATTCTCAGGGAAGACAAAATCAGAATGCCGCTCAAAAGTCCGCCCCGCCACCCTCTCCACTTCTGAAATAAACTTCTCCGGACCCCAATCCGCCATGAGAAACTTCAGTCGAGCCCGCGCTCGCTTATCGCGAAAGCCGTGGTCCCGATAAATTACCGAGGTGTAGTGCACCATAGGAAAAATATCCTCGGGTTTTAAAAAAACTGGCAGGGTTTGCGCCAAGTGCGGGGCGGAGGAAAGTCCTCCCCCAACCTTGATCCCATACCCCTTTTGATTCCCTCGCTCCAAGCCGAAAACTCCCACACAATTAATATCAGGCTGGGTGCACATAATCCGACAACCCGAGATAGAGATCTTGTACTTCCGTGGCAGATTGGAAAATTCACTATTGTTCGTCAGGTGGGCGTCCACCGCATGAAGCTCAGTCGTAGCGTCCGAAATCGCATCAGGGTCATAACCCGCAACCGGACAACCCACCACGTTTCTCGCGATGTCGCCACAAGCACCGCTGCAGGTGACACCTACCGATTCGAGCCTTTTAAAAATCTCGGGGAACTGCTCGATTCGCAGCCAGTGGAGTTGAACAGTCTGGCGTGTGGTTACATCGCCAAAGCCATGAGCGAACTGATCAGTCAGTGCGGCGATTTCCCGCAATTGAGCAGGGTTCATCTGACCCCCAGGTATCCTCATTCGGAGCATGAAGTAACCGTCTTCTTTAGGTTTCTGTTGATAAACTCCGTACCACTTAAAACGTGTAAAGTCATCCGCTTCAATGGATTGCACACCGTCTCTCGCATAGCGGGGTAGGTCTTGGATTACATCCAGACCATCTTTTGCTACTTTGATCAACTCCTCCTTGGTATCACCGGGAGTAAAGTTACGCGGCGTGGATAGGACTAAGGACATAAAGAGATCTTACTAATTTTTTTCAGTCGCACAAGTAGGGCTCTTACAATTTACTGTCATTGATCTGATTCCATCCTGACCTTGGAAGAACACAAAATGCGAAGCGCAACCCAGGTCGAATATCTTTGGTAGAGATCGACATCACCTGCAATCTTCCCTCCGCTTCTTCCCGAAGCCGAAAAGTGATTCGACTACCTCGAGTGGTTGAAACAACCACGACTTCTTTAGCAAAGTCGACAACTCCAGGTTCCTGAATCAATCCTAGCTCACGCCAAGTTTTTTCGTACTCCACCCCATCCATAATCACCCCTGGCGTTGGCCCCTTCTCAACTTCTGCTGCGGCTTCCCCAAAGAACTCCCGCAGGGGTTTGGGCGACTCGTTATTTTTCACTCGAGATGGACTGGCCTCCTCTGCCCAAGAAGCCGCCAGAAAGCCGAGCAGGAGAAGGGAAACAACCCGCACAGGCTAAGCCTTGACCAGAGTCCGTTCAGACAAATCGCTCCTTGTTTCCAATTGCACCCCTAAATCCCCAATCTTAGCCCAACTCAATCCAGCAAACTGGGGAACCTCCAACGCCATCGCTTTCCAGATATCTTCAACCGAGTGGAGGGAATTTCCCCCCGTTAACGCCATCCTCAAATCCCGCAAAATCATCCAATCCTCCCTCGCCTCTCCCGGTCCCGCAACCGCCCGTGTCATCCTCTGGAGTCGACCATGTCCATTGATCATCGAACCCGTTTTCTCCGCGAAACCAGTCGAAGGAAGAACCACATGCGCCATACGAGAAGTCTCATTTCCCAGAATGCCCGAGAAAATAAGCACATCCAACTGAGCCAGAGCCTTCGGCGAAATTCCCGTAGTCGCCACATCTTCCCCGCCTAAAACGAGAAGAGCTTTTATTTTACCTGTGAGAATCGCAGCTTCCCAAGAAATAATCTTCCGCCCGCCCGACGTCAGGCCTAATAGTTCAGCCCCACGGGTATTCGGATTGGCATCGCCGCTGCGCAAGAACCCATCGGCCGTGCCGTGATGAGGCACAGTATCTACCTGAGTCGTCCCCAACTCTTTCGCGAGGCGTCCGAGCACAAATAACTCCTCATTGGTCAATCGGGCCGAGGCCACTATCGCCACCTCCTCGGGTTTCACATTTTTTAATCCATCCGCTACTTTGGTAATCGCATCCGTCCAAGAGGCAGGAAACTGCGCCCCCGCCGCCCGCAGAAGCGGTCGGGTCAGGCGATCCGAGGAATCCAGCTGACGAAAATTCAGCCGCCCATAGTCACACATCCAGGAAGAGTTGACCGATTCGTTCTCCCGTGGAGTCAAGCGATGGATCTTGCCCTCTCTCGATCCAATCGTCGTATTGCAACCCGTCGCGCAACTTGTGCAAAAACCCTTCGTCTCCTTCAAAAACCAAACCCGCATCTGAAAGCGAAAGTCCTTACTCGTCAAAGCCCCGACAGGACAAAGATCTACCGTGTTTAAGGAATAGGGGCTATCAAACCGTTTTCCAGGATAGGCAGTTAAGGTGGTGTGGCTTCCTCGATTCACAAATCCCAAAACATCCTCCTTCATCACTTCGCTTGAGAAACGCACGCAACGGGAGCAAAGAATGCAGCGCTCATCATCCAGCACAATGCGCTCCCCTAAGTCCACATTCTTGGGCTTCTTGACCTTGTCTTCGACAAAACGACTCGCACCCGTCCCGTACTCCACCGAGTACTCCTGTAATTTACACTCCCCCGCCTGATCACAGATGGGGCAGTCCAACGGATGATTGATCAAAAGAAACTCCATCACCCCATTGCGACAATCTTTGACTAAGGGAGAGTCGGTCCGAATTCCCATTCCCTGCGTAACCCCAGTGGCACAACCAATCTGCGGTCTCGGCATCCAAGCGATCTCCGGCTTTCCGTCGAGACCCAAAACGGGCGAACGGTCGGCATTCATCTTGGGAGTGCCCATTTCGAAAAGACACATCCGGCAGTTGCCGACTACCGAAAGCTTCGGATGGTAACAGTAGTGTGGAATAAACTTTTTCGAACGATGGGCCACCTCCACGACATTCAGGCCGCGCGGCATCTTCAGCCAAACCCCGTCGACCTGCACATCGATCAAATCCTTTTCGTCCTTGGCCACATCGTGATTCCAAGGGTTCATCGGTAGAGTTTGGCAACAGCTCATTCGTTCCTTAATGAAGCAAAGAAATCGTATCGCGCCTTGATGCGGATCCGTTTCTGGCAATTCGCGCGGAAAACTCCGCCTTAAACTTCGTAATAAAACTCTGCACGGGCCATGCGGCCGCTTCCCCGAAAGCACAAATGGTCCTGCCCGCGATTCGATCGGCCACCTCTTTTAGAAGCGCAGGGTCGTCCTCTCGCCCATGTCCCACGGCTATCCGCCCAAGAATTTTCTTAAGCCAGAGGACTCCTTCCCGACATGGGGTACACTGCCCGCAGGATTCATGAGCATAAAAAGCGGAAATATTAGCCAAGCACTCCACCATATCTCGGGTGTGATCCATCACAATGACCCCGCCCGATCCTGCCATACTTCCGGCCGCCGCCAGGGTATCAAAATCGAGCCGCAAATCCTCTAGGCCCACCTCTTTTTCCATCATCTTCCCATCCAAACCCTTTTCTTTAATCTTATAAACTTCCCCCGCTTTCAACACTTTAGCCGATGAGCCTCCAGGAATAACCGCCTTCAGCCGATTTCCATTACGAATTCCCCCGCAAACATCGTTGATTAACTGCCCTAAAGTTAGGGCTCCCACAGGAAACTCGTAGTAACCCGGTCTCACCACATCCCCACTGACACAAAGTAAACGAGTCCCCGTGTTATTCGGTCGGCCGATCTTGGCATACGCTTCCCCACCCATTTCCACGATATGTTTTACATTACAGAGGGTCTCCACGTTGTTCACGATCGTCGGGCACATATAGAGCCCAAGAACCGCAGGAAAATAAGGCGGCTTAATTCTGGGGTAGGCCCGTTTCCCCTCCAACGACTCAATCAATCCAGTCTCTTCTCCGCAAATGTAGGCCCCGGCTCCCCGATGCACGTAAATCTCTAAATCATACCCACTCGATAAAATGTTCTTCCCAAGGAAACCAGCAGTCCGCGCCTCCTCCAAGGCCTTCTCCATAATCTTCCACCCCTCGGTAAACTCACAGCGGATGTAGAGATAGGCCAGCTTCACTCCATTGGCAAAACAGCTCAGGATCATCCCTTCCAAAAGCTGATGAGGGTCTTTGTAAATAATTTGGCGATCCTTAAACGTGCCTGGCTCCGACTCATCCGCATTGCAGATCAAATAGATCGGCTTAGTCGTTTTAGTTGGATCGATGAAGCTCCACTTCGTTCCCGTGGGAAAACCTGCCCCGCCCCGCCCGCGTAGTTGACTCTTTTTCACCTCATCCCGAATCGCCGGACCCCCTATAGCCAATCCTTTTTTTAGAATCCCGTACCCCCCATGCTTTTGGTAGCAGGCGATGTCGCGGGTATAGCCCCGGACATCGATATTCTTAAAAACTAACCGGTGCTCACGACACGCCATCAGGAACATCCTCCAACTAATTCAGTGGCTTTTTTCTCGTCTACCTTTTCATGGAAATGATCATTACAGAGAACCACCGGCGCCGTACCGCAGGAAGCCAGACATTCTGAGTATTCCAACGAGAATCTACCGTCTGCGCTCACCATGGCCCCCTCGTGTGTTCCAGGCTTTAATCTCATGAGCTTTTGCAAGGCCGCGAAGGTCTTTCCCGCCCCCCCCAAAGCACAAGGCAAAGTCCGGCAAACCCGGAAATGAAATTTCCCATAAGGTCGCTGCCGAAACCAGGGATAGAAAGTCACCAACTCAAGAACCTGGATTTCTTGAAGGGAAAGTTTAGCCGCAATCCACTCCACCCCGCGTGGGCCAATATATCCAAAGGTTTCCTGCCAAAGATGAAGTAAAGGCATAACCGCACTGCGTGCGGAAACAGGGTAACGCGCAATCAGCTCCGTCGCCTGCTTCTCCAGTGCGGGAGTGATCTCCCCTGTCTCAGGACCAGCGCAGTTCTCTGTGCCCACCTCTAAAGTCGTGCTCATCGATCACACTCCCCCATAACAAAATCAAAGCTCCCCAGAATCGCAGGAACATCACTCACCGTATGCCCAGGTAAAAGTTGACTGAGAATACTTAGATTACAAAAAGAAGGAGCGCGGATTTTAAGCCGATGAGGCACCCCGCCCCCGTGACTATGAATATAAAACCCCAGCTCTCCTTTGGGGTTTTCCGCGCCGAAATAAACTTCCCCCACGGGAGCATCCGGACCTTGAGTCACCACAATAAATTGATGGATCAGTTCCTCCATCTTCGTCAGCACTTTGTCTTTCGCGGGAAGCACATTCTTCGGATCATCCACCTGCCAAGCGCCCCCTGGCATCTTGGCCACCGCCTGACGCAAAATACTTACACTCTGACGCATTTCCTCCATCCGCACCGCAAACCGATCATAACAATCGCCCACTTGACCCACCGGCACTTCGAAATCATAAGATTGATAATCGAGGTAAGGGAAAACTTTACGCACATCATAATCATTCCCCGATCCACGAAGATTGGGTCCAGTTAAACCAAAATCCAGAGCGATGTCCGCAGGGATAATTCCAATATCTTTCGTCCGATCGACAAAGATCCGATTGCGATTCAGCATCGCCCCAAACTCATCCAACTGAGCTGGAAATTGAGCGCAGAACTCAGAGACGCCTTCGAGGAATCCTGGGGGGATGTCGCGGATCTGACCCCCCACCCGCGTAAAACTTGTGGTGAAGCGTGCCCCCGTAAGAAATTCGATTAAGTTATATATTTTCTCACGCTCGGTGAAAGTATAGAGAAACATTGTCATCGCACCCACGTCCATGGCAAAGGCTCCCAAGCCTAAGAGATGCGCCGAGATCCGCGCCAACTCGCAACAGATCACTCGAGTGACCTTGGCCCGAGGCGGCAACTCAAAGCCCATCAGCTTTTCCACTGCGCAGGCATAAGCCACGTTGTTGGCCAGGGGAGCCATGTAATCCAGACGATCTGTGTACGGAACAAACTGATTCCAGGTCATATTCTCGGCGATCTTCTCGTCGCCACGATGGAGATAGCCAATTTCTGTGTCCGTCTTCGTAATCACCTCACCGTCTAACTCCAGCACCAAGCGCAAGACTCCATGGGTACTTGGATGCGAAGGCCCAATATTAAGAACTAGCTTCTCGCCCACGTCTTCGGTCGGGGATACGGGTGCCGCGTCCGCCGTCCGTGCCATCGCATCTCCAAAGGACAAAGGGATGACCGTCGAACTCACAAGTTCCTCTCCTCCGCGGGATGCGCTCGCGGTTCTCGATCTTGTGTAAGGTCAGCCGAACTCGTGACGAAGGGGCCCCCTTCTAAAGGAGCTTTCGCGGTAAAGGCGATATCCGGCATTTCTGTGGGCAGACCCGCCAACGGAAAATCTTTGCGCAAGGGGTGGTGTGGATAGCCCTCCCACATCAAAATACGCCGCAGATCAGGGTGGCCCGAGAAGCGGATGCCAAGCATGTCCCAGATTTCCCGCTCATGCCAATCGGCCGTCCGCCAAGTCCCAGATACGCTGGGAACGGAATCCCCCTCCGCAACAGCTGTTTTGAGACGGAGGTGCTTTTTCTTTTGGAGGTCGCAAAGTTCGTAGACCACTTCAAATCGGGGATCCTCTCCCTGATGATCGACTCCTGTGATGTCTACAAGATAGGTAAATCCCTGACTTTTTAGAGCCGCCATAATCTCAGGAATTTTTTCAAGAGGCACTGTCCCCGAAGTCTCGCCACGAAACTCAGGCAACATCGTCACCCCATCAATCATTATGCCGCCCGTACTCATGAAGACTGCTTCTGCCCAAGGACAACCCCACGACTTTGCGCGATCTTCTCTTGCAGTTTCATCAAACCCTCCAGAACCGCCTCAGGACGCGGGGGGCACCCCGAAATATAAACATCCACAGGAATCAACTGATCGATCCCCTGAAGGACGGCATAGCTTCGGTACATGCCACCCGTGCTCGCACAGGCCCCCATCGCAATACACCACTTCGGCTCCGCCATCTGATCCCAGATCCGTTTCGTGGCCAAAGCCATCTTGTAGGTCACCGTCCCCGCCACGATCATCAGATCCGATTGACGAGGGGAAAAACGCATCACCTCCGCACCAAACCTCGCAATATCAAACCGGGCCGAAGCGGCCGCCATCAACTCAATCGCACAGCAGGCCAGTCCCATTGGCATCGGCCAAAGGGAGTTTTTGCGCATCCAGTTTACTGCCGCGTCCAGGGTGGTCAGGACTACATTTCCCTCCACTTTGGAGTTGTAGGCCAATTCACTAGTGCTCTTCGACATGCGAAAATCTTAGAGAACGTTTGGACTAGAGCAAGGCTCTCTCGCAATCATCAGCCAAGCTTGACCCAGCTATTAACTCCCTGCATCCAAGAGATATGATCCTTGCCCTTATGGATATGGGTGCCGCCCCACCTCTCTGGCTGCTCGCTCCCTTCGCCATCTTGATCTTGGGCATCGCCACCGGCCCCCTGCTTGCCGGCCCCTTTTGGCACCGACGCTACCCAGCGATCAGCGTGACCTTGGCTGCGGTGGTCATCGCTTACTATCTCCTGATCAGGCAAAACAACGCCCCTCTCCTTGCCGCCTTAGAAGAATATATCAGCTTTATCGCCCTCATCGGCTCCCTTTTCGTAGTCTCAGGGGGAATTCGTATCGGCGTGGCTGGCGAATCAACCCCTTTTCGTAATGTGGTTTTTCTCCTTGTAGGAGGACTTCTGGCTAACCTCCTTGGAACCACTGGCGCCGCCATGCTCCTCATCCGGCCCTGGATTCGGATGAATCGCTATCGCATCACAGGCTACCACATCGTTTTCTTTATCTTTGTCGTCGCCAATATCGGCGGGTGCCTTACCCCCATCGGAGATCCTCCCCTCTTTCTAGGTTACCTGCGCGGAGTTCCTTTTTTCTGGACCCTCCAACATCTTTGGCTCGAGTGGCTCGTTGTTATCGGCCTTGTTCTCACCGTTTTTTATTTTTTCGACCGAGCCAATTTTGCCCGAGCGCCAAAACCAATTCAGGAAAAAGAGACAGGACACGAATCATTCCAAATCGAAGGATGGAAAAATGCTCTTTTTCTTGCTGCCATCCTTTTTGCTGTACTCATTCGTGGAGGGGGCGCTCCTTGGTTTATTTCAGATAGCATTATGCTGGCCAGCGCTTGGACCTCTTACCACTTCACTTCCCCCTCCATCCGACAGAAGAATGAGTTTACTTTCGAACCCCTGCAAGAGGTCGCTTGGCTATTTTTTGGGATTTTTGCCACCTTGATTCCCGTCATCCATCTACTCACGACCTCGGCCCACGACCTCGGTCACCCCTCGAATCTACAATACTACTGGATGACGGGATCCCTCTCCGCCTTTCTCGATAATGCCCCCACCTACCTCACCTTCCTCACCTTGGCCTTAAACTTGCATGAACCTGTCCTCCACCTCTTTGATCAAGCGGATGTCGCCTCCTTTGCCCTGCAGGATCCAGCCAGCTTGGCCGCGATTTCTTTGGGGGCCGTCTTTTTTGGGGCCGCCACCTATATCGGTAATGGCCCCAACCTCATGATCAAGTCGATTGCTGAATCCTCGAAAATCCGTATGCCATCGTTTTTCGGCTATATTCTGCGCTTCACCTTGCCGATCCTCATTCCCATTCTCGCGTTCGTGGGATGGGCCTTTCTTCGGTAAATACTCCTCACTATGCCCTTCCCACGATCTGCTGGAATCCTTCTCCACCCCACCTCTCTTCCGGGGCGCTATGGGATGGGCGAAATCGGACCCGAAGCCCATCGCTGGCTCGCCCACCTCGGCGCGATGTCCCAAAAACTGTGGCAGGTCCTTCCCCTCGGGCCCACCGGTTACGCCGACTCCCCTTACCAAGCCCTCTCCACCTTTGCTGGGAATACGATGCTCATCTCCCTCGATACCTTACGAGAGGAGGGCCTCCTTCGGGCAGAAGATGTAAAAGATTTTCCTCTTTTTTCAAAATCAGAGATCGAGTACGGGCCCGTCCTCCTTGCTCGTACCGCCATTCTCAAGAAAGCTGCCCAGTCCTTTGCTCGCAGGGCTTCCCCCTCGCTCAAAGCCGGCCTAACCCAGTTCGAAGAAGATCACACCGCGTGGCTGGAAGACTTCTCCCTTTTCTCTGCTCTCAAAAAAACACACGGGGGTGGCCCCTGGGTCAATTGGCCTGCCCCTCTCGTCCATCGCGAACCAGCCGCTTTGGCCGAGGCCCGAAAAACCCACGCCACCGAAATTCGCCACACCAAGATCCTCCAATTTCTGTTTCACCATCAGTGGAGCGCCCTACGCCGTGCGGCCAAAGAGAGGGGCATCTCCATCATTGGGGATATTCCCATTTTCGTTGCCCATGATAGCGCCGATGTCTGGTGCCACCCCGAACTTTTTTATTTGGATGACAAAGGTCAGCCCACCGTTATTGCAGGGGTTCCACCCGACTATTTCAGCACGATCGGACAGCGATGGGGCAACCCCCTCTATCGCTGGGACCTTCACGAAAAGAGCGACTTCTCTTGGTGGATCCATCGCCTACGCAGCACGTTTCAACTCTACGATATCGTTCGGATCGACCACTTCCGCGGCTTTGCCGCCAATTGGGAAATTCCTGCCTCCGAAACCACCGCAGTCCGGGGTCACTGGGCTCCTGGTCCAAGTCGAAAGCTTTTTGATGCCGCCCAAAAAGCCCTCGGAAATCTCCCCATCATTGCAGAGGATCTAGGGGTAATTACTCCCGATGTGGATGCCTTGCGCGATGCCCTCGGATATCCAGGGATGCGCATCTTACAATTTGCTTTCGGCGACGATGCCAAGGCCGCTACTTTCCGCCCGGAGAGTTACCCAGCTAACTGTGTCGTCTATACGGGCACCCACGATAACGACACCACCGTGGGCTGGTATCGAAGCGAGGCAGGCCAAGACTCCACCCGCAACCAAGAGCAGGTCACGCGGGAACGTCACAATGTTCGTACTTATCTGCACTCCGACGGATCGCAAATCCAGTGGGATATGATTGGCCTCGCTCTGCGCTCCCCTGCCCAAACCGCCATCTACCCCTTGCAAGATATTCTTGGCCTCGGATCAGAAGCGCGAATGAATGTACCAGGACGCGAACAGGGGAATTGGGCTTGGCGCTTTGACTGGGATCAACTAACCCCAGAGTTGGAACAGCGCATCAATCGGTTGACCCAAGAATCTCAACGGGCCTAAACCCCCTTACCCTCCCACCGACAAACTGTCCGTTCGTTACTTGATCCAACTCGGATCTTGCACGATAAACTGCAACTTACCCTTAAAAAGTCCTAACTCCCCAAGCATTTTGACCTGACTCCCCTTGGCAAAAAGACGGATCGAAGTATTCAAATTCTTATCGAACGAGTGCAACAGATAGGGCTTGCCCTCCACCTCAAGCTCAAGAGGTCGCACCTTAGAAATGGTTCCTTGGACCAAGAAGATCTCTCCCATCGCTTTGGCCATCTCCTCAGGACTGGCGTCTTTCAATACCGAAGCATTCCGCAGTTTCGAACGATCAATCTTGTCGTAACCGACTTTCAGCGCTTCGGCTTGAGGGACAGAACTCTGGGTTGCAGATGAACTTCTAATTTTCGAAGTTCCTCCCACTCGAAAAGTAGCCATCACCGGGAAATGATCACTCGCACCCCATCCCGGTCCGTAATTCGTCCAGCGCCAAGGCAATCCCAGCGGTTCCCGGCAGTTCACCCCAGGAACCATCACCTGATGAAAACTTCCCTCCACATACTCCACCCCTGTGCCGTCCCCTAATCCTCGCGTGACCAAGAGCTGCATCAAGGTGCCCCACTCTCCTGCAAACTCGTCCGAATATCTCATTTCTGGAGGAACATCAAACCAAAGATTATAGAGATCAGGCTTGCCCGAACCACCGAGTGCTTTTCGATCCCCTTGCGATCCCAACACATCCTGCAAGGCGGTCTTCTTCATGAAGGAGTACCTTTGACCCTGGTTGTACTGTGTATTGAAATCTCCCCCGATGATCACATCCGCCTTAGGATCCTCCTGTAAAATCTGATCCAGTCGGTCCCGCACCGTCTTAGCATTCCCGAGGCGTGTATTTTCCATCGCTGGATTGCCCGCTCCGCTTTTCCAATGGTTTCCCATCACCGTAAAGGTCGCCTCCCCTACCTGCAGTTTGGCTTCTAATATTCCCCGAGCGGATGGAGTGTCGATCGTCTGCGTAAACACCACAGGAAAACGCGTGAGGAGCCCATTCGTAATCGCGTCCTGATGCTGGGTGGCCCCCTCAGGCAACTTGCCCACCAAAATCGTATACCCCTTCAATCCCTCATCTTCGAGTGCCTTAAGCAACCAAGCCTCCGTCGGAAGACCGCGCAACTCATCCGTTACATTTTCCGTGAGCATCTTTTCGTAATTCGTGTCCGCGTATTTTGCGAGAAACTCTTTCATATCCCCCACCTTGGAATCAGGGGTATGATCCATCTCCAACTCATTCAAAATCACCACATCGGGTCCCTTTCCATTCGAAACGCTTTTTAAAACCGCTGCGATCGCCTTAAGTTTACGGGCTAATTTACCTGGACTGTAGCTATTCGGATCGTCAGGCGATTCCAGATAGTCGTCGTACGGCGCCACCCGATCCACATCAGCTAGGTTTTCCACGTTGTAGGCCATCACCGTAAACTCTTGCTCGGGCGCAATCGGCACTTTTTCCTCCGCCACGCTCAATCCCAAGAAAGACCAACTGACCACCACTCCTAGCCGCACGGCCCATTTGGAACTCATCCGCGAATCGTATCCTAACTCCAACCCAAGCTCACTCTCAATCTGCAGCTATCTTGACGGCAGAAGCTCTACCGATAAAATGAACCGCTTGTGATCATCACCCGAAAAGCAACTCGTTGGCGTCCAATAATCTCGATGACCTTCCTCGCTCTTTCCCTCTTTTCTGCTGAATCTGGCTACTCCCAATCCGATACGGGGGTAGATCTGCGCCCTAAAAAAGCTTGGTGGGGTCGTTACGGATACGTCAATGGAGCGGGTAAGTTTGTCATCGAACCCAAATACGAAGAAGCTCTGCAGTTTTCCGACTTTCTGGCCGCCGTAAAACAGGATGGCAAATGGGGTTTCATCAACGGTGAGGGAAAATTCATCATCGAGCCACGCTACGAGGAGGCTTTTCTTTTCAGCGATCAAGCCGCCGCCGTGAAGGAAAACGGCAAGTGGGGCTTCATCAGTCGCGCAGGCAAATTCATCATCGAACCCAAGTACGAGAATGCGGGGATCTTTCGCCAGGGCCTGGCCGCCGTTCGTTGGGAGGGAAAGTGGGGGTTCGTCAGCAAGGGAGGCGAAATGGTAATCCCGCCCAAGTACGAGCAGGTCTACTGCTTCTCCGAGGATCGTTGTGGCGCCATGGCCGAGGGCAAATGGGGGTATATCGACAAAACAGGCCTCTTTGTCGTCATTCCTAAATACCAGGAAGTCCTTCTCTTCTCCGAAGGACTGGCCGCAGTCAACGAAGGTGGCACTCTGGATGGCAACGAATTCACAGGCGGAAAATGGTTCTTCATCGATCCGCAAGGCACAGTCAAAATTGACGAAGCCCATATCTCCTCCGCCATGGTGGAGAAAGGGGCCCCCTCCCGTGTGGGTACCGACGGCCGCCAAGACACCACCGCCACCATCGAGGCGGTCGAGAACGGCTTCCGCGGCAATAAAGCTCATGTTCGAATCGGATCTCGCCTCCTCAATGGAGACTCCCAAGGCCCTTCGTGGGGCTACATCGATAGTAAAGGAGACTGGCTCGCCGAGGGCAGTACCACGATCCCCCTGAACTTCTCCAGCCATACCCCAGGAGAAGGATTCACCTTCGAGTCAGACATTATCGGTAATCGAGGCACCGCCGCCGATATTCTTCAAACCGCAAAAAATGCCGAGACCATCGGCAAAGCCTACGAGCAGGTCGAGCAGTTGGATCGAGATGCCGACGAGCAGATGGCCGCCGCCGACCGCGCCGAGGAACTCGGAGACAAGGAAGTTGCCCAAGCCGCCCGTAAGCTCGGCAAAGAAAAACAGCAGGAAGCCCGCCAACTACGCGACGAGACAGACCGGCGCGGGGGCGAGGCCAATGCCAACTCGATTAAATATTTCGAACAGGCCTTAAAGATTTACCAAGTTTTTGCCAAAGAGAATCCTGACGACCTCCGCAAAACCGAAGCTCTCTACAAAGTAGGCGAAATGTATGAACACGTAACGAAATATTGGGATGCTTATAAGGCCTACAAAAAGTTGGTCGAAGAATCAGCCGCCAACCAGTACTGGGATCTCGCCATCGAGAGGATGTTCGCGATTGGGAACGTCTACCTCGCGGGACAACACCAAATGATGTGGAAAATCCCCATGCCCGCTGACATGAATAAAGTAGTCGAAATCTACCAGACGATCATTAAATCGGCTCCCTTTGGATCCTACGCGCCGTTGGCTACGTTTTCCTGCGGTCTAGCACGAGAAAAACAGAAAAAGTGGCCGGAAGCCGTCCAATTCTATGAGGATGTTTTGGATAAATATCCCAAGAATGATCTGATCGACGATTCCCAGTATCAGATCGGGTTCGTATGGATGAAGGCGGCCCGTCAGCCTGAGTACGATCAGACGGCAGCCCAGAAAGGGATCGAAGCCTTCCAAGACTACTTAGCCCGCTACAAGCGCAGTGATAAAACAGAACAAGCGACAGAGAATATTGCCATGCTTTCCCAACGCCTCAGCGGCGGATCTCTTTCGGTCGCTCGCTTTTACGACAAAACCGGCAACTACCCTGCAGCTCTCGTCTACTACAACGAGGTCCTCACCCAATCCCCCGACTCGGTACAAGGCAAGGAAGCCCGCCAGCGGAAACGAATTCTCGAAGATTTGATTACCGAGGCAAAACAGCAGTCGAGTCCAGCAGATAAAAGCAAAATAAGTTTAAGATCGAATGCCCAACCCCAACCCCGTAGTCTACCTACTCCATGAAACATCTCTTCCCTACCCTGCTTAGCCTCGCTCTCTGCTCTTGTGCGAACTATCAGATGGGCAGCACCCCAAAAGCGCCTGGCATGACCGATATTAAGGTCGTCTACCTGCCTACGGTTCAGAACGAGACGGATGAGACCGATATTCCTGGGATTGTCAGCAATGCCATCCTTCAAGAAATCGATCGGGACGGTACCTTCCGCCACGGCCGAAAAGACGCGAGCGATGCCATCTTGGAAGTTACCGTGAAAAAGATTGAGCGAGTCCCCATTCGTCAGTCGACCGAACAGTTCCTCACCACCCTCCAGTATCAACTCGTCCTCATCGTCGAATACCGCCTCTATAATATGAAGGAAAAAAAGGACGCCATTAGCAAAACCACGGTCACCGGAACCACCACCTTTTTCGTCGGTGGCGATCAGACTGAATCCCAGCGCCAAGCCTTCCCCGTGGCTGCCGTCAGTGCTGCCCAAGCTCTCGTCGCGAACCTCGCCAACCGCGGTTGGTAAACTCTCCTAGGGCCAGACAGGGGTCAGGCACCCGTCACTCACTTCGAACCCATTCCCTCGCGCAGATCCTTCAAAATCACATCGGTCGCATCCATCCGAATCAGCCCAATCCTTGGATACTCAATATCTAAAATCACATAGCAAGTCAGGGAGATCGTAATGATGAAAAGAACCACATGCAGCCAACTGCGCTTCTCTAACCCCGCCATCTGATAACCCACCAGTAAGGCCGTGACCAACGACATCATCATTAACATTCCAAAAATAATCAAAGGGGGATGAAACTGCATCGCCGCCGTCCGCGTGCTCGTAATGTCGATCATTGCATTAATCGCAGGCAGTAACTGCATTCCCGCCAGAGTATTCGGTGTTTTACTAACCCCACTGACGCAATCTTTCCAGATCTGAGCCTGCAAATCCTGCGTGTGATTGTACTCCGCCACCGCCGCCGTCATATCAGGAATCAGCTCGTAGGTTTTGATCCGCGAATCCAGATAACTCCGAAAAAGACCCTGGACCGCTTCTCGATCTGCCACGGGCAATAGGTCTAATCGCAAATACGCTGTCCCAATATCGTTTGCCTCCTCCACAATCAATTTTCGTCGATCATCGAACCGGTTCAGCGCCGACGAAAAGGTAAAGGCAATGAGCAACCCAAACAGAGCAAAGATCGGCCCATCAATTACCCCAAGAGTTTCTTGAATCGAACTTCGTCCTGAACGCAGGTGCTTCCTCCCCATCCAAGAGCCGAATTCCAAGAAGAAATACATCGCCACTGCCAATCCAAAGATCAGTGGCAAAGAAAGTGCAAAAAGGGCTAACGGAGCCTGATGAAAAACTGTCACTCCCACAAATAGTCCCCTACCGCTTCGCCTGCAAATTCATCATTCAAAAGCGAAACCAATTTCTCCCACATCACTTCGGAGAGCTCAATCCTAGCGCAGTTAGAAATCGATAGGCTCATGTTTCAAGATTCCCGCTATCCCCCCCTTATGTCAACGCCCCGAGAACCGCAACCCACCACCGATCAATCCCCTGCCACCCCAATTACCAATTCTCGACTGGCCCTTTCGGCACAGGAAGCTCCGATCTCTCCACGGGCCCATCCCCAGCGAAAACCGCTTCCAACTTCGATGGCGCAAACTTGCCCTGTAAATTTCCTTTCTCATCCAAAAACTGCTTCCGCCACTCGCGATACTCAGTCACTGCCTTGTCATAATCTGCTTTTGTGCTGATTCTCACCGCCACCTTCTTAAACTCACTCGCAGGACCGAACCTTTTCGCATACCAGGGAATCACCTTGCGAAAAAGTACACACCCACGCTCCTCCCCAAAGAAATCAATGTTCCGCTCCAAATGCCGAGTCATCACCTTTATCCGCTCTTCGAAATCAGGGTCCGCCATCAACTCCCCACTTTCTAAATAGTGAGCGGTAGCTCGAA
>Ga0208960_1000604_pt1 | contig 20153 bp, 20 predicted proteins | sample GreLakmeON33MSRF_FD_187703 | JGI IMG/M metagenome (GOLD analysis project Ga0208960, IMG submission 187703) | Freshwater lentic microbial communities from great Laurentian Lakes, MI, USA - Great Lakes metaG ON33MSRF (SPAdes) | ecosystem: Environmental > Aquatic > Freshwater > Lake | place: Great...
ATTCCTCGAACAACAACATAACCGTCTTTTTCGAATACCGATTTGAAATTTAATTCCATAACAATCTTACTTTTAGGCTGCGAATATAAAAAAAAACACAAAGACTTACCTTTAAAAATGAAGCTTTTCATTCAAGCTGACATACCGATAGTACTTAAATTGCAATAAACTAAAAAAATAAGTAATCTTGCACCATTAAATCCAACTATGATTCAAAGAATTTCAGCAGCCCTAGAATGGCGCATTCGAGTGTCTAAAAATCGCTTCAACAAAGGAAGATGGGAACTCAAAAAAATGTTAGATTCTTCACCCAAAGAAAATATAAAATCACTATCTATCGTGGTGGTGGGTCGCAATGATAATTATGGTGGAGACTTCTCTTTAAGATTGAAAACAACCATCGATTGGAATTTGTCGCGTTTTCCTGGATCTGAATTAATTTATATAGAATGGAACCCGCTTAGCGATAAACCTAGTGACACCATTTGGATGAGCGAGAGATATCCCAACGCTAAACTATACATCATTCCCAACGAAATCCATCAACAGTTTGCTGGAACAGTTAAATTTCCGATTTTAGAATATTTCGCTAAAAACATAGGTATCAGAAAAGCTTCTGGAGACTACATTGCGCTTATTAATGCGGATATTTTGATGGGCACCGATATTCGATTTGACCAACTTAGTAAAAGCAATGTGTATGGTAGTCATTTCACCAATATTAAATGGAAAGGCGAAAACATTACGGAAGATTTCCTTAACAACAAAAACATCGTTTTAGCTAGCGCAGCAGCTCCTTTCAATCTGGAAAGCGTGGTTGGGAATTTCATTTTAACACATCGCAACAATTGGATGAAAATGACTGGCTATGATGAACGATTGGTAGATGTTAGAAATGGTGTCGATTCAAATGGATTAAAAATGTTATTACACCTCGGACTCAAACCCATTGCTCTAGGACATCATTACCACTTAGATCACCCCGAATCTCTAATCAACGGCGCAAATGCAACTCACGGCAGCAACGACAGAATCCAACAAATTCGCGATGGCTGCAATATTCCTTATCAAAACAACGAATCATGGGGAATGAATAACTTTGAATTTGAACAAACTGGCAAAAATATCTGGAGAGCTAAAACAAAATAATGCAAAACGTACTGCCTAAAATATCGGTTATTACTCCTAGCTTCAACCAAGCTCAGTTTATAGAAGAGACCATTCTTTCTGTTATTGGTCAGCATTACCCTAATCTCGAGTACATCATAATGGATGGTGGTAGCACCGACAATACGGTGGAGATTATCAAAAAATACGAAGACAAAATAACTTTTTGGAAAAGTAGCAAGGATAACGGACAAGCCGATGCCATCAATACGGGATTCGACAGAGCAAGTGGAGATATTATTTGCTGGCTTAATTCCGATGATTTTCTAATGCCCGGAGCGCTTCATTTTGTTGCTTCAAAATTAAATATCAATGCCGCCGAAATAATTGGAGGAAACTGCTTCCATTTTAAAGAAAACAGCGCTCTTGCCTATGGTTCGAATATTGAATACGCAAGTATTAATTTCGACATAAAAGATTACGATTTTTATATTCAACCCTCTTCATTTTGGACTAAAAAGGCCTGGTTGCAAACAGGGAAATTAGATGAGGATTTTCATTTTTGTTTCGACTGGGAATGGTTCATTAGAGCTAAAGAAAAAGGAGTTACCTCTACTTTCACCTGCAAATACCTTTCGGCTTACCGTTTACACCAATACCATAAATCGGGAAGCGGCGACAATAAAAGGATTCAAGAAATGCAAAAGATTTACGAAAAATACAAACAGTTTGAAAATCTTGAAATATTGAATTACTTAATTAAGAAAAAAAACAAGATAAATTCTGTTCTTCTTTTCTGCGAAAAAATTGGTTTGCAAAAGGTTTCTCACATTTTTGCGAAACTACTTTTTCCTAAATTATTAAAAATTAGATGGCGCAAAACCATTCAAATTCTATCGACACTTAATTAATCATTACTTCCATGTTTGAAAATAAAGACAACCGCACTGAGCTTTCTGAATTAGGTGAATTCGGACTCATAGATACCATCAAAAAAAATGTAACGCTTGAAAATGCATCTTCGCTTAAAGGCATTGGCGACGACGCAGCTGTGATTGACAATGAAGGAAAACGCACTGTTGTTTCTACCGATATGTTGGTAGAAGGTGTGCATTTCGATTTATCGTATGTACCCTTAAAACACCTTGGATATAAGGCGGTTGCGGTAAACCTCAGCGATATTTACGCAATGAATGCAGAACCAAAACAAATCACGGTTTCTATAGCATTGTCTAATCGTTTTTCTATTGAAGCAGTAGAAGAACTATACACAGGAATTTTCTTGGCTTGCAAAAATTATAAAGTTGATTTGGTTGGTGGCGATACCACTACATCAAGAAGCGGATTGGTAATTAGTGTTACCGCTATTGGTGTTGCTAATGCTGAAGAAATTGCATACAGAGATGGCGCTAAAGCAACCAACTTATTAGTGGTGAGTGGTGATTTAGGTGGTGCTTACATGGGACTGCAAATTCTAGAGAGAGAGAAACAAATATTTATCGAGAGTCCGCAAGTACAGCCCGAACTAGAAGGCAACGACTATATTTTAGAACGACAACTAAAGCCTGAACCTCGCGCCGATGTTTACAAAATGCTTGCAGATCTTAAGATCAAACCTACGGCGATGATTGATGTTTCTGATGGTTTGGCTTCTGAAATCTTTCATCTTTGCACTCAGTCGGGATTAGGTATAGAACTTTATGAAGAAAAAATTCCTATCGATCCGCAAACTTTTGAACGCGCGATGGAATTTGGTATTGACCCTACCGTGGCTGCCTTGAGCGGTGGTGAAGACTACGAATTACTTTTTGCTATTGATATTGCCGATTATGAAAAGGTGAAAAACAACCCATTGGTTAGTGTAATCGGACACTTTACACCTAAAGACAACGGGTATTATTTGGTGGCTAAAGATGGGTCGAAACACGAATTAAAAGCACAAGGATGGAATGCCCTTAAGAAATAAGGGGCTTTCTATTTCTTCAATACTTTTCTCGAAAGCCATTCTCCTTTTTCACCATATACTCTAAGAAAATACATGCCCGAAGAAATTCGTTCTAAATTTTCTAATCCGAAAATTAGATACTGATTTTCTTGCACTTCCTTTGTTTCATCACAAATGGTTTTGCCATTCACATCTAACAAAACAAAACGTACTTCTTGAGCCACAGCAGAATACAACTCTATGCCAACAGCACTGGTAAAAGGATTGTTTCTTAAAGAAATTAAAAACGACTGGCCGTAAGTATACTCATCACTAGGTCTAGCCTTCATGTACATCTTCATGTAATTTGGCAAACCAAAGCCCAACAATGAATCAGGAGAGTTATAGCGGCTGGCATTTTGCTCTATTTCATTTTTCAATTCCCAATTTTTTAAATTAGGAAAAGCCTGCCAGTAGCAAGCCGACAACCCAGCCACCAGGGGTCCAGAAAAAGAAGTACCCGATGCCGCAAAATAGCCAGTTGATGTGTGAGCTATAACCGTTTGTTGCCCTTGCGCACTAACATTAGGCTTAACATCTCCATCAAAACTTTTACCTGTTGAACTAAACGCTACATAATTTTCATTTTTATCTACCGCACCAACTGCCAAAACGCTATCTCCATCAGATGGAGCACCTATGTAATGCCAACTATCGGCGCCTTGATTACCTGCACTGGCCACTACCAAAACGCCTTTTCTAAACAACATATTGGCCGCTTGGGTAACCAAAGTGGTTTTTCCATCCATATCGGCATAAGTATGATTGGTAGAAACGTCATCGAAAGTAGTATACCCCAAAGAACTGTTCACTACATCAACACCAATACTATCGGCCATTTCAGCGGCCATTAACCAGTTGTATTCTTCCAACAACGATTCTGTTGCCACATCTTCTGTAATGAACAAATGGTAGTTTGCCTTTGGGGCTGCACCATACATATAGGCATCATTCGAAGCCATAACAGATAACACCATCGCTCCGTGGTTGTCTTTTTCAAAAACAGAAATATCGTTGTCTACAAAATCAAAAGTGCTCTTAATTTGCTCATTCGTCTCTAAAAGAGTGATGGCCGAAAATATTTTAGGAAACCCGGCATCGAAAATAGCGATATCTATTCCCTCTCCACTAAAACCACGTTCATGTAAAAAATGACCATTAAGCATACTCACCTGATTCATTGATTCTGCGTAAGTATGAGTATACCACTGCGTTTCTTCACTATTGAATTTACTTTGCATTTTAAGTACTCCTGTTGCTTGGCAGAAATACTCTGCCGAGCGCACAAAAGGAAGATTGCGCAAAGGCGCTATTAAACTGGTATCGTTGGTTAAAACCAAGGCAGAGTTTCTCCATTTAGATTGCTTTATTACCTCAACTCCTTGTTGTTTTAAAGTAGAAATATAAGAAGCATCAACTGGCACATCGTAATAATCTACTGATACCCCTCTTTTATTCTTTTTCTCTAGAGAAGAGGGGCTTAGAAACTGCTGAGGATTAGACAATGAAGTATTGCCTTTGTTTTTAAAAACTACTTCGAAATAAAAATTTTGTGAATAGGATAAGCTAGAAACGAGCAAAAAGAAAAAAACTATTTTTTTAGTTAGTTCCATGCGAAACATAGCGCCATTCGTAAATTACACCTTTCTGAATTTTATCCATAACACCTACCGATGAGGAAGTATTTTGAGAATGTACATCTATCACTTTTTTGTACACCAGGCCTATGTTTCTTGCATATTTTTCGTTGTAATATTGCTTCGATATCTTAGTTTCTACATCTCTTTGCAAAACACTTGCTGTAGAATCAAAAGTTAAATACTTCACATCAGCATTTTCAACAATATATTCCCATTCATCTTCGCTGTTGAAGGCATTTCCATTCCAAGTTGCACCTTCAGTCACAGGGAATTTCAATCTCGAATACCTAAAACTTTCCTCTACTCTTTCATAACGATCTTTCAACTTGGTAACATACCACACATCACTTAAAGCAAAAGGAAGGGTGTTGATGCTTACATTTTTTACATAAAATCTCTTGTATCTTTTGTATTCATAGGACGTGTTGCCTAGCAAATCGGTAAAGGGGAGTCCAATTTCCTCTTTCAACTGAAATTTAAAAGTATCCTTGGTTTTTGTAAAATCATTGAAATGGATAGAATCTACATCATAAATGATATAACTACCGGTGTTAAGGGGCACATAGTTGTAGCCTGCATCTATCATCGTTGCAGCATCTTTTTTACAAGCACCAAACAGCAGTGCTGCAAAAGTAAGAGTTACTAAAACTTCTCTTCCTTTAATAACGAACCTTTGTCGTAATGCTTCCATGTACCTGTTTTTTTACCATTTTCGTAAGTTCCTTCTAACTTTAAAGAGCCATCAAGATAATACTCTTTGTATGCTCCTTGCAACTTATCCATGCGGTAATTTGCTTCTTTTACCAATTTTCCATTTTGAAAAGCTTTAAATACTCCATCACGAAACCCTCCAAAATAGGTGATAGTAGAGTCTAATTCTGCGGCAGCACTATAAAACTTCCATTCACCAACTCTTTTGTCTTTTAAAAATTTACCTTCTCTTTGTAATATTGTAGACTCATAGTAATGTGAATAGTTGCTGGTGTAATCTAAATTAAATACTTCTTTACTTCTAATTACAGTTTCAGATGTATCCCAATAAGAAATACGAGGCTCACTGGTGTAAACTAATATTCCGTTTTGGTAAATCTCTTTCTTTTCTTGTTTACCGAGATAACCGTTATAAATCCACTCTCCATTTTTCAATCCGTTTTTATAGTTACCCAAAGTAGAAGCTACTCCGTTAGGGAAATAAGTAGTGTAAAAACCTTCTTGCTTTCCATTTTTAAAAGTTCCTTCACTTTTCACCTTACCGGTTTCGAACCATTCTTTAACGGCACCTTCCTTTTTAGCATTCTTAAAGGTTTCTAAGCTTGAGTTAATTCCATTTCTGTAATACAATTTCCATTCGCCATGCTTCACGCCCATTCGGTAAAACTCTTGAGAAAGCAACACACTATCTTGTGCATAATATCTCCACAAGCTGTCTTTCTTCTTATCGTTGTATAAACCTTGCGCCATCACCACTCCGTTGGCATAATACAAAAATGCGGCAGCTTTTTTTCCATCAGGATAGTAGTTCAACTGCGCTTCTAGTTTTCCATTCTTTTCGTAATAATGTTTGAATGGTCCGGCAGGCAAGCCATGATTAAAAGCACCCTCGTATTTCTTTTTACCATTTTTGTATTTCTCTAACCAGAAGCCGTGCTTTTCACCTTTAGCATCTACCTTATTGGAGTCGGGGGTTTTAGTTTGCGCAAACAATTGCACATTAAATAATAAAACAAAAATAAAAATGAAATTCTTCATGCTGTTAATTTTGGAGGAAGGTAAACAATTTTCATTCCTTGGTTTAAGTCCTCGTTTCTAATTTTATTAAGCTGAATTGTAAATTGGTTACAATACTTTTTCTAATTCGTAGTGATTGCGGTGTGGCGAATTGCGAGACACCAGCTCGGCAATGAAGCCAGCCAAGAAAAATTGCACTCCCAAAATCATGGCTACTAAACCGAAATAAAATGAAGGTCTTTCTGTAATCACAGAGTAATCTGAAAACATTTTTACACCCCACAAATAGGTAATAAAGATAAATCCGAAAGTAAACATTAAAGTACCTAATGCCCCAAAAAGATGCATTGGTTTTTTACCAAATTTCGACACGAACATGATGGACAGTAAATCTAAAAAGCCAAATAAAAAGCGTTCTAAACCAAACTTAGTCACCCCATATTTGCGCTCGCGATGAATCACCACCTTCTCTCCAATCTTTCTAAAACCTGCCCATTTAGCAATAACCGGAATGTATCTATGCATTTCGCCATAAACCTCAATAGCCTTCACCACTTCTACTTTATAAGCTTTTAAGCCGCAATTAAAATCGTGCAAATAAATACCGCTCATTTTGCGCGCTGCCCAGTTGAATAGTTTGGTGGGAAGAGTTTTAGTGACGGGGTCGTATCTTTTTGCTTTCCAGCCCGATACTAAATCGTAGCCGTCTTCAATAATCATTTTACGCAGTTCGGGGATTTCATCCGGACTATCCTGCAAATCTGCATCCATCGTGATAACGACCTTGCCATTACATTTCTCGAAACCAGTTTGCAAAGCAGCCGATTTACCGTAATTTCTTCTAAATTTAATACCACGCACATTGGCATCTGCAGCACAAATCTCCTCTATCACCTGCCATGATTTATCTCTACTACCATCATCGATGAACAACACTTCGTAAGAAAGATTGTTTTCTTGCATCACCTTTACAATCCAAGCGTGCAGCTCTTTTAAAGATTCCTCTTCGTTAAAAAGTGGTATGACAACAGATATATCTTGCATTATTCTTTAATCTTATTTTTAAAAATAGTTTTTTTCTTTCTAAGTAAAAAACCGAACAACAACGAAGTAACGAAGCCAAAAATTGCCATGGTAAAACAATTGGCCATCATTACCAGCAATGGAGAATGAAAACCTTCGTAAACCATTGCTTGCTGTTCTGCTGTGAATTTTTGACCAGTATATAAATCACGCATCATTTTATCTATCAAGTCTTGCGGACCATATTGAACCAACAAAAAGGTAACAAAGCCCATAATCACTCCAGCCGCAATACCCGTATTGGTGCCCAAACGAAGCGCTTCTTGCATCGATAAAAAACCACTATTCACCTTATTTCTAAAGTGTTTCAAGAAAAAGTACATGCTAAAAATAATCACCCCCAACTTCATCAAGTTAACCACTTCCATTGGAAAAGGAAGCACGTAAAACATCATATCTGAAAAAGCAACTAACAAACCCCATAGGAGTCCAAAATTCAATGAATATTTAAATACCGCAGGCATGCGGTGAAAATAATAAAACTTTACGGTTAATTTTCAGCCCTTTAGTTAGAACTTGTAATATTTGATGAAGAAAATTCAGTTTTTTTCCTATTTTTGCGCGGGGTAAGTCTTGTGCGACCAGCTCCTGCTGAACTCCCCCAGGTCTGGAAGGAAGCAAGGGCAGGTGGTTGAGCGGTGCGACACAAGTAGCTTACCCTACTTTTTTTTAGGGGTGGTCTTCTCTTCGAAACGAAAATTTAAAAGTATGAAAACAAACTTCGACCACATGAAGACTATTTTATTTACAAGCTTATTTTTACTTGCTTTTGCATTCGCAAATGCACAAACACCTAGCAAAAAAGTTACCAACGATGATGATTACGATGCTCCTTTTCGCATGTTTCAAGGCGGATTAGGCAGTTCGTACAACGACATGATTGGTAAATACGGCGCTAACAGTCGATTGTTCTTTAACATCAATACGAAAACATACCTCGGACCAGAATTCACCTATTATTTCGCCAACAAAACAACTAAAGCCGAATACTTCTTGGAAGTAAATATTACACGAAACATTGTTCCTATTGGTAAAGTCGCTTTTTTCGGCCTCACGGGTGCCACCTGGAGATTTGGAGATATTCAACCCGTTATAGACAACACAAAGTCTTTTCAAGGTATAAACCTTGGCTTTGGCATGAGCTGGAGAAAAGACCATTGGTCGTGGTTTGTTACCGAAAAAATAACAAGTTTGAATGCTAACTTGTGGTTGAACGCAGGTGTAGCTTATTATTTCGACATACCTGCATTGGCTAGATTAACCAACATCTACAACCTTAACAAAAGAACCCGAAAAGAATAAATATTTTGAACTTCGAGAAAACTATAACCAAAGAACAAATCACCCAACTGCCATTGTACAGCTACGATGGAAAAGTGGTTATTCTCGACGACAAAAAAGATATAGCGCAAGCTTTCGAAGAGCTTTCTGCAGAAAGCATTGTGGGTATCGATAGCGAAACAAAACCTTGTTTTAAGAAAGGGCAGTACAACCATACTGCCCTTATTCAATTGGCAACTGCCACAACTGTATATTTGGTGAAGCCTCAAAAAACGGGCTTACCCATTGAGTTTGTTAATTTGTTAGAGAACAAAGACATTATTAAGGTTGGTATTGCTATCGCTCAAGATTTAACCGACCTGCGTAAATTCAAACCATTCAAAGAAAAATCGATGATTGATTTGAACAATTTGTGCACTCAATTGGGCTTTCAAAACATAGGAGCCAAGAACCTAAGCGGTATTTTTTTAGGTTGCAGAATTAGTAAATCACAACAAACTTCTAACTGGGAACAAGACCCGCTTACGCATGCTCAAGTTCTTTATGCAGCTACGGATGCGTGGATTTGCAGAGAAATTTTAACGAAGATGATAGAGAGCGGCCTCTACAAAACTGAATTCTAATCAAAGAACATAAAAAAAGCCTAAAACATTTTTGTCTTAGGCTTTTTTATGTGTTAAATTACTACTTCATCTGTCCCAAAGTAATCAAGGCCTGATATATGTATTCGTCATTAAGAAGCGTTTTATGAAAACCACTCAACCTTTCTTTCAAAGCCTTATCACTTTCAATTTTAGCTTTCTCATCTTTAAGATAATCGGTGTGAACAGATTTCAACCCTTTGATGGCTTTTTCCATTCTCTTACTGCTGGCTTTTAAATCCTTCATATCTCTTTCGTAATCGCTGTATTTTAAAGATTGCAAAGTCTTCTTTTCTTCTTTTCTCACCAATTCTAAATGAGCGTTCAGAAGCTTAAAATAAGATGTTGTATCAACTCTCATTTTAGCTGCTGTCTGCAACTCTTTGTAGTGAGGCTCGGACTTGTAAACAGCGTATTTCGCTTTTTTAATTTTGGTCCATGGCATAGGATAATCTTCTTCTCTCTCACCTTGCTTAATACCTGAGTATAAGTCGGGCATAATAATATCAGGCACCACACCGCTAAGCTGCGTTGCCCCACCATTGATTCTAAAGAATTTAGACTGCGTAATTTTTACCGAACCCAAATCATCATCATCTATACTTTGGTTTAAAGCCGATTTAAACTGACTCAATTCATAAAAGCGCTGCACGCTACCTTTACCAAAAGTAGATTCTGTGCCCATAATTACTCCACGATGATAATCTTGAATAGCTGCCGCAAAAATTTCTGATGCTGAAGCACTAAAACCATTTACCAAAACCACCAAAGGCTTGGTATCTTGAATACCAGGGTTAGGGTCTTTGTAAGCATGGCTGCTTCCCGCTTTGTCATCAACAATAACTACCGGTCCCGATTCAATAAAAATACCAATCATTTGTATCGCATCTTGTAAAGAACCACCACCATTGTTTCTCAAATCGATTACTGTACCCGCAATATCGTTTACCGATAAACGCTCCACCTCTTTCATTACATCGGTTGCCGAATTTCTACCGCCCTCACCAGTAAAATCGGCGTAAAAACTAGGCAAATTGATATAACCGTATTTGGTATTGTCGCCATCGCGGGTTAAAATGGCCGACTTAGCAAAAGTCTCTTCCAATACCACCACATCTCTAATAATTGGAATTATTTTGGTGGTTCCCTCAACCTTTTTAACTGTTAATCTAACCTCTGTTCCTTTTGGTCCGCGAATCATACCCACCACTTTATCCAAACGCATATCGGCAACATCAACCGGCTTATCGGCTCCTTGCGCCACCTCTAAAATTAAATCTCCTGCCTCCAACTCTCCCTGCTTCCACGAAGCGCTGCCAGGCACAATAGCTGTTACTTTAACATATCCATCTTTTTCTTGAAGCGTTGCACCAATACCTTCTAATCGGCCGGTCATGTGAATATCAAAATCTTTTTTCTCTACCGGAGCAAAGTAATTGGTATGAGGGTCGTACACACTCATCAAAGCATTTACATACAATGAAAACTGCTCGGTAGCATCTACTTGTTTTAAGCTTTTGCTCCACTCTTCATAGCTTTTCAGCACCTTTTCGCGCGCTTCTTTTTCCAATTCAACATCGCTCTTTTCGGTTTTGGCGCTATCTGTTTCTATTTTTTCTTTTAGGTTGTAGTAGCGCGATAAAACTTGGTATTTCAATAGTTTTCTCCACAGTTCTTTGCGCTCCAAATCATTTGCAGGAAAATCTCTTTTTTCCTCCTCTGTTTCCACCGATTCGGTAATAGAGAAATCGAAAGGTTTGCTTAAAATATCCTTAAAAACAGGCTCTATTTCTTTCTCTCTTTTATTAATTATAGCTTGTGCCTCATTGTAAAAATCTAAAGCCCCGGCATTGTTTATTTCATCATCAATGGAGTGCGTATATTTGCTCAATTGCTCGATATCAGAAGCCAACAAGACTCTTTTAGAGCGATCGATGGTTTTTAGGTATTGTTTGTAGGCCTTTTCAGAAAAACCATCGTCAATTTTAACATCCAAATAATGATAGTTCTTAGTTGAAGCAAAAACATATTCTAAAATAGCCTGTTCTTTGGTTTTCTTCTCTTCGGGCTGTAAAACGTAAAAACCAAAAACACATAGCGCTGCTATAATTGCCACCACTGTTACCTTTAATTTCATAAGCATAGTATATTGTTTTTGAAAGATTCATCTAAGATATTATAAAATACACAACACGAAACACCCCTTCTCTTTATTTTAGTTAATTTGATATATTAGCAGGCTAATAAAAGAAATTTATGATTGTTGTTGCCGATATGGGCTCTACTAAAACCGACTGGAGTTTTGTAGATACCAATAGAAACATAGTAAAGGTGAGCACCAATGGCTTCAACCCGTATTTTTATTCTACCGAAGAAATCATTGTTCTTTTAAAACCCGAATTTTCTAAACAAACCTTCAATTGGAATGAAATAACCAATGTGTATTTCTACGGTTCGGGATGTTCAAGCAAGGAGAAGCAACATATAGTAAGTGAGGCCTTAAAACCATTTTTTTCGAAAGCCCACTTATTTATTTCTCACGACTTATTGGCTTCGGCACGTGCCATTTGTGGAAAGAACAAAGGTATAGCTTGTATTTTAGGAACAGGATCAAACACTTGTTTATATGATGGAGAAAACATTGTAGCCAACAACCCCAGTTTAGGTTTTTTACTGGGCGATGAAGGAAGTGGCGGCGATTTAGGTAGAGAGCTAATTAAGTATTACCAATACGGCGAATTACCGCAAGATATAGAAGAGAAGTTTGAAACGCAGTACCAAATGAACCGTAAGAAATTACTCAACGATGTTTACGGCACCAAACATCCCAACGCTTATTGCGCTTCGTATAGCACTTTCGTAAACGAAAACAAATCGAATCCTGTCATCAAAAAAATGATAGAAGAAAGAATGGAAGAATTCTTTAAGCGTCATGTCACCAAATACGAAGGACACCAAAATCTACCTATTAATTTCGTGGGTTCTATTGCGCATTACTTCGAAGAAAATTTAAAAACAGTTGCACAAAAATTTGGATGCACAGTGGGTGTCATTGTGAAGAATCCGGTTGATTTATTAATTGCTTACCACACCCACTAATGGCATTTGCATTTCACCACAACAAAGACGAATATTTCAAACAGCAAAAAGACAATGCTGCAGAATTCATTCATCCTTTTGTTGAACAATTTGTAAAAATTGATTCATCATTAAAAGTAGTAGAGATAGGATGTGCCGAAGGCGGAGTGCTTTGTTCTTTCTTAGAAAAAGGAGCAAAGGGGGTGGGAATAGAATTGTTGCAAGCCCGTTTAGATTTGGCCAATCATTATTTATCGGCACAAATTCCAACGGAACAATTTACCCTCATCAATAAAAACATTTACGATATCAATCCGGCTGAAGATTTACCATTTCTTTTCGACTTGGTAATACTAAAAGATGTGATTGAGCATATTCCTCAGCAGGCAAAAGTATTGGCCGAGATGAAGAAATTATTGGCTCCGGGCGGTAAAATATTTTTCGGATTTCCACCTTGGCAAATGCCCTTTGGTGGTCACCAACAAATTTGCGAGAGTAAAATATTGCACCTTCTTCCCTACTTTCATTTGTTGCCGCGTTTCATGTATAAAGCAGTATTGAAAATGTTTGGCGAAAAAGATTCTACCATCGAGGAATTGATGGATATTAAATCTACTGGTATTTCGCTAGAAAGATTTGAAAGAATTTGCAAAGAGAACGGCTACAAAATAGTGAACAAAAAGTTGTATTTAATCAACCCTATTTACAAATACAAATTCAAGTTAACTCCGCGCAAACAGTTCGGCTTTATTGGCGCTATTCCTTACATTAGAAATTACTTTACTACTTGTGGGTATTATTTGATTGAGAAAAATTAACCGTATTATCTTTTTAGGCGCTAGAGAACAGCTATTGTTTAAAATAATTCTAAGAAGATATTACCCAAAGATGGAACAGTTCTTGGTGTGAAAAAATAATATTGATCGTAAATCTCCTTTTCCGTATTTTTATCGATGTACTTAAAAATTTATTTATGAGAAACTTTTTAATTTTATTTTGTGCGGTGCTATTTTTTTCTTTCGCAACGGCGCAACAAAACACAACACTGCCAAAATTGAATGGCGTGTACTTTGGTAAAATACAAACCGAACAAAAAACAGAATACCATTATATCGTTTTTAAAAGTGAAGGGAAAGCGAGCACTTATGTGCTAAGCAACGCCGACATCAATAAAGTTTCCCACTTGATAAAAAACAACACTCCTAGCGATTTTGCTGGTGAATACCGAATGGAAAACAGCAATATTATTTACCGCTCGAACAACAGCATTGGTAAAAATGAAAAACCTGCTATAGCTCTATCTACCTTTTACAAAGGATTAATCAATGCCGATGGAAGCATCGCTTTGGAGGTCACGTTTAACAACTCTAAAGATAGCACGGTCTTCACTTTTCAAAATTTAAAATAAAACACAGATGAGGAATTTGTTGTTATTTCTTCTTATCATTTTTACTTTTTATAATGTAAAAGCGCAAGAAAACATTCACTGGATTACATTCAATCAACTTGAAAACCTGCAAAAAATTCAAAAAAAACCAGTGTTGGTAGATGTTTATACCGATTGGTGCGGCTGGTGCAAGCAATTGGATAAAACAACCTACGCCGATCCCAACATTATTAACTATATCAACAGTGCTTTTTACGCCGTAAAATTCAATGCCGAAACAAAAGACAGCGTCAATTATTTGGGTAAAAAATACTACAACCGAGGTAGAACGAATGATTTAGCAGTTCACTTAATGGGAGAAAAATTATCATACCCAACCACCATTTTCCTCAATCAAGAAAGCACACCAACTTTAATTGTTCCTGGTTATCAAGGTGCCAACGACATGATTCCTTTCTTGGTTTACAACGCAGAACAATTAAACGAAACAGCTAATGTCAATGATTTTACAGCCGATTTTCATCGTGCCTTCGAAGCTAAAAAAAATGATTCAACGCATGTAAATTGGCTAACTTTAGAAAAAGCTGTTGAAATGCAAAAAAAATCACCCAAAAAGATTTTGGTTCATCTAAAAAACGATGCTTTCGTTAGCGACAGAGTGATGAGTGCTTCTGCATTTCAATCGCAAGATGTAATTGATTCACTCAATAAAAACTATTACTGTGTTGATTTCGATGTGATGAGCACCGATAGCATCTTTTTTCAAAACAGGTATTTCATTAATACAAATCCAGGCAAAGAATATCATCAACTTACCTACGGTTTATTGCAAAATCAACTGGCTTTTCCAAGTATCGTAATTTTAAACGAACAACAATTGGTACTTGCCCCCATTCGCCAATATATCACCGAAAAACATTTAAGTGCTTTGCTACATTACTTTAACACCAGCGCGCAAACTAAAATGGCGTTTAATGAGTGGTTACAGAAGGTGTATAAGAAGTAATTAGAGTTATAAAACTCCTCCCCCACACCTTAAACTTTTTTAGTACCTTCACGCATCAATTTTTTAACCATGGAAACTGTAGTAGACTTTAAAGAATATGTAGCTTCGGTTGAAGCTCGATCTGGATATGTTAGACCTTTGGCTTTTGCCCTCGGTATTCGCCGTTCTAAAAACGGAAAAACATTAGATGTTTCTTATCCTGTTGTTAATTTTAGTGAGAATTTTGGCACAGCAGCTGTTTTAATCGACGTGCTTAAAGTGCAAGCTTTTGAAAACGGATTTCATCCTGTATTGCTAGAGAATTTGAGTGAAATTTATTCTCACTTCTCTCCTTTTCATGGCGACAATGGTAAACACCCCAACATTGAAACCATTAACGCATTAATAGACAATTACACCACTTCTAACGGTTATGCCGATATTGAAATAATGGCTTATTTTCTTTTCGATAAATCGCAAGCCGTAGAATGTGCCGAAGAAGCGTACTTTAAATTGCATTGCTTATCTACCAGAAAAGCCGAACCACATTCTTTGAATTTAGATGGCTTGTTTGGTAAACTAAACAACGTAGCTTGGACGAGCAAAGGACCTATGTTACCAGAAGACGTTGCGGTGCAATCGGTAAAACATATTGGCTCTCACTCTCCTTTATTGGTGACTCACGTTGACAAATTTCCTTACATGATCAATTACCATATTCCAACAGGAATTAGAATTGCATCGGGATCGCAAGTGCGTTTAGGCGCTTACTTGGGTGAAGGAACAACGGTTATGCCTTCGGGCTACATCAACTTTAACGCAGGTACCAAAGGCACTTCAATGGTAGAAGGTAGAATTTCTGCTGGTGTTGTAGTAGATAAAGATTCTGATGTTGGTGGTGGTGCTTCCATCATGGGAACCTTATCTGGCGGAAATAAAAAAGTAATTTCAATCGGTCAGAAATCACTATTGGGCGCCAACTCAGGAACAGGAATCTCGTTGGGCTTTGGTTGCACCATTGCTGCCGGAGTGTATGTAACTGCAGGCTCTAAAATTCACTTGTATAACGCCGCCAACGAAGCCACCAACCTTGCTGGCGAAATAGTGAAAGATGGCGACAATATTGTAAAAGGTTTGGATTTAAGCGGAAAAGATAAACTGCTTTTCTTAATGGATACCTCAAAAGGAAGATTGGTGTGCAAACCAAATCCTAAAACCATAGAATTGAACTCAAGCTTGCATAAAAACGATTAACATGAGCGATTTAAAAACAATATTAAGTTCGGGTAAAGAGGCTTCTCCCCAACGTTTTCATCCTTGGATCTTCTCGGGAGCGATAAAGAAAACCCGCCGCCACAGCGACAACAAAGAAGTAGAACCAGAAGATGGTGATGTGGTTACCGTTTACTCTAACAAAGATGAATATTTAGGTGCTGGTCATTATCAAAACAATTCTTCGATTGCCATTCGTATCATAACTTTTGAAGACGAAAAAATAGACCAAAATTTTTGGAACAAAAGAATTCAAAATGCTTACGATTACAGAAAACTAATCAATGTAATTACTCCCGAAACAAACATTTACAGATTGATTCATGCCGAAGGAGATAGATTACCAGGTTTGATTATCGACGTTTATGGCAACACTGCCGTAATTCAAGCGCACTCTATTGGAATGTATTTGGCGCTAGAAAACATTAAAATTGCATTGAAAAATGCGATGGGCGATGCGCTTAAAGTTATCTTTCACAAAAGCAAAGAAACATTGCCTAAAGATTATGCCCAGAAAGTAGAAAATGGCTATTTATTGCAAGAGTCCGAACCTACTAAAATGGCTTTAGAATACGGAAATTCATTTAACATTAGCTGGGAAGACGGACAAAAAACGGGCTTCTTTGTTGATCAGCGCGAGAACAGAAATTTATTGGCTAAATACTCGAAAGGAAAAAATATATTGAACACTTTTTGCTACTCGGGAGGCTTTTCTGTTTATGCTTTAAAAGCTGGTGCTAACTTAGTGCACAGTGTTGATTCATCGGCTAAAGCTATGGATTTAGTAAACACAAATATTGCGTTAAATCCAACAACAGGAAAACACGAATCGTTCACCGCAGATACTTTCGATTTCTTAGAAAAAAACGATTGCTCTATTTATGATATAGTGATTCTAGATCCTCCTGCTTTTGCCAAACACCACAACGTAAAACACAATGCGGTGCAAGGCTACAAAAGGTTAAACATGACGACCTTGAAGCAAATGAAATCGGGTAGTATTTTGTTTACCTTCTCTTGTTCTCAAGCCATCGACATGCCTTTGTTTTATGGTACTATTTTATCGGCAGCTATTTTGGCTGGTAAAAAAGTTCGTGTGATGCACCAACTATCACAACCAGCCGATCATCCTATTAACCTTTTTCACCAAGAGAGTTCTTACTTAAAAGGCCTCGTTTTAGAAGTTGAATAATATGCAATTTAAAAACTTAGATACACTAACGCAGCTTCAAGAAATTGAAGCTGCTTCTTTTTCCAAACCGCAGTTGCTTTTTAAACACAGCACGCGTTGTTCGGTAAGCAGCATGGCCAAAAGAATTTTGAGCAGCGAAATGCAAAACAGTGATGATGCGCTTTTAGATATTTACTACCTTGATTTAATTGCCAATAGAGAAATCAGCAATGCTATAGCCAGTAAATTCAATGTGTTTCATGAATCACCGCAGTTGTTAGTCATCAAAAATGGAAAATGTATTTGCGATGTTTCTCATTCAGAAGTTTCATTAAAAAACATTTTACCATCGATTAGCTAAATGGAAAAACCAAAATCGTATTGCGATGTTGTTGCTCATTTTGATGCGAATAATGTGCATCGAATTTACCACGATACTGCTTACGGTTTTCCTATTCACCACGACAATGAATTGTTTGAACGCTTGGTTTTAGAAATCAATCAGGCGGGCTTAAGCTGGGATACTATTTTGAAAAAACAGCGAAATTTCAAAAAGGCTTACCATCAATTCAATATCAAAAAAGTGGCCGCGTATGACGAAAAAGATATCGAACGCTTGTTGAACGATGCTGGTATCATTCGCAACAAACTAAAAGTAAATGCAGCCATTCACAACGCCAACGTTATTCTACAACTGCAAAATGAATTTGGTTCTTTTAAAAAATGGATAGAGCATCATCACCCCAAATCAAAAGAAGAATGGGTGAAAATTTTCAAAAAGACTTTTAAATTTACAGGCGGCGAAATTGTGAATGAATTTTTAATGAGTATTGGCAAACTGCCCGGCGCTCATGTGGAGAGTTGTGAAATTTATAAAAAAATAAATGCAGGACAATAGTCCCGTCAGCCGACGGGTGACATACAAAGCTCATCCTTACTGTGATTGTCACCCGTCGGCTGACGGGACCACTGCCCTGCACATAAACAACAAAAGAATATGATAACAAAATCGAACTTTACTTTTCTGAAAAATCTTGCTAAAAACAACGACCGCGATTGGTTTGGTGCTAATAAAACCACCTACGAAGCAGAATATAATTTTGTAATTTCTTTTGCTGATGAATTGCTGGCACTAATGAGCGAGCACGATAAAATTGAAAATGATTCGGGCAAAAAATCGATGATGAGAATTTACCGTGATGTTCGTTTTTCTAAAGATAAATCGCCTTATAAATCGCACTGGGGATTGCGTTTTAAAAGAGCCACCAAACAACTGCGTGGTGGTTATTATTTGCATATTGAGCCTGGTAATACTTTTGTGGGTGGTGGTTTTATGGGCCCAGAACCAAGTGATTTAAAACTAATGCGCGAAGGAATATCTGCCGACGAAAAAACGATTAGAAAAATTTTAAACTCTAATTCTTTCAAAGATAATTTTGGCGAACATGGCCTGCATGGCGAAGCTTTAAAATCGGTTCCTAAAGGATTTAATACCCTTGACCCTGCTGCCGATTTAATAAAATTGAAACAGTTTTTAATTCGCAAAGATTTTAGCGATGCTGATGTGCTAAGTGCCGATTTCGCCAAAAAAGTGAACGATTCTTTTATCGCGATGAGACCGTTTTTAGATTTTATGAGTTATATATTAACGCACGACAGCAACGGTATACCTCTTTAGTAGCATATCGTAGGGGTGACTTGCCTACTGCGGCGTTTTTAACGCCTTTTTGCACAAAGTGAAGAGGCAATGAAATTGCCGGAGTAGGCACGTCATCCGTCAGCCGACGGAAGACGAGCGCCAGAGAACCCAAGCATAGTTTTATTATCTTTACCCCATGAAACCCGATAAAAGAGAACACCCCAAAGAGAAATCGAAAATTCACCCGCGCAACAAACACCGTGAGCGTTACGATTTCAAAAAATTAATTGTCTCTTGCAAGGAGTTAGATCCTTACGTGAAGTTGAATGAATATGGCGATGAATCGATAGATTTTTTCAATCCCGATGCCGTTAGAATGCTGAACAAAGCGTTGCTAAAACATTTCTACAGAATTAAGTTTTGGGATATCCCCGAGAATTATTTGTGTCCGCCTATACCTGGTCGTGCCGATTATATTCACCATATTTCAGATGTTTTGGCTTCCATTAACAACGGTAAAATTCCAACTGGTGAAACAGTAAAAGTGCTAGATATTGGCGTGGGCGCCAACTGCGTTTATCCTCTTATTGGCAATACAGAATATGGATGGAAATTTGTGGGTAGTGATATTGATAAAGTAGCCATCGCATCGGCACAAAAAATCATAGACGAGAACGAAGCCCTAAAAGGAAAAATAACTTTACGCTGGCAAACTCACGACAAGAAAAACTTTGGCAACATCATAGAAAAAGGAGAATATTACGACTTATCTATTTGCAATCCTCCCTTCCACGCTTCGGCTGAAGAAGCGCAAGCTGGAACCATTCGTAAACTATCGAGTTTGAAAAAACAGAGAGTAACAAAAGTGGAGCAAAATTTTGGCGGACAAAACAATGAGCTTTGGTGTGTGGGTGGTGAAAGAAGATTCGTTACAAATATGATTCGTGAAAGCCGCCAGTTTGGTAGTCATGTTTTGTGGTTCTCGGCCATCATCTCTAAATCGGCGCACTTACCAGAAATATACGAATGTTTAAAATTGGCTGAAGTAGCAGAACACAGAACTATTGAAATGGGACAAGGACAAAAAGTAAGTAGAATTGTAGCTTGGACTTTTTACAACGCAGCTGATCAGAAGAAGTGGGTGGAGAAGTATTGGA
>Ga0208960_1000606_pt1 | contig 20086 bp, 17 predicted proteins | sample GreLakmeON33MSRF_FD_187703 | JGI IMG/M metagenome (GOLD analysis project Ga0208960, IMG submission 187703) | Freshwater lentic microbial communities from great Laurentian Lakes, MI, USA - Great Lakes metaG ON33MSRF (SPAdes) | ecosystem: Environmental > Aquatic > Freshwater > Lake | place: Great...
GGTAGGCACCACGCGGAAAGCCAACACATCAAAACCTAAACGGTGAGAATATTCAACAAATAAGTCCTTGCAGCGCTGTTGTTCAGCAACATCCTTCGGGAAGAAAGTCATACAAACGCCGTATTGTCCGAACTCAGGCAACTCCACACCTTGCTTCTTCAATTCAATTTTAAAGAAGTCGTGAGGCAGCTGAATAAGCACGCCGGCACCATCACCACTTTCAGGCTCGCAGCCGCAGCCACCGCGATGTTCCATGTTTTCCAACATCGCAATCGCATCCTGAATAATCTTATTTGATTTCTTGTTTTTAAGGTTGGCCACAAAACCAATCCCGCACGAGTCGTGCTCAAAAGAGGGGTCATACAATCCTTGATTCTCAGTCATATCTAATCAATTCTTTATAAAAAAATGTCGCGGAAAAAGAAGAACAAAAATAAGGTTTTTTCGGAAAAAATCATAGGGTTTTGGAGAAAATGTCTAATAAGGTGTGTTAAGACTAGTAAAATATGAGTCAAATAGTAGAATCCTACCCTTTCGGGGCAGTTTTTTTCAATCCACCAAAATCATGTATGTTTGAACCATGCATCATTTGCTCTTCTTTTTAAAATACTTAAAATATTTGGTGGTGGCCAATACGCGCTATGGCATACACTCTCCATTTGTTTTTAAGTTTTATGGTGAGGTGGTGCTTTCCCACAAAAATTATTATCCTTTTGAAAGTATTACAGCTGTTAGAAAGGCTTTGCTGGCCAATGAAACAGAAATTACCATCACCGATTTGGGCGCAGGTTCTTTATACAACAACGGCAAAAAAAAGAAGATAAAAACCATTGCTAAAAATGCAGCTAAGCCTGAGAAATATGGCAAATTGTTTTTTAGAATGATTGCAGAAATGCAACCTAAAAATATTGTTGAGTTGGGAACATCATTAGGATTGAGCACTTCTTATTTAGCTTCTGCCAGCGCTTCATCTATGGTGAACACATTAGAGGGTTGCCCCGAAACAGCTAAGATGGCCCAAAAAGTTTTCGATTCACAAAAGCTACGCAACATTCAAATTACAGTGGGCAATTTCGACGATACTTTCGAAAAGGTATTGAAGAATTTAAGTTCACTCGATTTTGTATTTATCGACGGTAATCACCAATACGAGCCAACGGTGAGATATTTCCATCAATGTCTTCCTTACATCAACGAAAATACAGTAATTATTTTCGATGATGTACATTGGAGCGAAGGCATGGAAAAAGCATGGAATGAAATTAAGCTTCATCCTGATGTAAGCGTATCTATCGACTTGTTTTTTATTGGAATGGTATTCTTTAAAAAAGGACAAGTGAAGGAAGATTTTGTGTTAAAATATTAAACAACTAAGCTTCTATTTCTTCTATCGATTTTCTAATAATTTCCACACATTCCATAATCTGTGCTTCGGTAATAATCAATGGGGGAGCAAAACGAATAATATCACCATGTGTTGGTTTAGCCAGCAAACCGTTGTCGCGCATTTTTAAGCACACATCCCACGCCTCTTTTCCGTTTTTTGGTTTGATAACAATGGCATTCAACAAACCTTTACCACGCACCAAAGTGATCATATCTGATTTGATGGCTCTCAATTCTTTTCTCAACAACTCACCAAGCACTTCAGCTCGCTCTGATAGTTTTTCATCTCTCACCACTGACAAAGCTGCCATAGCAACTTTACAAGCCAATGGATTTCCCCCAAAAGTAGAACCATGCTCACCAGGATGAATCACATCCATAATATCGTGAGAAGTTAAAACGCATGATACTGGGTACATGCCGCCACTCACCGCTTTACCTAAAATTAATAGGTCGGGCTTCACCCCTTCGTGCTCACAGGCAATCATTTTACCTGTGCGCGCAATACCTGTTTGCACCTCATCGGCCACAAACAAAACATTGTTGGCTTTACATAAAGCATAAGATTTGGCTAAGAATCCGTCTTCTGGCACATATACTCCTGCTTCTCCTTGAATAGGCTCAACAATAAATGCCGCAACATTAGGGTCATTCAACTCCTTCTCTAAAGCTGCCAAATCATTGTAAGGAACAGAGCTAATGCCAGGCGTGAAGGGTCCGAAATTTCTAATAGAATCTGGGTCATTACTCGCACTTATGATGGTAATCGTTCTTCCATGAAAGTTATTCTCACAAAAAATGATTCTCGCTTTATTCGTAGGGATTCCTTTTTTCTCATAGCCCCATTTTCTCGAAATTTTTAACGCAGTTTCAACGGCCTCAGCGCCTGTATTCATTGGTAACACCTTATCGAAACCGAAGAATTCGGTAATGAATTTAGAGAATTCCCAAAACACATCGTTGTGAAAAGCACGAGAGGTTAGCGATAATTTTTGCGCTTGTTCAACCAATGCAGCAACAATTTTAGGGTGCGAATGACCTTGGTTTACGGCAGAATAAGCCGAAAGAAAGTCGAAATATCGCTTTCCTTCCACATCCCACACAAAAACGCCTTCGCCTTTAGAAAGCACAACTGGCAAGGGATGATAGTTGTGTGCACTATATTTTCCTTCTTCATTAATGATGAATTCGCTGCGACTAACTGCTGTTTCTGCCATAAGATAAAATTTTAGCAAAAGTAAGAAGAAGTTTGGGGTTTAAAGTTTAAAGTCTAAAGAATATATAATGCCTTTTCTTTTTTACCTTTTTACTTTCCACATCTTTACTTATTTTTGCCCACTTCTATAAAATTTAAAGAGCGTGTCACAAAAGCAATTTCATAGTTTCGGGAAGTTTGATTTAGAGCTAGGAGGCTACCTACCAGAGCTTACCATGGCCTACCATACTTACGGTAAAATGAATACCGCCCAATCAAATGTGATTTGGGTCTGTCACGCTTTAACGGCAAATAGCGACCCCGAAGTTTGGTGGGATGGATTGGTGGGAAAGGGTAAACTATTCGACCCTGAGAAATATTTTATTGTTTGCGCTAATATTTTGGGGTCATGCTATGGCACTACGGGGCCGCTGTCTATTAATCCAGAAACAGGAAAACCTTATTATTATTCTTTTCCCGATGTTACCATTCGTGATATTGTGAAAAGCTTTGTTTTGCTTAGAAAATACCTTGGTATAGAAAAAATTAAGCTAGGTATTGGCGGTTCTTGTGGTGGTTATCAAATAATGGAATGGGCGATGATGGAACCGCAGGTGATGGAAAACCAATGTATTTTGTGTTCTTCGCCTAAGGAAGCTCCGTGGGGTGTGGCTATTCATACGGCTCACCGTTCAGCAATTGAGTTAGACCCAACTTGGGGAATTGAAACAGCACATGCTGGTTTGGAGGGAATGAAACGTGCGCGCCAAATTGGTTTGTTGTTTTACAGAAACCATGAGGCTTACAATATCCGCCAAAAAGAAGAAAGCGAAAATAAAACCGAAGAGTTTAAAGTAAGTTCTTACCTTAAATATCAAGGTGAAAAATTAGCCAAAAGATTCAATGCTATTTCGTACCATAAATTAACGAAAGTGTTGGATACACATAATATTGCGCGCGGCCGTTTTGATACCATGGAAGAAGCCTTGGCGTCTATTGGTCAGCGCACTTTAATCATTGGTATTCATTCAGATTTATTGTGTCCGGTTTCTGAGCAAGAGCATATGAACGAGCATATTCTCGATTGCGAATATCAGGAGATTGAATCGTTGTATGGCCACGATGGTTTCTTAATTGAAAACGAGGAAATTAGTGTTGCCATTAGAAATAGATTTGAGTTTATTGCATAGGGCTTTAAGCTAAACTGCTCAACCCTTCCTGTTTCACATTCATTCTTATCACCCACTCTTTGGGGAAATAATTATTGATTCGATTGCCAATGTTTTTGGCCAGCGCAATGGGCACGTTTTTGAAGGTGAAAATAATCCAGTTTTTTTCGGCTTTGCGAGGCAAAACAATATTCTCTTTCTTTAGAATTAATAGCGCATCGTATTGCGATAACTCCATGTAATCGAAAGCCGCTTTATTACAAAAAGAAGAATACACCAAAGTAGGTGCGGGTTTAATTTCATCGCGCAATACTTCACCCACCTCCACGCCGAAATACATGACATACAAAGATTCTGAGAGTAAGAAAAGTTGATTTACATCGCCGCCGAAAAGAAAAACAAAGTTTTTAAATTTCAAAAATTCTGCACCCTGCGCAGCAACGAATTTCTCGGTCCATTCTTTTTCATTCTTGTGTAAAAACGAAAAATCTTTCTTGTGAATTTTTTTATTTCGCACCTCCTCATGTTCTCCCTTTTTTCTTAAAACAGAAAGAAAAAAACCTTCGCCCAGCGTTTTGTGCGGATAAAAGCGATAGCCATTTTTTGATGCTACAATGCCCCAATCTTCTTTAATGGAAAGATGCACTACTTCGGCGTCAAAATTTTCACAAATCCAATCTATATTTTTTTCATTTTCTTCTTCATTAAAAGTACAAGTGCTGTATAGAACATGTCCGCCCTTTTTGATAGAGGGCCATACTGAAGCAATAATTCTTTTTTGTCTTTCGGCACACAATTGAACGTTGGCAGGAGACCATTCGGCGATAGCCTTTGGATCTTTACGAAACATGCCTTCTCCCGAGCAAGGCATATCGGCCACTAACACATCAAAGAAATTTTCTATTCGTCCGAAATCTTTAGAATCGTTGCTTGTAACCACCACATTTCCTCTTCCCCATTTTTGCACGTTTTCTTTTAAAATACCAGCACGTTGTTTTATCACTTCGTTGGCAACGATGATTGAATTTTTAGAATACAAAGAAGAAAGCAAAGTTGTTTTTCCGCCAGGTGCGGCGCACAAATCTAAAATAGTGTGCGGTTTAGAAATATCGCTTACTTGCTTTAATGCCTCTTCAATAAACATTGAATTCGCTTCTTGCACATAGTATGCTCCAGCATGAATGAGAGGATCTAAAGTAAATTGTGGACGAACACTCAACTGATAAGCACTAGCGCACCACGGTACTTTAGGAAAATTTAATTCATTTATTTTATCGCGATTGATGCGCACAGAAACTGATGCATCTGCTCTTAATGATTCTACAAAATCATTCCAATCGTTAGGAAACAACGAACAAGTGCGAACGATAAATTCTTGAGGTAAATTCATGAATATTAAAAGTAAAACAATAAACTACACATCAAACATTATATCGCCTAAGCCAGAAAAAAAGAATAACTACAGCACTAAACTAGCGGCACCAATAATGCCGGTGTCGCTTTGATTGCTGGCTTTTACAATTTGTAAATCTTTGTAATAGTAGTTCATCAATCGTTGCTTCAACACCGTTTCGGCAGCTGGCTTAATTAAGTCGAAAGCATTGCCTACACCTCCACCAATTACAATATTGTGCACGTCGTACAAGTGAATGATACTCAACAAAGCCTCACCTATCAAAGTACCAGCATATTTAAATACTGCTTTGGCGCATGAATCGTTAAAATCGGTAGCGGCAAAATAAATTTTCTCTACGCTTAAATCCTTATCTTGCTTTAATACTGAGGTTATATACAATTTATCTTGAAGCAAATCGGTAGCGTATTGAACGATTTGGCGCTGCCCCACATAATTCTCTAAATACAAACCTTTGCCTACGGGAATCATGCCTATTTCTCCTGCATTTCCGTTAGCTCCTGTAAAAATCTGACGGTTAATCACTACTCCACCACCTACACCAGTACCCAAAGTCATCAACACAAAACTATCAAAACCGTGTCCGCCAAACTGCAACTCACCCATGGCAGCGCATCTAGCATCATTTTCAATCACTACCTTAAGCTTAGGCAATACTTTTTGCACTTCACTACGCAAAGCAAATCCGTTCAACGACGGAATATTGGTTAGCTCTAATATACTTTCTTTATCTGCCGATATTTGTCCGGGAACACCTATTCCTACCCCTTCAATCTCATACTCCTTTTGAAACTTAGCGCACTCTTTTTCAATAAGTTCGGTTAATTTTTCAGCCGGATTGGTCCATTCCTCGGTAGGAAATTTACTTGCCGTTAAAATATTTCCCTTTTCATCTACCACACCTAGTTTAATGGTAGTTCCTCCGATGTCGATTCCTAATATCATGCGAAATTAATTTGCGCGAATTTATTCTTTTATGGCAATAGTATGGTGCTTTTGTTTACTTTTTTATGCTTTACATTTTTCTATATCTTTTACAGTCAAAAGATTATAGTAGCTTTTTAAAATCACAAAATTTTTATTGTCTGTAAAATGTCCATTATGAACAATAGTATACTAAACCTTGATTACCTAAGTTTGCATAAATTTAATTTCAACATGAATCTTTTCAGAAAAACATTATTGGTAAGTACGGTACTTACCCTATTTTCTTGCAGCTCATCATTAGGCGAGAGCGACAAGGTAGGAAAACAATTGCTATCGGGAAATTGGAAAAGTAAACCTTCTAGTTCTGCGAAAGTTAGCGGCGAAAAACTCTCGTTAGGTGAAACAGATGATTCTGCATCGTGGATTGATGCACCTGTGCCGGGCACCATTATGAATGCTTTGCTGCAAAATGGTACATACAAAAATTTATATGAAGGCGACAATATGCAAAAAGTGCCTAGCGCACAATTTAAAAAATCGTGGTTTTATACGCGTTCATTTCAATTGGGCGAAATAGATGTAAACAGTCACTACCAAATTAATTTTGAAGGCATAAACTACAAAGCGAACGTTTGGTTGAATGGTAAAAAAATAGCCGACACCAACACTATCGTTGGTGCTTTCAACCGTTTTAATTTACTGGTAGATTCAGCAGTTATTGTAGGTAAAAACCATATTGCCATTGAACTTTTTCCTCCATCTGTGGGTGCTTACACCATTGGATTTGTGGATTGGGCACCTACACCTCCCGACAATAACATGGGTATTTTTCGTGATGTAGAATTAAAAATCACTAAAAATGTAGAGATTAAAAATACTTTCGTTTACTCTAAAGTGAACTTAACTACCTTGAACGAAGCCGATTTGTTTGTTAGTACTGAAGTGGTGAATTACAGCAATGAAGCACAAGAAATTATACTCGATGGTAAAATTGAAAATATTACTTTCTCTCATAAAATCACTTTAAAAGCCAACGAGAAAAAAGAAGTAAAATTAAGCAGCAAAGAGCTTCTGCAATTGCATATCAGCAATCCTAAATTATGGTGGCCCAATGGTTATGGCGAACCTAATATTTACCACATGGAGCTATCGGCTAAAGTCAACAGCGAACTTTCTTCTTCAGAAGCAATTGATTTTGGTATTCGCGAAGTAGGCGATTACATGAATGAAGATGGCCACCGAGGTTACACCATCAACGGTAAAAAAATACTAATTAAAGGAGCGGGCTGGGTAGATGATTTATTGCTGAGCAACACGCCAGAATTTGATGAAGCACAAATAAAATATGTAAAAGATATGAACTTGAATTGCGTTCGCTTTGAAGCTTTTTGGGGTAAAGACCAAACCATTTATAACCTTTGCGACAAGTACGGAATTTTAGCCATGGTGGGCTTTAGCTGCCAATGGGAATGGGAAGATTATATTGGCACACCTTGCACCGAAACTTTTGGTTGCGCGGTAGACGGAACATCGATTGCCTTGCTTTCTTCGTACTGGAAACATCAAGTAATGTGGTTGAGAAATCACCCTTCTGTTTTTTCATGGGTGGGTGGTAGCGACTTTTTACCTCATCCCGATTTGGAGAAAAATTACATTTCTATTTTGAAAGAAGTTGATCCATCAAGAACTTATTTAGGTTCAGCTAAAACTTACGTGAGCAAGATTAGCGGACCAACAGGTGTGAAGATGAACGGCCCCTACGATTGCGTTCCTCCTATGTATTGGTATACCGATACCGTGCGCGGTGGTGCTTTTGGTTTCAACACAGAAACCGGTCCGGGTGCACAACCCCCAGTATTGTGGACGCTCCACAAAATGCTAGGCGAAAAACCAAATTGGCCAATGGATTCTACTTGGAATTATCACCACGGAAGACATGCTTTTAAAGATATGAATCGCTACATGAAAGCTTTCGATACAAGATATGGCGCATCGCCAACGGTAGAAGATTTTTCTTTGTTTTCGCAAGCAGCCAGCTACGAGGCCATTCGCCCCATGTTTGAAGCGTTTAGAAACAACCGACCAAACACCACTGGTGTTGTACAATGGATGCTCAACTCGGCTTGGTTAGATACTTACTGGCAGTTGTACGATGCCTACCTTATGCCAACAGGTGCTTACTATGGAACCAAAGTTTCTTGCGCTCCATTGCAAGCTTCTTACAACTATGGCAACAATGCTATTTACATGAACAACGATACCAAAGACAGCAGCAACAATACCATCAAAATTGAGTTGTTCGATGTAAATTCAAAAATAATATTGAGCAAAGAAGTGAACGCAAGCACCAATGCCAATGCATCTACCAAAGCCTTCGATTTACCTAAATTGAGCAAAGGTGTTTCGTTTTTAAGTTTAACAGTGCTCAACAAAAAAGGAGAACAAATTGCTTCAAACTTTTATTGGCTGAGCAGCAAAAACGATAAGATGGACCCTAACAAGGACAATGCTTCTTGGCAATATACACCTGCTGTTGAATTTGCCGATTATACCGCCTTGCGCAAATTACCAAAGGCAAACATCAAAGTAGAAAAAGTAGTTAAGGGAAATCAAATTGAAGTAACAGTGAGCAATACTTCTGATAAGATTGCTTTCTTCATTGAACTGATTGCCATGAGCGACAAAACAAAAGAACCAGCTCGTCCGGTTTTTTGGAGCGACAATTACATTTCTTTGAAAGCAGGAGAAAGTAAAAACCTCATTTTATCTGTTCCTGCTAATGATGTTAATTCCATCTCAATTCAATCACGCGGCATCAATACTACTGGCCTAAAATAGTATGCAAAAGAACTACTTTTTAATCACGCTTATTATTTTCATATTCGCGGCTATTTCTTTTAGCACCAACATGATTAGCCCTTTAGCCGTGCCTATTTCAAAGAGTTTTGGCTTGAGCGGTTTCGAATCGGGATTGATTCCTTTGTCGTTTTTCATCGCCTATTTAATTTCTCAACTTTTCATTGGGCTTAAATTCATTCGCAAAAAATCATGGAGCTATTGCTGGTATTTTGTGCACGGGCGTTATTGGCGGAGCCATCGCTCCATTTATCATTGGCACTTTAAAAGATATTATCGGCTTGCAACTGGCCATGTGCTTTAACTTTGTTTTATTGCTTTACATTTTATGGATTTCCTTTTGGGCTAAACCTTTGGTGAACAATCAAACTACCGCTTTTAAAAATTTATTTAAAAAGGGTTCAGCGCTGCAATTGCTGCAATGATTCCTTAACATAAGGAAAAGCATTTTCTTTCTATCTTTGAAACCATGCTTCAATCGCTCAAAAAAATCATTCCAACCATCAAACAATCGCTAAATGGCGAGCAATTGGATTATACACAAGGCAGTATTCCTAAAGCCGTTTTTTTGCTGGCCATTCCTATGATTTTAGAGTTGAGTTTAGAAAGCGTTTTCGCAGTAGTAGATATTTTCTTTGTAGGGAAATTAGGCGCTAACGCAATTGCAGCTGTTGGTTTAACAGAATCGGTCATTATGATTATTTATTCTTTAGGCATAGGAATAAGCACTGCGGCAACGGCTGTGGTTTCAAGAAGAATAGGCGAAAAAAATACCGAAGGTGCTGCGCATGCTGGTGCACAAGCCATGATTGTTGCGTTGGTAGCTTCCACAATTATTAGTGTATTGGGAATTATTTTCGCTGGCGACATATTAGGTTTGATGGGGGCAAGTGAGGCTGTGATAAAAGAAGGAAGTGTTTTTACACGCATCATGTTGGGAGGGAGTGGTGCCATCATGTTTTTGTTTTTAATCAATGGTATATACCGCGGCGCTGGTGATGCTATGATGGCCATGAAAAGTTTGTGGTTGGCCAGTTTGATTAATATTGTGTTGTGTCCGATATTGATTCATTTCTTTGGTTTAAAAGGCGCTGCTATCGCCACTGTAATCGGCCGAAGCACTGGTGTAATTTACCAATGTTATCATTTGTTTAAAGGAAGCGGAATTTTAACGATTTACAAACATCATTTTAAAGTCAATAAAGAAATGATTGGCTCATTAATTAAGATTGCATGGCCTGCTACTTTTCAATTTATTATCATGAGTGGCAGCTGGATTTTCTTAGCAAAATTGGTTGCCGAAACAGGTGGTACAGAAGCATCGGCGGGTTATCAAATTGCATTTAGAAACTTACTATTTTTTATCCTTCCCGCTTATGGAATGAGCAATGCAGCAGCAACATTAGTGGGCCAAAACCTAGGCGCAAAACACATCGACCGAGCTGAAAAAAGTGTGATGCTCATCATGAAATACAATGTTATTTTTATGGCCTTTGTCACCCTACTTTTTTTCTTTTTTGCCGAAAATATTATTCGCATTTTCACTAAAGATGAAAAGGTAATTGAATTTGCGGTTTTATCGATGCTGTATATGAGTGCCGGATATATTTTCTATGGAATTTCTATGGTGATGATACAAGCGTTAAATGGCGCAGGAGACACCAAAACACCAACCATTATAAATATTATTTGCTTTTGGTGCATTCAAATTCCATTGGCTTACATCTTATCTATTGTTTTAGATTTAAAAGCCACAGGAGTGTTTATCGCAGTGCCCATCGCCGAAACTTTAATTGCATTGTTGGCTTGGTATCATTTCAAAAAAGGAAGATGGAAAGAAATTAAAATATGAGTTACTTCAAAGAACAAGAATACAAGGGAATAGATTATTCTGCAGAACAATTTGCCAAAGGCGAATACGAAAATTGTTCTTTTTACAATTGCAATTTCACAGCTGTTGATTTATCTAATATCAACTTCATTGAATGTGCATTTGAAAATTGTAATTTCTCCATGGCGAAAGTCATTAATACCGGATTTAGAGAAGTTTCTTTCAAAGGCTGTAAACTACTAGGAACACGGTTTGAAGACTGCAATGACTTTTTATTTTTTGTAAATTTCACCGATTGCCAACTTAATATCGCTTCCTTCTTTAAGAAAAAATTGAAAGCAACATTTTTCAAGGATTGCAGTTTGCATGAAGTCGATTTTTCCAACTGCGACTTAAGTTCAGCCCTATTTCAAAATTGCGATTTACGAAGTGCTGTTTTCGACAAAACAATTTTAGAAAAAGCCGATTTTAGAACTGCATTCAATTATTCTATAGCGCCCGATAACAACAAAATAAAAAAAGCAAAATTTTCGCGAGATGGAGTGTTGGGCTTATTGGATAGATACAACATTGAAATAGAATAAAAGAGAAATACTAATTTATCACACCTTCATTACTGACCTAAGTCTTATTTTCCCTCCTTCTCTTGCTGTACTATTGTGTATAAATTTTACAATTATGGAAAAGCACAATTTAACGCACGAGTTCCCAGAATTTCAAGAGAAAATTCAAACATTAAAAGTAGAAAATGCCCATTTTAAAAAACTAGCCCATGAGTATGATGAAGCCAACCACGCTGTGCATAGAGTAGAAAGTGGCGCTGAAGTAACCACCAACGAGCACTTAAATGAATTGAGAAAACAAAGAGTGCGTTTGAAAGACGAGTTGTACGCTATGCTGAATAACTAAAGAAACTAAAGACGTGAATGTAGAAATATTAACTATTTTTACTTCATGTCTTTCATTCTTCACATAGATACCACCACTAAACTTTGCTCGGTTGCCGTAGCGAAAGATGGCGTGCTGATATCGTTAAAAGAAGAATACGACGAGCAATATTCTCACGCAGAGAAACTAAATCTCTTTATTGAAGAAGCACTTCTTGAAGCTAACATCACTCTAAAAGATTTAAGCGCTGTGGCGGTGAGTAAAGGTCCGGGCAGCTATACAGGCTTGAGAATTGGCGTTTCGAGCGCGAAAGGTTTATGCTACGGCCTAAACATACCCTTAATTTCTACAGAAACTTTATTGAACCTTGCTTTTGCCTGTTGCGGAAAAATAAAACAACAGATACAGGGCGGAGACATCTTAATTCCCATGTTAGATGCGCGCCGCATGGAAGTTTACTCTCAAATTTTCGATACACAACTAAATGTTGTAAGAAAAATTGAAGCGGAAATTATCGATGAAAATTCATTTTCAGAGTTCACACAACAACAAGTATTTCTCTTTGGAGATGGCGCTTCAAAGTGCGCCGAAACATTAAACAGAGACAATATTCAAATTGTAGCCGATATTCATCCCTCGGCCCATTACATGATAGGTTTTGCATTTGAAAAATTTACCAGAAAGCAATTTGAAGATGTAGCTTATTTCGAACCTTTCTATTTAAAAGATTTTGTTGCTGGTCCGCCAGCCAAAAAGCAGTAACTCAATTGCTGTTTTTTAGAAAAATTCACCGCTTCAGAAATCGCATTTTACCTTATAATTCACACGAAATAATTTCCCGAAGCAAGCACTAAATCGTTCAACGAAACCCTGTTTCCTTCTCTAACAAAAATTTTTTCGTTTGAATGCACTGCTTTTCTCAACCAGTTGCTTCCAAACTTCTTCTGCGAAAATCTGCGAGATCTGCGGGACGTTTTCATAGCTACAATTTTCTCCCGCAGATCTCGCTGATTTTCGCAGAACTGTAATTTGCTTTAATCCTTCCCCATAATTCAATATATTCGTTGTGATGAGAATTACCATCGCTATACTCTTATTTGCCCTCTCCGTAAACGCGCAGTTTTACAACGGAACGCAAATGGATTTTGGTAAAAACAGGGTGCAATACAACGATGTTTTTTGGTCGTATTACAAATACAAAAAGTTTAACATTTACTTCTACAACGACGGCAAGGAATTGGCCGACTACACTGCTATTTCAGCCAACAACATTCTCACTGAATTAGAAGATTTTTTCGATCACGAAGTAAGTAATAAGTTTGAAATTGTAGTGTACAATTCCTACGCACAGGCTTTGCAAAGTAACATTGGAAATATTGGTGAAGAGAAGCAAAACAATGCTTCTATCACGCGTTTACTGGGCAATAAATTGTGCGTATATTTTGATGGTTCTCACGCAAATTACGATAAGGTTTTGCGCTCGGGTATCGCCAGCGTTATGATTGATAAAGTGCTTTACGGTGAAGATATTGGAGAAATTCTAAAGAATTCATCTACTACTACAATTCCCGATTGGTATTATTACGGACTCATCTCCTTCCTCTCAGAAAGCTGGAACAGCACAATTAACAACGATTTGAAAGATGCATTTGCTTTGCATTCCTTTGAAAATTTCAATGAATTAAGTGGCGCAAATTCGAAACTAGCCGGACACTCTATTTGGAAATACATTGCAGATACCTATGGTGGTGAAAATGCATTGCGACTCATTTACATGACCAAAATGTCGCACGACGTAAACGATGCTACTCTCTTTATTTTAGGGCTCACTGCCGAAAACCTTATTAAAGAATGGAAAGATGCACAAGAAAAAATATTCATCAAGCAAAATCTTGAAAGCCTTTCTGCTATCGAAGAAAACTTCCTCTTGCCCATCAAAATAAGAAAACGTAAAATAGCACGCGAACTCAAAATATCGCCCAACAACGAATGGCTTACCTACAACATCAACAAAGAAGGACAAAACAAAATTTACCTCTACAACATTGCTACAAAAAAGAAAAAAGTCATCTTTAAAAAAGGCTATGCCATCGACTTAGCTCTCGACAAAAATTACCCATTAATCACCTGGCATCCCAACGGAGAATATATTTCTATATTCTTTGAAGAAAAAGGAGAAATTCAATGGTGGCTCTATGATATTAAAGCCAATACCTTTGTAAAAAATACTGTGCTATATTTCAACCAGTTGCTCGATGCCGAGTATTCTCCCGATGGCAAAAAAATAGTGTTTTCGGCAGTGCACAAAGGCATGACAGATATTTATGTTTACGATGTAGCTGCGCGCATGCAAGAAGCCATTACCAATGACTTTTACGACGACCTTTACCCACAATTTATTAGCGGTGGAAAACAAATTGTATTTGCCTCCAATAGAATTTCCGACACTATGAACTTAGCGGGAAAAAGCAATGAATTGTATCCTTCTTCTTTAGATATTTTTGTTTTCGATTACAGCTCAAAAAAAAGCATGCGCTATGAAGAACAAATACTAAAAAGAATTACGAATACGCCTTTCATAAACGAAAAATTTCCTGTTGAATGGAGCGCAAACAAAATTGCTTTTTTAAGTGATGAAAACAGCATTTACAATAGATATTTCGCAAACACCAAAAATGATTCTATATATACTTTAAATAGCAATTACAACAGAAACATCAGCTACTTATACACCAATAAAGACAATGCTTTGCAAATAACCCACTTCAACGGCAAAGACCACTTAATTCTCATCTCTAAGAAAGAGATTAAAGAAATAAATACTATAAAAACTACAACAGAAAACAATGCTGTTTCATTTCAAAACATAGAGTTAGGCGACAAAACAGAATACGCGGAAATTGAGCGCTACAAAAGCAGAAATGAATACATCGATAAATACAAAATAGATGAAGATTATGTAAACATTTCCGATTATCAATTTGAGAAAAAAGAAGGGGGAACAAGTGAAGAAGAAAGTACAGAGATGAAATTAAAAGCTGTTGCAACAAAAAAAGCCCTCGAACGCAATTATGAAACTGCGTTTTCGGTAGAAGAAGCATCGATCGACATTGGTAACAATTTTATCAATCCAACTTACCAAACCTTTACTGGCGGACCAATAAACACTGGCGGTTTGAGGCCGATATTGCTATTTGGCACCAAAGATCTTTTGGAGAATTACTATGTGCGCGGCGGACTAAGAGTATCGGGCATACGCAACAATGAAGTATTTATCAGTTTCGAGAAATACAAAAAACAACTCGATCATCAATATATATTATACCGCCGCAGCAGCAGTTATGAAATAGAAAAATTATTGCTTAAAAATGTGAGCTATGAGGCCACCTACAAAATCACCTATCCTTTTTCCATCCTAAGTAGAATAAGAGCATCGGGAAGTTTACGCTACGATGATTTAATCACTTTAACCAGAGGAAACGCATCATTAAATACGCCTAGCCAATCTACCTATCGCGCAGTGCTGCGCAGTGAATATGTGTTTGATGCCAGCAAAGAGAAAGCGGTAAACATTAAAAACGGAACGCGCCTTAAAATCTTTGGCGAGTATTTTCAAAATGTAAAAAGCATCAACAAAAACACCGCCATTTTAGGTGTAGATTACCGAACTTATCTTTCCATTTACAAAGACTTTATTTTTGCTGGAAGAATCGCCGCATCTACCTCTTTTGGCAGTGAAAGATTGCTATATTATTTGGGCGGAGTTGATGGGTGGCTTTCGCCAAAATTCAATACCGACTTGCCTCCTTCTGCTGCGGCTGGCAACAACACTTACGCTTTTCAAACCTTGGCCTCTCATCTACGTGGCTTTATTCAAAACGCTCGCAACGGCAGTAATTTCGCGGTAATCAACACCGAACTACGTTTTCCTTTTGTGAAAATGTTGTACCACCACAGCATTAGTTCGGGCTGGTTGCAACACATGCAACTGATGGGCTTCTTTGATATCGGAACGGCTTGGTCGGGATGGAACCCTCTTTCTGAAGAAAACGCACTCAATAACAAAACTTTTATTTTAGGTGGTGAAGCATATACTGGCGTTATTAATGTTAAAACACAACGCGACCCCGTGTTGGGTGGCCTGGGCTTCGGATTGCGCACCTTACTGTGGGGCTATCACATTCGTGCCGATTGGGCTTGGGGAATTGAAGATGGAAATTTCAAGAAAGATAGAGTGTTTTATTTGTCGCTGAATTATGATTTTTGATGGCTTCTGATGGCGCTCGTCTCCAGACTGGGGCCTTCCTACTCCGGCAATTTTATTGCCTATTCATTAAAAAAAATGGCGTTGCAAACGCCGCAGTAAAAAGGCCCAAGTCTGGAGACTTGCGCCATTAAGCATTACCTCCTAATAATCCCCTTCACATTCAAAATCTTGTACTTAGAGAAAGTCTCATCAGACTCTAAACCTGTGCCTGTCATTACCTTATCTGGTGTAGTGATGCGCACAAAAGCATTCGTATAAACCTTTCTTGATTTACCATCCCAAGTAAGATGTTCTGTATTTAATTTATCTCCTTTTTTGTTGTATACCACCACATTTCCTTTGGCTATCATTACATTGTTCAATCGCTCTCGAGTGGCAGTATTGGCCGTCATTTCCGATTCTACTTTTCTATCGCCATCATAAAACCAAATGTGCACACCTTCTTTAAATTCGTCGTGCGCAATGCCTTCTGTGTATTGTTCCATAACCTTACCCGAAATACGAATTCTAACAATGGCAGAATCGCTGTATAAAGCATCGTAATCTTTGTAGGTTGCCGTTGGAAATTTTATTTCTTGAGTGGAAGAAACCACCTCTTCAATTTCATTTTCGCAAGAAAAAAACAACAATGAAAAAATAAGCAATGCGCAACATTGAATCCGCCGAAAGTCGGACAAGCTATTAAACATTGAACATTGAACCTTTTCCATTCTTAATCAAATTTTCTTTTGATATACCACTTATCATTCAAGGTGAAACCCAAATTCAATTTAATGTAATTGTCTTGCACCAAACCATTGTTTACAGTACCTCTTCTACCTGCTTGCACACCAAAATTAATGACGCTTCCAAACAATTCTCTTTCGAATTTGAATTTACGCAAGGGAAAAGAAAAGCCAATGGTTGCAGATAAATCATGAATACTTTCCGCATTAATTTCTAGCGGCAGTTTTTGGTAACACAAGCCAAAACGATAAGCAATTCTTTTGTGGTAATTTTCGTTACCTACCGAATTTTTATTGGGAATATATTCTGCCCCAAAATTGTAATTTTTACCTACATTGTAAGAACCTGCATTGATTTGAAAATCACTCCAATCTTGTTGTTTATAATCTAAAGCCAAAGTCAATTTATCTCTGTATTTAAAAGCTACACCACCACCAAAATAAGAAGGGAGAGTGAGCGCTAAGGAAGAACTTTCAGTAGGTTCGATTGTAACATCAAACATCGGATCGGTAATAGTTGTTTTGCTAGTAATAAATGAAGTTACCGAATATTCGGCATCAAGATTTTGTTGTAACCCGTAAACAGCGCCAATAGTTAGTTGTGCATTATCATTAAACTTAATGCGGTACTGCGCACCAAAATCGAAAGTAAAATCGAAAACGCCATACTGCTGATCTTTAAATGCATTAAAATAAGCAGCATTATCAAAAACTCTTAATTTCTGCTGATTGAAAGCACCAAACAAATAAGTGGCTTTTGCACCTACCGAAAAGCTTTTGTAGCGATAACCCGTGCCAAAAAACAAGGCATTTACTCCACCAAATCCTTTATAATAATCTACGCCATTTCCTGCCACAGCATCTGTACTTAAAGCTTTAACACTATAGCCCATGGAAGAAAAAGGCGTGAGTCCGAGCATTGCACCCCAATTCTTCAACAATGGCGTACCAATAGCAATTGTACCCAATGAAGCGTCGGCATATTGAGAAGGAGTATTTACACCATCTTTCGATTGAAAAGTATTGCTAACCACATTCACATCAAAAGTAGTAAACTGTAAATCGGCTACCGAAGCAGGATTGAAAGAATTTAAAGTTAAATTATCACTTATCGCATAACCAGTATTTCCCATACCAAAACTTCTTCCAAACTGATGTGGATACAACATACCCATACCATATTGAGAATAAATAGTGTTGGCTCCACCTTGAGAAAACAGAGTGAGTGTGGGAGTGAGTGTGAGTAGGAAGAGGAATATTTTTTTAAGATTCATGGTAAATTAAAATTTCATTTAAACCCATTAACACTAAATTGGGCTGCACAAATATGTTCATATTTAAGAGGCTTTCAAAATAAGCGGCATCACCTCCGGTAAAAATCACTTTTAAAGCGGCGTATTTTGATGTGTAAAAATCTATCATTCCTTTTATTTCATAGGCTATGCCATTCACCACCCCTGCTCTCATGCACGATTCTGTGCTGTCGCCCGGCATGGCTACTTTTTCCTCGTATGCGCTCAGTAACGGCAATTTATCGGTAAAAGTGTGCATGGCTTTAAAACGCATATTCATACCAGGAGAAATGCTTCCACCATGATAAATTCCATCTTTTGTAATCCATTCAGAAGTGATACACGAACCCAAATCGAAACAAAGCACATTCTCCTTGGCAAACAAAACCGTTGCGCCCACGGCAGCGGCAATTCTATCGGAGCCCAAAGTATGGTGAGTAGCGTAGTTTATCGCAATGGGCAGTTTTGTCTCTTTGTTCAGCAATAGCATTTTATTCATTGGCAATGCTGTTGAAAAATCATTTGACAAATGCTTTACAGAAGAAAGTATCACCTTTTTGAATCGAACATCATTGATGGCAGACAACACTTCTTGCTCGGGAAATCCATCGAGAACCTTGGATCGCACCAATTCCCTTTCCTTAAAAAAAGCGATTTTTGTTGCGGTGTTGCCTATGTCGATGATGAGGTTCATGGAGTAAAGGTATTTTTCTTTTTCTAAAAGAAACAAAAGATTTACTTTTTCAGAGATGAAAAAATATTTACCTCCTAACAGTTACCTTTTTACTATTTCACCATTAACTAAGAAGCCCTACAATGTTTCTTATGAAAAAACTAGTATTAAGTATATTGTTGTTAAGCGCTACTAAGACTTTCGCTTATACCAAAGGCGCTATCGTTTGCAAAACCCCAACAAAAATTGAAAGCTGCCAAACACAAAAAGACGACAATATTTTAGAGCTTCCTGTAAATTTCGCCAAAGAAATCATCTTGAATCCGCAAGCCAAAAAGAAGCTGAGTGAAAAGTCGAGGCACTCCCGCTAAAGGTTAGATTGAAGTGAGCTGCACGATTTCCTCGATTGCGCAGCGGTTTTTTTGTTTCCCGCAGATTTCGCAGATTAACGCAGAAGAAAGATTTGCGGAAATCTTCGTAATTTGCAGAAAATGTAATCTCTAAGATGACCAAGCCAGGAATATACCGTCACTATAAAAACAAACTGTACAAAGTCATTGATGTGGCAACACATTCGGAAACCCTTGAATCTTTTGTGGTTTACCAACCCCTATATGGCGAGGAAAAGTTATGGATTAGACCCGAAAAAATGTTTAACGAAGAAGTGGAAGTAGATGGAAAAATGGTGAAGAGATTTGAGTTTGTTGAAGAGAAATAATCAATAGAAGTCTTCTGATGAGTGAGAGTGGATTCTACGAAAAAACAGGTTGAATATGGTCGCTCTCACACTCACTCTGTTTCTCTATGGCGCCCGCTTCCTAGCGGGTGACTATCCTACTCCGGCAATTGCATTGCCTTTGATTTGCCGGGCAATTGAACGATTATAAATTGACATTATTACTTAAACGATTAAATGAGTTTAAATATTAACCACAAAGAATTCTAATAGTACGAAAAACTGCTTCTCTAATCGTGCACATTCGGATGTGCAGATAAAGTTCCCTTTTGCACATTTGGATGTGCAATTTAAAATTGTAGCAGACGAATTTTTAGGAACTAAGAATTTTTTGAAGGCTTCTCTGTGCCGCGCAACAAAGAAATTATGCGCATATTTAAAGACTTAGATTTAGTAGAGCATTTGGGTTCAGGAATACCACGTATCTTAGAAATTTACGGTAAGAAATGCTTCTCTTTTTCCGACAATTTTTTACGCATGATTCTTACAAACACCCCACAAGTTACCCCACAAGTTACCCCCCAAGTTACTTCACCTATTTCCAAACTGTTGGAAGTATTGAGCGGAGAAATGAGTCGACAAGAACTCCAGTTACAATTAAAACTAAAAGACAAAAAACATTTCAAAAAATTGTACTTAATTCTAGCGCTAGAACTCAAATTAATTGAAATGACTATTCCCGAAAAACCAAATAGTAGTTTGCAGAAATATAGGAGAGTTGGGTGAA
>Ga0208960_1000610_pt1 | contig 20003 bp, 15 predicted proteins | sample GreLakmeON33MSRF_FD_187703 | JGI IMG/M metagenome (GOLD analysis project Ga0208960, IMG submission 187703) | Freshwater lentic microbial communities from great Laurentian Lakes, MI, USA - Great Lakes metaG ON33MSRF (SPAdes) | ecosystem: Environmental > Aquatic > Freshwater > Lake | place: Great...
ACAAGAGTGTCTCCTTCACTCGGTGTTTGAACATCCTTGCTCGTCTGCCGTCGAAACGCCTCGTTGTCCAAAACACTGAACCAACCAATGAAACGCATCACATTCCTTCACACGCTCGCCCTTGCCACCCTGCTCGCCGCCTTTCCTCTGCCGCTCTTCGCGCAGGCGAAGACCGACGTGAAGAAGGACGCCAAAACTGACGCTAAGAAAGACGCCAAGCCTGCGATTCCAAACCCCGTCCAGCCGCCCGATGTTGCTGCGCCGAAGTTCAGCAACGGCCAGCCCGATGCGAACTTCCTCAAGACCCACGAAGGCTTCGTCGCCATCGCCAAGGCCGGCGGCGTGGACGTGCTCTTCCTCGGTGACTCGATCACCGCCGGCTGGCGCGGCTCGAAGGAGATTTGGGACAAGAGCTTCGGTGGCTACAAGACCGCGAACTTCGGCATCGGCGGCGACCGCACGCAGCACGTCCTCTGGCGCATCACCAACGGCGAACTCGACGGCATCAAGCCCAAGGTGGTCGTGTTGATGATCGGCACGAACAACTCCGGCGGCGACGACGCGCCCGGCATCGCCAAGGGCGTCACCGCCATCGTGAAGGCCATCCACGCGAAGTCCTCGTCCACGAAAGTCCTCCTCCTCGCCATATTCCCCCGCGGCAACAAGCCCGACGGCGCGTTCGGCGCGGGGCAGGAGAAGCTCAAGCAGGTCAACGCCACCCTCGCCAAGCTCCACGACGGCAAGAGCGTCCACTATCTCGACATCGGCGAGAAGTTCCTCACCGGCGGCGTGCTGAAGGCGGAGATCATGCCCGACTTCCTCCACCTCTCGAAAGCCGGCTACCAAATCTGGGCCGACGCCATCACGCCCAAGCTCGCCGAGTTGGCGAAGTAATCTGGTAGGGCCGCGTTGTGCGCGGCTTCCTTGAGCCAACCTCACACGCGAACGCGGAGCATGGCTCCGCGTTTTGCATTTCAGGCCAACCCAATCGCCTCGTTCACCAGTAGCACCGGCACGTTGCGGCGGATGGGGTAAAGCACTTTCCCATCCGCGCGCATCAGCCCGGCGTCCAGCTTCACCGTGACCGGCTGGCCTGCCCTGTTGCGCAACTCGCCTGTGATGACCTGTGCATTGAGACGTTCCACAAGTGCGGTTTCAGCAAGAGCAAGTGCCTGCTGCGTCTCCGGGCAGCGCAGCATTTGAAGCAGTTCAGGAGTCATGTGTTGCGCGACGAAACTACGATTACCGCGCCCCGCGGGGAACAGCCAATTTCACGTTGCTGAGTCGCATCCTGCTCACCGCAGCGGCTCCGGCGTTCTTTTCCATAGCACTTTCGAAGTGTTTCCGTTTGCTAACGCCGCCGCCTTTTGGCAATTGAAACACACCGATGAGACGACTTGCTCTGACTCTGCTGCTGTGTTGCGCCGTGTTATTGGCGGCCTGCCGTGACAAGCCGCCGGCCGCGCCCACACCGAAGTCCGCCGCGCCCGCCGGGCCGGTCTTCCGCCTGCACTTCGCCGGTCTCGACAGTCTCGCCACCGGCACGAACACCGCCCGGCTCAACGATCTTCTCAACAACCCCGAGGCCGTCGCCACGCGCAAACAGCTGCATGACCGGCTGGCGCAGACGCTGCCGGACGTGCTCTTCGGCCCCGATGCGGCGCGCACCAATCGCAGCGCGCTGCTGCGTCCGCTGCTTGGCGAGCTGGCGGCTAGCAAGTTCCTCTTCGAGACGCACGACGAACGTGCCGCGAGCTGGGTCCTCACCGTCTTCCTCAACGCCGAGCGACGCGCACGGTGGAGCACGAACCTCTGGCAGTCCGCGGATTCCACGCCGGTTGTCTTACCCGCAGTCGGTGGCCAAGGCAGCGCGTGGAGCACGAAATCCAAGTCGGGCCACTTCCTCACGGTCGCGTTGTTCGAGGATTGTTTGATGGTCGGCAAGAGTGCGGCCGGCGCTCCCCTCTTCGGCGGTGCGAAGACGGGTCCCCATCCCGCGCTGTCAACGAACATGCTCGACCTCACAATGGATTTGCCGCGATTGCGGGCGGCGCTCGATTTGCCGGCGAGCGTTGCCTGGCCGCACTTCTCCATGAGCGTCACCGCGAAGGGCGAGGCGCTCCGCAGTGAGGCCACGCTAAAGTTCGCCAACGCCACGCCGTGGCAGCTCGCCGCGTTCCGCCTGCCCACCAACTCCGTGCGCGACCCGCTCATCAGCTTCACGGCGGTGCAGGGCTTCGGCGACTGGCTGGTGCGCTTGCCGGAGTTCAAGGCGTGGGAATTGAAATCCGTGCCCAACCAGCTCTTCACCTGGGCGCGCTCGGACATTCCCTACAACCTCCACGCTGCCGCGCCCATGCCCGACGCATCGAACACCGTGGTCCGCCTCGCGCCGCACGCGCTGCACACACTCGGCACAAACGTGGCGAAGGCGGGCCTCGGACGCATCGCGTTCACGACGAACCGCACGGAGCTGGGCTGGGTCGGGATGCCCATCCTCGTGCCCTTCGTCCGCCCCGCGCCGGAACCCGCCGACGACTTTCTCCTGTTCGGCAGCATGGCTGGCATCATCCCCAGCGGGCCGAATACGAACCCGCCGCCCGCCGAGTTGTTGAACCAGTTCCTCCCGCGCACGAACCTCGTCTACTACGACTGGGAAATCACCGAGGCCAAGCTCGCGCAGTGGGTGCCTATCTTCCAACTCTCGGCGATGATGTCAGCCACGCCGTCGTTCCCCGGGGCGGCGGCGGCGCATGCGTGGCTCCGTGCGGTGTCGCCCAAACTCGCCAACACGATAACGGAAGTCACCGCGGCTTCTCCGACCGACCTCCGCGCCGTGCGCCGCTCGGACCTCGGCCTCACCGCCATCGAACTCGCCCTGCTCGCGCGCTGGCTGGACAACCCGGCGTTCCCCGCCTTCGCCTATCCGACGAACGCGATGCCGAGGATGCCGGGCAGCCCGTAGCCGCAGGCTCAGCCTGCGCTTCAACCAGCCCCGATGCGCAACCTGAAGGTTGCGACTACGGAAGGCACCTCACCTTTTTCTTCCGCCGGTCCACATCGCTCGCTACGTTCGCCCCATGCTGAAACTCGGCGTCAACATTGACCACGTCGCCACCGTCCGCGAGGCGCGCTATCGGGGGCGCGGCTTTGGTGAGCCTTGCCCAGTCGCAGCCGCGCTTATGTGCGAAGCGGCGGGCGCGCACGGCATCACAGCCCATCTGCGCGAGGACCGCCGGCACATTCAAGACCGCGATGTCGTCGCGCTGCGGAAGAAGATTTCTACCCGGCTGAATCTCGAGCTGGCCAACTCCGAGGATATCATCCGCATCGCGCTCAAGCTCAAGCCCGCCATCGTTTGCCTCGTGCCCGAGCGTCGGCAGGAAGTCACCACCGAGGGCGGCCTCGATGTCGAAGGCAATCTCGCTGCGCTCAAGCGGACGTGTCGGCGCATGAACGACGCGGGCATCGCGGTCAGCCTCTTCATCGCGCCCGACCCGATTCAAGTCGCCGCCGCCGCGATAGTGGGCAGCCAATTCATCGAGCTGCACACGGGCGCTTACGCCGAGTGCTTCGGCCAGGCCCGCGCGCGCCAGGCCGAGCTGAAGCGCCTCGCCGCCGCCGCCGCGCAAGCCCACGAGCTGGGCCTGCAAGTCAACGCCGGCCACGGCCTGAACTGCGCGAACGTCCCGCCGCTGCTGGCCGTCGTGCCGCACCTCATCGAGCTCAACATCGGCCACAGCATCATCAGCCGCAGCCTCACCGTCGGCCTCGCCAAGGCGGTGAAGGAGATGCTGGCGGTGATGAGGTAGTCTTAGCCGCTGCGGAGGGCGTCCGCGCTCCGGTTCACTTCACGCCCTTGCCCGTGTCGAGGAAGTCCAGCCCTTGCTCCAGCCACTTCGCCGGCGGGAGGTTGTGCCCCACGCCGGGCGCTTCGAGGTAGAGCACGTTGGCGAAGCCTTCCTTCTTGAAGCCCTGCTCAAAGACCGCCTTCGTCCCCGCGCGGTTGAAATCCTTCTCGCCTGTCACCAGCGCGTAGCGGCAGAACTTCTTGGCGATGGCCAGCACCTCGTCGTCCGGGATGAAGTTCGCGCCGAGTGTGTTCTTGCCGTCGCCCGCCGGGATGTCTTCGTAGAAGTTCACGCCCATGAACGGAATCGCGCCGCTGAACATGTCCGCGTAGGCCACGCCCACCATGCTCGCCACGCGCCCGCCGCCCGAGTGGCCGCTCACATACACGCGCCGCCCGTCCACGTTGAAGCGCGCGCGCAGCCCGTGGTTGGCGGCCACGGCGAGGCGCACGCGGTCGAAGAGGTTGCGCGGGTTGCCGGCCTTGAGCGCACCGATGAAGAGAAGTTTTCGCGCCGCGAGCACCGGCTCCCAGTCGGCGGGGATGGCCGCAGTGTCACCGGGTGAAATCCAGATGAACACGCCCCACTTGTCCGCGTGCTGGTAGGTGGCCGGGACGATGAGTTGGAACTTCTCCTTCGCGAGGTCAAGCGGGGCGGGGTTTTCGACCGAGTGCAGCCGCCACTTCACTTCGTCCGGCTCGGCCTGCTGGGGCAGCGCGGTGAACGACGCTGTGCTCTTGCCAGCGGTGAAGGGCGGGAGCTCGGCGGCCCCGCTCACTCCGGCGAGCCAGCCCATGAGAAACAGGAAGGCGGATTGACCGGCGAACGAGCGGCGGGAGAGAGTCAGGCGTTTCATGGATGGCGGGTGTCGGCTGGCTGGCGAAGCTACCGGCCCGTTGACCGAAGCAAAATGATTTTCCGCCCACTGAACTCGCTGACCGTCGGACGCCTCGCCGTCGCGCTGTGGCTTACCTGCCTGCTCGGGCCGGGGCTATCGGCCCAGCAATCCGCCACGAACCAGACCCGCCCGAACATCGTCATCATCCTCGCCGACGATTTGGGCTGGGGAGACTTGAGTTGCTACGGGCAGAAGAAGTTTTCCACGCCGAACCTCGACCGGCTCGCCAGCGAGGGGATGCGTTTCACGCAAGCCTACGCGGGTAGCCCCAGCGGTGCGGCCTCCCGAGGGACGCTCTTCACGGGCAAGCACACTGGCCACGCGCGCATCCGTGCCAACTACGGGCCGGACGGCCACCCGGTCGCGTTGCGCGGCGAGGACGCGACGCTCACGGAGGTGCTCAAGCGCGCGGGCTACCACACCGGCGTCATCGGCAAGTGGGGTCTCGGCGGCGACGGCACGTCGGGAATGCCGGAGAAGAAGGGCGTGGACCAATGGCTCGGGTTGCTCGAACTGCGGCACGCGACGAACCAGTTCCCCGCCGTGGTCGCGCGGCACGACCCGTTGCAGCGGCTCTTCAACGACCCCGTCTTGTATCCGACCACTTACTACCTGCCCATTTTCGTGAACGCGAATGGCCTGCAGGCCGACCACACGCAAGACCTGTTCACCAGAGGCGCGTCGAACTACTTCGCCAAGTTCTCCCCTGCGGAGTTCAACAAGTTTCGCCCCCTCTTCCTGCACCTCGCGTTCACGCTGCCCAACGCGGGCGAGGAGGCGGGCACCAACGTGCCGACGAAGTATCTCGGCAGCCCGGCACGATTCGCTTCGGAGAAGTGGCCCGCTGCGGAGCAGCGCAAGGCCGCCGCCATCGCGCATCTCGACGCCTCGGTGGGTCAGCTCCTGAAGCAACTCGACGACCCGAAGTTCGCCGAGCACACCGTTATTCTCCTCACCAGCGACAACGCAGCGCAGAAAGATGGTCTGTGTGACCCCGCGTTTTTTCGCAGCAACGGCTCGTTCCGAGGCGCGAAGGGCGACCTCACCGAAGGCGGCCTGCGCGTGCCGCTGCTCGTGCGCTGGCCGAAACACATCAAACCCGGCACGACCAACGACCAACCTGTTGCGCATTGGGATTTGTTAGCGACCGTCGCTGAACTGGCCGGGGTGAAGGACGCGCCTGCGACCGACGGCATCTCACTCGTGCCAGCACTCCTCGGTCAGCCGCAGAAGGCGAAGCGCGAGTTCCTCTACTGGGAAAGCCACACGCCGCAGTTTCAGCAAGCCCTTCGCGTCGCCGACTGGAAGGTGTTCCGGGCCAAGCCCGACGCGCCGCTGGAGCTGTTCCACCTGGTGCGGGACCCCGGCGAGACCCGCAACGTCGCCGCCGATTATCCTGCCGTGGTGAAGCACATAGAAACCCTCCTCAAGTCCGCGCGGACGGAGAGCAACGTGTGGGAAGTGGAGAAGAAGTAGGGCGGGCGGGGAAACGTTCAACGCTCAACGTTCAACTTTGAACGTCCACGGAGCCGACGGTGGCTGGCAGCCGTGCGGGTTCAACACCCTTTCAACTTTCAGCTTTCACCTCTGCCCCTCACCCGAGCCCCTGCTTGCGCTTCACAATCCACTCCGTGCCGAGCGTCTGGAGCGTCTTGGGCTTCAGCCATTTCTCGGCGAGCGGGAAGATGACGCGCTCCTCGCGGTCGAAGTGCTGGCGGGAAATGACGACCGCTCCGTGGAGGAGTTTCTTGGCCTTCTTCAAATCGCGGCACAAGCGCACCTGAGCGAGCATCGCTTCGATGTGCTCGTGCTCCGCGTGAATCGCCTCGTTCTGGCCGAGCTGGTCGAGACAATGGGCCAGCGGCTCCATGACGAGCTCGTCCTCCACCTTGCCGTGAGCCTCCTGCATGGCGTCGAGCACGCCGGCCAGCGCACGGACTTCGCCCAACGTCTTCAGCTTCGGGGTCGTGCGCTCCACGTAGTCGAAGAGGTTGTGGAAGACGACGTGTTCGGCGAGCAGGGCGTCGGTGATTTTCATTGGCGTGTCAGACTGGCCGGGCTGGCTGGCTGTTCAATTGCGCGCGTGCCGGCGACTTGCAGTCGCCGTCGGTGGGCCACAGCAGCACATACCTGCCTCAATGAATGAACCCACAACTCGGCGGCTGCAAGCCGCCGGCACGGGCTACTGGTAGTTCTCCATCCCCACGCACGAGCATACGAGGTTGCGGTCGCCGAAGACGTTGTCCACGCGGGCCACGGGCGGCCAGAACTTGTAGTCCACGAGGCTCTTCACGGGGAAGGCGGCTTGCTCGCGCGTGTAGGGGCGGTTCCACTCGCCAGCGATTTGGTCGGCGGTGTGGGGCGCGCCTTTGAGAAGGTTGTTCGCCTTGTCGGCCTTGCCCGTTTCCACGGCGGTCATCTCGCCGTGGATGGCGATCATCGCGTCGCAGAAGCGGTCCAGCTCGCACTTGGGTTCGCTCTCGGTCGGCTCGACCATCAGCGTGCCGGCCACCGGCCAGCTCAAGGTCGGCGCGTGGAAGCTGTAGTCCATGAGCCGCTTCGCCACGTCCTCGGCGGTCGTCGCCTTGAAGCCGCGCAGGTCCAGGATGCACTCGTGCGCGACGAGGCCGCCGGTGCCTTTGTAGAGCGTGGGGAAATACTCCTCCAAGCGACGGCTGATGTAGTTCGCGTTGAGGATCGCATACTTCGTCGCCTCGGTGACGCCCGCGCCGCCCATGCACGCGATGTAAACCCACGAGATGGGGAGAATGCTCGCGCTGCCCCACGGCGCGGCGCTCACCGGGCCAATCGGGTCTTCGCCACCGAGCGGGACAACGGGATGGTCCGGCAGGAAATCCACGAGATGCTCCGCCACGCCAATCGGCCCCATGCCGGGACCGCCACCGCCGTGCGGGATGCAGAAGGTCTTGTGCAAGTTCAGGTGGCAAACATCCGCGCCGATGAAGCCCGGCGAGGTGAGGCCGACCTGCGCGTTCATGTTCGCGCCGTCCATGTAAACCTGACCGCCGGCGTCGTGGATGATCTGGCAAATCTCGCGGATGGTGCCCTCGAAGACGCCGTGCGTGCTGGGGTAAGTGACCATGAGGCAGGCGAGGTTCGCGGCGTGCGCGGCGGTCTTCGCGCGGAGGTCGGCCACGTCAATGTTCCCCTGCACGTCGCACGCGACGGCGACGACCTTCATGCCCGCCATCACGGCGCTGGCGGGGTTCGTGCCGTGCGCGCTGTTCGGGATGAGGCAGATGTCGCGGTGCGCCTGGCCGTTCGTCGCGAGATACCTCGCGATGACCAGCAAGCCCGCGTATTCGCCCTGCGCACCGGAGTTGGGCTGGAGGGAAATGCCCGCGAAGCCCGTGATTTCGCCGAGCCATTGCTCAAGCTGCTTGAACAGCTCCTGGTAGCCGAGGGTTTGCTTGAGCGGCGCGAAGGGATGGATCTTGCCGAACTCCGGCCACGTCACCGGCAACATCTCGCTGGTGGCGTTGAGCTTCATCGTGCAGGAGCCGAGCGGAATCATCGCCTGGCAGAGTGAGAGGTCGCGGGACTCGAGCTTGCGCAGGTAGCGCAGCATCTCGGTCTCGGAGTGGTGGCGGTTGAAGACCGGCGCGGTGAGGAACGTGGAAGTCCGCGCGTGCGCCCCGTAGTCGCAAGCTTCAGCTTGCGAATAAAACTCCTCCAACTTGAACGGCGTCTCAAACCCCGCGTTAAAGATGCGCACGAGCAATTCCACATCCGCCAAGTCCGTCGTCTCGTCGAGCGCGACGCCGAGCGTCTCCTTGCCCAGCACGCGGAAGTTGACCCCGTGCTTCTCGGCGATGGTGACGATTTCCTTGCTGGTGTAGCCCTTGAGCTGGATGGCCAGCGTATCGAAGTAAGTCGTGTTGAGCACCGCGTGGCCGAGCTTCGCCACGCCCGCCGCGAGCAAGCGCGTGTGCCGGTGGACGCGCTGCGCGATGGCCGCGAGGCCCGCCGGCCCGTGGTAAACCGCATACATCGCCGCGATGTTCGCGAGCAAGGCCTGCGCGGTGCAGATGTTGGAGGTGGCCTTCTCGCGACGGATGTGTTGCTCGCGCGTGCCGAGCGAAAGGCGGAGTCCGACTTTGCCGCGCCCGTCCTTCGAGACGCCGACGAGCCGGCCCGGCAGGTTGCGCTTGAACGCGTCGCGCGTGGCGAAGAACGCCGCGTGCGGTCCGCCGTAGCCCAGCGGCACGCCGAAGCGCTGCGAACTGCCCACACACACGTCCGCGGCAAACTCACCCGGCGCACGCAGCACCGTCAGCGCAAGGATGTCCGCCGCGACGACGAGGAGCGCGCCCGCCGCGTGGGCCTTCGCCGCGAAGGCTGAGTAGTCCAGCACCGTGCCGGTGGTAGTCGGGTATTGCACGAGCCCGCCGAAGACCGTGTTGTCGAAGGCGAAGGTCTCGTGATTGCTCACGATGACTTCGAGCTTCAACGCCTCGGCCCGCGTCTTGACGAGCGCGATGGTCTGCGGGTGGCACGCGTCGGAGACGAAGAACTTCGCCCGCTCATCGTGTGGCGGCAGCGCGCGATGGCAGAGCGTCATCGCCTCGGCGGCGGCAGTGGCCTCGTCGAGCATCGAGGCGTTGGCGATGTCGAGTCCGGTCAGGTCGCAGACCATCGTCTGGAAGTTGAGGAGCGATTCGAGGCGGCCCTGCGAAATTTCGGCTTGGTAAGGCGTGTATTGCGTATACCAGCCGGGGTTTTCGAGGATGTTGCGCTGGATGACCGGCGGCGTGATGCAGTCGTGGTAGCCGAGGCCGAGGTAGCTCTTGAAAACTTGGTTCTTGCTGGCGATGGCCTTGAGCTGGCGCAGCGCGTCGAACTCGGACAGGGCAGGGGGGATGTCGAGCGGCGCGGTGAGCCGGATGTCGGCGGGCACGAGCGCGTCAATCATCGCGTCGAGCGAGTCGTGGCCGAGGGTCTGGAGCATCGCGGCAGTCTCGTCGGCTTGGGGGCCGATGTGTCGGCGGGCGAAGGTGTCAGGGTGGGCGAAGGCGGAAGGCGTGGCGGTCATCGAGTCTGTTTCAGTCGGTTGTGGACGGTTCCCGTGCGAAGCAACGCGTGAAGGTAGGAACGAGCGAGGGCAAAGCAAGTTTGATTTCGGCCCAGATGCGAGCAGGAGGCGGACGCAGTGACGCGCGACCGAATCCGCCTCACCCCTCGGCGGCTACCCGCTTACTTTTTCGGCCCCGCGTCCTTCGACTTCAGGAACTCTTCCGCGTCCCTCTTTGCGTCGAAATCCTTCGCGAGACCGTAACTATCGCGGAGGTGCCCCACCGCATTGGCGCGGTAGCTCTCCTTGCCGGCCATCGGCAGTGTCACGGTTTCTCGCGTGGCCTCGGTGCGTCCGAAGCGCAGATGAACTTCCCCTTTCTCATGCGACATCGCGCCGCCCAGCCGGACGAACTCCGCGAGGAAATGCCGGAACTTCTCATCGTCGGCCCCGAGCTTGTCGAACTCGTCCTTGGGATACGGCGCGCGAAAGCGAATCTGCTGGCCGGTCAGCACGAAAAACGGCTCGGGCCGTGCCAGTGACGCGTTGAGAAGTTCGCGCTCGGCGGCGGTCGCCTTCCCCTTCATCTCGACTTCGAGTCCGCGTCGCATGAGCGCATTTCCAACCTCAAGAATCTTGGAGAGGTTTCCGATGGTCACGCGTTGCGTGCCGGACGGCTGGCCCTTTTCGTTGAGGTAGAACTTCCCATTCTCGATGCGCACGTTTGCGATGAGCAGAGTCAGCAGGTTCGTCTCCGCCCGGCGAAAGGCTTCTTCGAGCGAATTGGTTTTCGGAATTACGTCGGCCGTCAGCGTCTCTTTCCAGCTCCCGACGTTCAGCTCGGAAATCCAGTTGGCGAAGAAGAACGTCCGCTGACCCTTCATCACGTCGGCGAGCTGCTCGCGCTCCTTCTCGCTCAAATGCGTCACGTCATCCGCGCCGTAGAGGCCGTGGTAGGTCTGGTGGATGAGCAGCGTGTCGGCCTTCGCGTCGTGCTCGTAAGTCACCGTCTGCCGCTCGAACTCGATGCAGCCGGTGAGCGCGACCGCGAGCGCGAGGAAGGGGAGAAGGCTTTTCAGCATGAGGATGTTGTAAGCCGGTGAGCTCCGCATGCCAAGCCCGGCATCGGCCTTTGCCGGGTGGCACCCGCGTCCCGCGGGTCGGTTCGGGCGTCTCGCCCGAACCTTCGCGTCGGAGTCCGGAACTGTTGAATGGCATTGCGAGCAGTGACGACCGAGTTTTCAGCGGGACGCCGAAAACAACCCGCGGGACGCGGGTGCCACCGAAACTTTCCTCGCGCGCGCGTGACGCCAGCCGCTAACCTTGCCGTCAATTCACGCACGCAATGAAACGCATTCTCCTCGCCGCCAGCGCGCTGCTCTTCTGCGCCTCGACCCACGCCGCCGAAACCTCCGCCATGACCACGGCGAAGCCACTCACCCCGGCCCAAGCCCTCGCCTCGCTGCAAGTCGAAGCCGGCCTGCGCGTCGAGCTGGCCGCTGCCGAACCGCTCGTCGCGTCACCGTGCGCCGTCGCGTGGGATGAGCGCGGGCGGATGTTCGTCGCGGAGAATCGCGGCTACCCCGTCGGGCCCGGCACGAACCAACCGCCCGCCGGCGTCATCGCCATGCTGGAGGACACGGACGGCGACGGCGTTTATGACAAGCGCACCGAGTTCGCCACCGGCCTCACCTTCCCGAACGGCCTCCTGTGCTGGCGCGGCGGCCTCATCGTCACCTGTGCGCCGGACATCTTCTACCTGAAGGACACCGACGGTGACAGTCGCGCTGACGTAAGAAAAGTCCTCTTCACCAGCTTCGGCACCACCAGCACCACGCAGCTCCGTGTGAGCCATCCCACGCTCGGCCTCGACGGCTACGTCCACGTCACCAGCGGCCTCGTCGCGAGCAAGGTCACCAGCCCCGAGCATCCCGAGCGCGGCGCGATTGACCTCCCGCGCGGCGATGCGCGCTTCCACCCGGACACGTTGGAAATCGAGCCTTGGCCCGGCGTCGGGCAGTTCGGCCTCGCCTTCGATGACTTCGGGCGGAAGTTCGTTTGCTCCAACCGCAACCCCCTCCAGCACGTCGTCCTGCACCCGCGCTACCTCAAGCGCAACCCGCACCTCGCCTTCTCCGACACCGTGCAGGACGTCGCCCCGCCCGGCGACGCCGCGAAGGTCTGGCCCCTGAGCGCGGACCACACCACCGCCGCGTTCATCCCCAGCCTGATGAGCACGCCGCACGCGGGCACCTTCACCAGCGCGTGCGGCATCAGCCTGTGGCGCGGCGGCGCGCTGCCGGCGAGCTTCACGAACAGCGCCTTCATCTGCGAACCCGCGCAAAACCTCGTCCAGCGCCAGGTGCTCACGCCCGACGGCCCCACCTTCAAGTCCGCGCCCGCCACGCCCGGCCGCGAATTCCTCGCCAGCGCCGACACCTGGTTCCGCCCCGTCTTCAGCGCCACCGGCCCGGACGGCGCGCTCTACCTCTGCGACATGTATCGCAAGGTGCTCGACCACCCGCAGTATCTCCCCGAGTTCATCCGCGGCACCCTCGATTACGAAGCGGGGAAGACGATGGGGCGCATCTGGCGCGTGAGCGCGGCAAGTCAAAAGGAAGAAGGCAAAAGGCAAAAGTTCGACCTCGCGGCTGCCAGTGCTGGTGAACTCGTCGCCAAGTTGAATGATACGAACGGTTGGGTTCGGACAACGGCGTTTCGACTCCTGACCGAACGTGGCGAAAGGAGCAGCGATTCGCTTTTGAAGCAATCCATTCTGGCTCGGACACGATGGGGCCCTGTAGGAGGATCTCCAGCGCGCACCGCCGCGCTTCATCTGCTCTCCCGGGCCGGGCAAATCGGAAGCGATGTTTTTAATTTCATTAGCATGAGCGAGAATCCTGACGAGTTCAGGATGGTTGCTGTCAAACTCACGGAAGGCAGGGGTGAAGACTTCGCCAAGAACTTTGCGCGTGGATCCCTCCTTGATGAGAGCGGGTTGGTTGGCTTCCAAGGTGTGCTTTGCATTTCAGGGCCGCACACACCCGAGATGATTGCAGACCTCGCCATCTATGCCTTTCGTCACGGAACGAATCGTTGGTCACGCGCAGCGCTCTTCAGTTCCATCGGCGCGCAGGGGCAAGCGTTGCTGGGGTCCTCGGCGTCGAATTTCGGTCACTACAGTCAGCCAGAGTGGATGCCGCTTCTTACCGAACTCGGTCAGTTGATTGCGGCATCAGATTCGACAACAAACCTCGCCAGCGCACTGACGACCAGCATGGGGTTCCACTTGGGTATCGACAAAGTGAAAGCAGTCCCAGCTCAGTCCGCCTTCGCCACCGGCCTCGGCAACGGCGCACGCGCCAAGGGCCTCGGCAAGGATGGCCGTTCCGCCCTCGTCACGCTCGCGTCGGCGAGCCCCGACACCGCGCGCCGCCTCGGCGAGTTGTTCGCCGCCGCCAGCAAGACCGTCGCGACCGCCTCCGCCCCCACGCCTGAGCGGCTCGCTGCCATTGACCTCCTCGCCCACAGCGATGCCGCCACCGCCGGCGCGGCCCTCCAGTCGCTCATCGCGCCGCAGACGCCGAACGAGCTGCAGGCCGCCGCCGTGCGCGCGTTGAGCCAGTTGCCCGGCGCGAAGGCCGGCGAGTGGTTCGTCGAGCGCGAGCGCTGGCGCAGCTACACCCCGCCCGTCCGCGACGCCGTCCTCACCGCGCTGCTCTCCCAGCCCGCCCTCCAGCTCGTGCTGCTCGACGCCGTCGAGAAGGGCGTGGTGCAGCCCTGGGCCGTGCCCGCGAATCGCCGCAACCCGCTGCTCAAGCACAAGGACGCCGCCGTGGCTGCGCGCGCCGCGCAGGCCTTCCAGCCGCAGGGCGCCGCCGACCGCATGAAGGTCTATGAGGATTACAAGGCCGTGCTCGCGCTCCCCGCCAACGCGAAGAACGGCCACGCCGTCTTCACGAAGACCTGCGCCGCGTGCCACCAGTTCGCGGGCGAGGGACAGCGCGTCGGCCCCGAGCTGACGGGCATTCGCCTCCAGCCCGCCGAGGCCATCCTTCTCCACATCCTCGTGCCCGACGCCGAGATTTACCCCGGCTTCACCGCCTACGACATCGAAACCAAGGACGGCCGTTCCCTCACTGGCCTGCTCACCTCCGACACGCCCACGAGCGTCACGTTGCGCGCCGCGCAAGGCGTCGAGGAAACCCTTCTCCGCGCGAACATCGCCAAGCTCACGAGCAGCAGCACCTCCCTCATGCCGAACGAACTGGAGAAGACGATGACGCGGCCGGAGCTGGCGGACCTGATGGCGTTTCTCAAAGGGCAGTGAGGCGGTCGTCTGGCTTGGTGGCACCCGCGTCCCGCGGGTCGTTTTCGGCGTCCCGCCGAAACACGAGCGTCCCTGCCTGCAATGCCATCCGCCCGCACCCAGACTCCGCCCACCCCGTTCCCGGCGAGACGCCCGGAACGACCCGCGAGACGCGGGTGCCACCCGAGGCGACAGCACGACCGGCCCCGGGTGGCGCGTCGGCATGGTCGCTCGCCGCCATCTGATTCTGTGAACAATCCCCCTTTCCGAAAGCGAACTGAACGGTTGCCAGCCTCGTGGCGGTTGCCCACTCTCGCGCCGTGAAAAGCCGTTTCCTCGCCTCGCTCTGGTTTGCCTTCATCGCCGTTCTGCCCCTCCACGCGTGGGATTACGAAGGCCACCGCACCGTCAACCTCCTCGCGCTCGCCTCGTTGCCGACGAACTTCCCCGCCGCCCTGCGCGAAGCAGCGGCGCAGGAGCGCGTCGGCTTCCTCGCGGGCGAGGCGGACCGCTGGCGCAACACGACCGACCGGCCGCTGCGGCATTTCAACGGGCTGGACCATTACTTCGACATGGAATACCTCGCAGACTACTACGCGATGTCGGCGACGAACCTCAGCCCGTTCCGCTACGATTTCACATCGCAGATGGCCGCCGTGCGGGCGAAATCCCCCGAGAAGTTTCCCGCCGACGAGAAGGACACCGACCGCACCAAATACATGCCCGGCTTCCTCCCGTGGGCCATCATGGAGAACTACTCGAAGCTCAAATCCGGCTTCAGCTATCTGAAGGTTTATGAAGAAATGGGCACGCCGGAGGAGGTCGCACAGGCGCGGCAAAACATCCTCTACGTCATGGGCGTGATGGGCCACTACGTCGGCGATGCCACGCAGCCGTTGCACACGACGAAGCACTTCAACGGCTGGGTGGGCGCGAACCCCAAGGGCTACGCGACGAACAAGACCTTCCACTCGTGGATTGACGGCGGCTACCTGCGCAAGGTCGGCGGGCTGAAGGACGCCGAGCTGCGTGCGAAGCTGCGCCCGGCCGCTGCACTCACGCTCGATGGTGCGGCGGTGCGGGACGCGGAGGAGGTGTTCAAGCTAGTGATGAGATTCGTTGCAGAGCAGCACAAGCTCGTCGAGCCGCTTTACGAGATGAACAAGGACGGCCGACTCTCCGGCAACGGCGAGCAGGGCATGGAAGGCTTCCCTATCTTGAGCAACCAAATCCGACTCGCCGCGCAACTGCTCGGCGACCTGTGGCTCACCGCCTATCAGAGCGCGCCCGTGGACAACTTCCTCAAAAACCAGCTCGCCACGCGCAAGCTCCAGGCCGATGCGAAGGACGGCAAGACCGAGGAGAAGCCGAAGACCACGAAGAAGAAGAAGTGAAACGCGCCGCCGACTTCCGCCTCGTTCTCGTCACCGCGCCGGACTTGAAGACGGCCCGCGCGCTGGCGAAGGCCGCGTTGAACGTCAAGCTCGTCGCGTGCGCGAACCTCGTGCCGAAGATTGAGTCGCACTACTGGTGGCAGGGAAAACTGGAATCGAGCGCGGAGGTGCTCATCCTTTTCAAGACCACGCGGGCGAAGCTGGCCGCGTTGGAGCAACTCATCGTGGCCAAACACCCCTACGACACGCCGGAGTTCGTCGCGTTGTCGCTGGCGGAGGGGAACAGCAAATACCTCGACTGGTTGGCCGCGAGCACGAGCGGAGAAAAACCACTCACTGGCACTGACCTGCACTAATGGGGACAGGCGGTTTCTCCCGTTCGGATTAGTGCCGGTCAGTGCAGGTTAGTGGTTCAATTCTCAGCCCAGGCCCAGAATCTTCCGCCCCTCCGCTGAAATCATGGACTGGTGCCACGGCGGGTCCCAGACCACTTCCACGCTCGCGTCTTGCACGCCGTCGAGCGCGAGGATTTTCTGCTGGGCATCGCGGGCGATGGTCGGGCCCATGCCGCAGCCGGGCGCGGTGAGCGTCATCTTGACGAAAACCTTGTGGCCGCCAGCGGGAATCGGCTCGACGCCCATGTCATAAACCAGCCCGAGGTCCACGATGTTGACAGGGATTTCCGGGTCGAAGCAGGTCTTGAGCACGGACCAGACGGCTTGCTCGGAGACGGCTTGCGGGGCTGCGGAATCCGTCACGGTGGCGGCCTGCGGCGAGAGACCGATGGCATCGGCGTCCTTGCCATCAATGCGGAAAAGCCCGCCCATGCTGTGGACGGTGTAGGTGCCGCCGAGGGTTTGCACGATGTCCACCGGCGTCGCCGCCTTCAACGTGACCTCGGTGCCGACCGGGATTTGGATGGCCGCGCAATCGCGGGAAAGTTTGACGGTCGTGCCTGCGCTCATGCGCGGGAATATGGAGTCGCCCGGCGCAAGCTCCAAGCTCCAAACGCGCTCCGCTTCAGGCCAGCGACCAGCCCTTGCGATACTCGCGTTGGATGAACGGTTGGGCCTCGGGCGCGTTCTTCGCTCGCGCTACCCCGCTGGACCGCTGCCCCAGCGATTTTCGCGACGGAGAATATTTTCCTCCCCATGCGCCGTGGTGGGCGTCCGCGCTTCTTGAGCGCGGGTTCTGATCACGGCGCGGTGTCCAGCGCGGCCCAGAGCTGATCCTGCGCGGCGTTGCAGGCCGGGCTCACGGTGTTGCACAAGCTCAACGGCGCGGCAAATACGGCGCGGCGCACCCAGCGCACCGACCCGTCCGAGAAGGCGACGTTGGCACCGGTGACGTGCCGGGAGTCCACGCGGGCGGGTTGGCCCAGACCGTCGGCCAGCAGGGCTTGGTTCGTCGGGCTGTCCAGCCGGGGCCACGGGTCGGGCGTGTCGTTGAGTCCCCAATCTACGACGGGCCGCGCCGCGTAGCCGCCTTGCACGTTGATGCCCGCGATTCCAGGCGGCCACGGGTTGGCGGCGGTGTTGAAGGACTGGGTGGGGGCGCGTTCTGCCGGACAGTAGAGCACGCTCGGAGCGCTCACCAGACCCTCCGTGTAAAGTCGTCCGAAGAGGACAAACTTATTCGCCGTGCCACTGTAAACCATGGTGTTGAATTGCTTGCGTCCGTCGCGATAGCCCAACGGCACGGTGTTGTCGTTGTCCAAGGCGAAGGTTTGTTCGAGGAGATACACCTGCCGCAGGTTGCTTGTGCACTTGACGCCGAGGCCCTTGTGCTTCGCCTTGGCCACGGCTGGCAGGAGCAGCCCCGCCAGGATCGCGATGATGGCGATGACCACGAGCAACTCGATCAGCGTGAAGGCGCGGCGGGTGTTCATTTCCCCGGCAGCGCAAAGGCCACGTAGGCATCGCCCGTCGAACCGCCGAGCTTGCCGCCACCGCTCGCGGCGATGACCACGAACTGCCGGCCGTCCACCTCGTAGGTCGAGGGCGGGGCATAGCCGCCCTGCGGCAATTTCGCGGACCACAGCTCCGCGCCGGTCTCGGTGTCGAAGGCGCGGAGCTTGCCGTCCTTCGTGCCCGCGCAGAAGACGAGCCCGCCGGCGGTGACGATTGCGCCGCCGAAATTCTCCGTGCCGGTCTTCGGCACGCCCTGCCGCGTGAGTTCCTCGTGTTCACCGAGCGGCACTTTCCACAGGAGTTTGCCGGTGTTGAGGTCGAGGCAGTTCAGCGTGCCCCACGGCGGCTTGCAGGCGGGATAGCCGTCCGGATCGAGGAAGCGCGTGAAGGAATTCTGGCTGTATTGCGGGCGCTCGGGCTTCGGGCGCGGCGCGGTTGCGATGCCGCTGGGCAGGTCCCGCACGAACAGGAAATCCAGCAACGCCTGCAAGTCCGGCTCGCTCATCGGCGGCGCGGCGGGCATCAAGCCCCGGCCGGTCTTGAGCAACGCCACCACATCCGCGTCCTTCAGCCGATGCTGCAAGGCGCGCAATGGCGGGGCCACGCCGATGCCGTTGCGATTGGTGCCGTGGCACAGGGCGCAGGCGAGTTCGTAGAGCTGCTGGCCGCGCGTCGGCGGGGCCTTCGGGTCGCGGGCGGGTTCATCGAAGTTGATGAGCGACATGATCCACGGCACCTCGTTCGCGCTTACGTAGAGCCGGCCAGTCGTCGGGTCGGTGCAAGCTCCCGTCCACTCTGCGCCGCCGTGGACGCCGTAGAAGACCGTCACCTTCCGGTCGCTCACCGGGAGGAACCAGCCGAACTGCGCGCTCTTGAGCCGGTCCAGCGCCCACTCGCGCACCTCGGGCGTGCGTGTCGGCGCATCGGCCAGCGTGTATTCTTGGCGCGCGAAGGGCTGCGGCAGCTCCACGTCCGCCTGATACGGAGCGGTCTGCTCGCCCGGCACCGTGCTCGTCGGCGCGCGGCGCAGGCGGAAGGGAAATACCGGTTTGCCCGACACGCGGTCGAGCAGCAGCGTGTTGCCCGTCTTGCTCACCGCCGCGACCACATCCACGCGCCGCCCATCGCGGGTGATGGTCGAGAGCACCGGCGGGGCAGGCAGATCGAGATCCCAGATGTCGTGCGGCATTTCCTGGAAATGCCAGAGCCGCCGGCCCGTGCGGACATCCAGCGCGATGAGGCAGTTGGCGAACAAGTTGTCCCCGCGATGGCTCATGCCCAGGAAGTTTGGCTTCGGCGATCCTGTGGTGATGAAGGCGATGCCGCGCTGCTCATCCATGGCCATGCCACCCCAGCAATTCGCCCCGCCCTCCGTCCGGTCCCACGTCTCGTAACCAAATTCACCGGGGTGCGGCACCGTATGAAAGGTCCACCGCAATTCGCCCGTCACGGTGTCCAGGCCCCACACATCCTTCTCAAACCCCGGCACCACGATGGTGCGCTCGAAGATGGCTGGCCCCGCCGTGGCCGGCTCCGGCAGCGGCACCCGGCCCCCCGTGCCGAAGCCGGCCACAGGCTGGCCGCTCACCGGGTCCAGCGCGTGGAGAAACTTGCCGGCGCAGAAGAACAGCCGCTCGCCCGTGCCGGCCCGCCCCGGCCACCACAACAGCCCGCGAAAGGCGGGCCGGCCTTCCGGCTTGAACCGCCATTTCTCCACGCCCGTCGCGGCATCCACGGCGACGACCTGCTGGCCCACCGTCGGCGCAAACATCACGCCGCGCACGATGATGGGGTTGCACTGGATGTTCCCCGAGCCGTCCTTCGAGTGATACGTCCACGCGGGCTGGAGGTTCTTCACGTTGCTCCGGTTGATTTGCGTCAACGCAGAGAAACGGGAGGAACCGCCATCGCCATGCGAGCGGGTCCAGGTGCGGAAGGTCTCGGCTTTCGGGAACCCATTGTGGGGCGTGAGTTCGTCCGTGCGGGCGGCGGGAATGGTTTGGTAAAGCGGCAGTTTCGCGCGAGCGGCGGCGTCTTCCACCGCCCAATAATCCACCTTCGGGCCGGTGGCGGCGGGCTTGTCCCGCGCGGCTGGCAACGTGTCGAAGTTCCACAAACCGACCGTGCGCTCATCCTGCTTCAGCGGTTCCGCCGCCACGGCTGCGATGTCCCGCGCCCCACGGGAAATCCGCACGTCGTCCACCAAGCCATCGCAACCCAGACCGCCTTCCACCAGTCAGCCAAAGGCCAGTCCGCCGGGCCTCGGCGTGCCGGTGAGCGGGCGGAGCGGCGCCTCGCGGGCCAGCTTCCCGTCCACAAACAGCCGCACGCGGGTGGGCTCAATCACCACCGCCAGTGCGTGCCATTGGCCGTCGGCAATGTCCACCTGCGTTTTGAATTCCCCGCCCCGTCCTGGCAGGTAAAGACTGAACACGCCGCTGCCGACGTAGCTGTATAGCTCCCAATGCTCCGCCGACGACTTGGGGTCGCTGGCGACGAGGATGTTGAACCCGTGTTTGGAAGCCACCTTGGCCCGGCATTCGATGGTGAGCGGCAACGTGCGGTATTCGGGCTTGCCCTCGACCACCATGCCTCCGGCCAGGGCCCGG
>Ga0208960_1000611_pt1 | contig 19991 bp, 21 predicted proteins | sample GreLakmeON33MSRF_FD_187703 | JGI IMG/M metagenome (GOLD analysis project Ga0208960, IMG submission 187703) | Freshwater lentic microbial communities from great Laurentian Lakes, MI, USA - Great Lakes metaG ON33MSRF (SPAdes) | ecosystem: Environmental > Aquatic > Freshwater > Lake | place: Great...
AGGGCGGGCATGGCTGCTCCAGTCATTGAGCCTGCGGCAACCATGACAGCAACCCACTTTGGTTACAAATCGGTTGACGAAGCCGACAAAGCGCGGCATGTCCGTGGCGTGTTTGATTCTGTGGCGCCCCGCTATGACGTCATGAATGACCTGATGTCGCTGGGCCTGCACCGCGCCTGGAAGGCCTTCACCTTGCTGGTAGCCGATGTTCGAGATGGCTACGTGGTGCTCGACATCGCCGGGGGCACTGGCGACTTGGCGCTGGCCTTTTCGAAAAAAGTGGGTAAAACCGGGCATGTCGTGCACACCGACATCAACGAAGCGATGTTGCGCAGTGGACGCAACCGCCTGCTTGATGCCGGCGTGGCCCTGCCAACAGCCGTTTGTGATGCCGAACAACTGCCTTTTGCCGACAATCATTTCCATGTCGTCAGCGTGGCTTTTGGTCTGCGCAACATGACTCACAAAGACCGCGCCCTGGCTGAAATGCACAGGGTGCTCAGGCCTGGTGGCAAGTTGCTGGTGCTTGAATTCTCCAAGGTTGTGGCTCCCTTGCAACGGGCCTACGACTGGTATTCCTTCAACATTCTGCCCCGACTGGGCCAGTTGGTGGCCGGCGATGCAGACAGTTACCGCTATCTGGCGGAGTCCATTCGCATGCATCCTGACCAACAAACTCTTAAGACCATGCTGTTGAAAGGTGGTTTCGCGCATGTGGACTATCACAACCTGACGGGTGGGCTGGTGGCCTTGCATGTTGGAATCAAGGCTTGAAACTTGCTTTTTTGACTATCATCCGCAGGTTTTGCAAACATTCTTTGGAGACGTTATGAAAATTTGGGCTTTGTTATTCACGGTTTTTCTTGCCTTGGCTGGTTTTAACGCAGAAGCCAAGCGCCTGGCCGGCGGCCAGTCCGCGGGTAAGCAATCTGGCAATGTGACCCAGCGCGAGTCAGCGCCGGCGCAAAGCGCAGCGAAGCCGGGTGCCGCACCGGCGGCTGCAGGCGCCGCTGCTGCAGCGCCCAAGCGGCCTTGGGGAGCGATGCTCGGCGGCCTTGCGGCGGGCCTGGGTTTGGCTTGGTTGGCGAACTCGCTGGGCATGGGCGAGGGCTTTGGCCAGATGTTGATGTTTGGCCTGCTGGCCTTGGGCATCATGTTGGCGGTGGGCTGGTTCATGCGTTCCAGAAGGGCTGCGCAGGCGCGAGACCCTGCCAATACCGAGCCATTTGCGTTTCAAGGGGCCGGCGCCAATATCCCCTCGCCAGTCGCCTACAACCCAGCCAATGTGGGTAACGATGCTTCGGCGCGGCCCTGGGAGCGCGCCAACACAGCATTTGATGCAAGCAGCACAGGCTCATCCGGCTCCATGATTGGTTCCGGCCTGGCAGGTTCCCAGAGCTGGGGCGTGCCAGCGGACTTTGACACCGATGGTTTCCTGTCTGCGGCAAAGGCAAACTTCATCACCCTGCAGGCGGCCTGGGACAAGTCTGATATCGACGCCCTGCGCGCCATGATGACCGACGCCATGTTGCGAGAAATGCAAACCCAGCTGTCCGAGCGCGAGGCGCACACCGGGGCACCAGCCAACCAGACCGATGTGGTCAAGATTGAGGCCCATCTCCTTGGCATCGAAGAACTCGAGGGGGAGTACATGGCCAGCGTCGAGTTCAACGGCATGATTCGGGAAGAGGCCACAGCCGTGCCCAGCCCTTTCCGCGAAGTCTGGAACATGACCAAGCCCAAGAGCGGGAACAGCGGCTGGCTGGTGGCTGGGGTGCAGGCCCTGCAGTAGGCTGTTCGGGCGCACGCGGCCTCGCGTTCGCCAATTCAAGGAATAATTGGGGACTATGGCAACACAGTCCCCTTTTTCTTGGCTCGGCACTTTCTTGCAACAACTTCCCTTATCGCAATTGCGGCCCCCGCTTTGGGCGCTTGAAGAAGCGCAACGCCGGCTGCTGTCTTTGGTGAACCATATTTTGCTGCAAGAGCCCGAGGCATTGGCTCGGCTGGCCAGGCAAAAAGGCTCGGTGATCCGTGTGCAATGGCGCAGTTGGGCGGTTGACTGGGTGGCCACCCCGGCTGGACTGTTTGATGTCGCGGCCCCGGGCGCACCTGCCGATTTGAGCCTGCTGCTGACGCAGACACAGCCCTTGGCTTTGCTTCAGCTGCTGCTGCAAGGTGATAAACCCGAGGTGCGGGTGGAGGGGAATGTGCAGCTTGCCGCGGAGGTCAACTGGCTGGTTGATCATGTGCGTTGGGATATGGAAGAGGACCTGGCTCGCCTGGTGGGTGACGGCCCCGCCCATGCATTGGCTGGCGGGGCTCAAACTCTGGTTCAGGCGCTGCGGCAGTTTCTGCTCAACAGGGCGGCCGGCCCAACCCAGCAAGCGCAGTCATGATCCGCCTGCTGCGCGGGTTCTACATTTTCTGGATTTGCTTTCGCTATGGCCTGGACGAGCTTGTCCTGAGCAGCTTCCAAAAGCCTTGGCTGCGGCTGTTGGCCAGGGTTGTCTCGGTAGGGCGTCAACTCGACGCGCCGCGTGGCCAACGTATCCGGGAGGCGCTGGAACGATTGGGGCCAATTTTTGTCAAGTTCGGCCAGGTACTTTCCACCCGGCGCGATTTATTGCCGCTCGATATTGCCGACGAACTGGCCCGCCTGCAAGACCGGGTGCCCCCATTTGGCAGCGATGTGGCGATTGCCTCGATCGAGCGGGCCTTTGGCAAAAAAATCAGCGATATTTTTGTTTCCTTTGAGCGAGAGCCAGTCGCCAGTGCATCAATTGCTCAGGTGCATTTTGGGGTTCTCAAAGACCGCCAGGGCCGCGACCGCGACGTTGCTGTCAAGGTGCTGCGCCCGGGCATGCTCAAGGTGATCGAAAAAGACCTCAGCCTGATGCGCATGATGGCCGGCTGGGTCGAAGGCCTGTCGGCTGACGGCCGGCGCCTCAAGCCACGTGAGGTGGTGGCTGAGTTTGACAAATACCTGCATGACGAGCTCGATCTGGTGCGCGAAGCTTCCAGCGCTGCTCAGCTCAGGCGAAATATGGCCGGCCTGGATTTGGTGCTGATTCCAGAAATGATCTGGGATTTCTGCATGACCGAGGTCATTGTTATGGAGCGGATGTACGGCATTCCCATCAGCCAGGTGGAGCGTCTGCGTGCTGCGGGCGTTGATATTCCCAAATTGGCGCGCGACGGCGTCACCATCTTTTTTACGCAGGTATTCAGGGACGGATTTTTTCATGCCGACATGCACCCTGGAAACATCCAGGTGAGCGTAGCGCCGGCCACCTTCGGTCGCTATATTTCGCTGGATTTCGGCATTGTGGGCACCCTGACTGGCTCGGACAAGGAGTACCTGGCGCAAAATTTCACGGCCTTTTTCCGGCGCGACTACAAGCGGGTGGCCGAGTTGCACATCGAGTCGGGCTGGGTGCCTGCGAGCACACGGGTGGACGAACTTGAATCAGCCATCCGCTCGGTCTGCGAGCCCTACTTTGATCGGCCGCTGAAAGAAATCTCGCTGGGCTTGGTGTTGATGCGCTTGTTTCAGACCTCGCGCCGTTTTTCTGTCGAAATTCAACCGCAGTTGGTGTTGCTGCAAAAAACCCTGCTCAATATCGAGGGCCTCGGGCGCCAACTCGACCCTGACCTCGACCTGTGGAACACGGCCAAGCCGTTCTTAGAGAAATGGATGATCGATGAAATCGGCCCAGCCAAGCTTTTTGCAGAGCTACGCAAAGAGGCGCCGCAGTATGCCAAGCGCTTTCCGGAATTGCCGCGGCTTTTTTACGATTTTCTAAAGACGAGCAAGCCCCAGCCGGACCGCCTGATGGCTGAACTGTTAACCGAACAAAAGCGAACCAACCGGCTGCTTCAGCGCCTGGGCTATCTTGCAGTGGGCTTTGTTCTTGGTCTATTGGCGGTGCAGTTTTTTGCACACGCACGGGTTTTTTGAGCGGATTGCCAGCCGGGCCGGCAGCCGCAGGGTGGCGTCTTATAATCGGAGGCTTTGCACGCTGCCCCAAGTACTCAAGCCATGCCAATTTATGCCTACAAATGCGAGTCCTGCGGGTTTTCCAAGGATTTGCTGCAAAAAATGTCCGATCCGCCGCTGTCCGACTGTCCGAGTTGCGGCACCGGCAGCTTCAAAAAACAAGTTACAGCAGCGGGCTTTCAGCTCAAGGGTTCTGGATGGTACGCCACAGATTTCAAAGGCAGCGGGGCCCCCGCGCCGGCCAAGCCAGAGGCTGATTCAGGTAGCGCCGAAACCAAACGACCAGCAGACGGCGAGGCCAAACCAGCCGAGACCGCAGCCAAGCCAGTTGAGGCCGCAGCCAAGCCGGTAGCGGCTCCGCCGGCGGCCAGCGGCGGCGCTACGCCCTGATTCGCCGTCATGCGCGTGATGCCGCAGATTTGATACCCCATTCTTTCCAGGCCCTGCCATGCGTTTAAAAAAATACCTGATCACCGGTGTGCTGGTCTGGTTACCGTTGGCAATTACTTTTTGGGTGTTGTTGTGGCTGGTGGGCCTGCTTGATGGTATTTTGGGCGGTGTTTTAACCGGCCTGACAGTCGTGACATCCACCGCCATGGGCGTGCAACTTGAGGGCCTGCGTCATATTCCTGGCCTGGGCGTGGTGCTGGTGTTTGCCGCTTTGCTTTTGACGGGTGCCTTGGTGTCCAACGTGGCTGGGCGGTGGTGGCTCAGGCAGCTCAACAAATTGTTCACCAATATCCCGGTGTTCAAGACCATTTATAACAGCGTCAAAAAGGTTTCGGACACGCTGTTCTCAAATACCGGGAATGCTTTCAGAACCGCTCTTTTGGTGCAATACCCCCGAGCTGGTTCCTGGACCATTGCGTTTCAGACTGGCGTGCCAGTGGGCGAAGTGGCAGGCCGCCTGGGCGGAGACTATGTCAGCGTCTACGTGCCCACCACGCCCAACCCGACCAGCGGATTTTTTTTGCTGATACCGCGCGCCGAGGTGATTGAACTCAACATGAGTGTTGACGAGGCGCTGACCTATGTCATTTCGATGGGGGTGGTTCCACCGGCTGCGCCGGTTAGGTCCGACATCCCGTAACCTTTGTTGAAAGCTGTCTATGGCCATGCGCTCCCATTATTGCGGTCTGGTGACTCAAGCCCTGTCGGGGCAGACAGTCGCGCTATGCGGCTGGGTTAATCGCCGGCGGGATCATGGCGGCGTGATATTTGTCGATCTACGCGACAGAGAGGGCTATGTTCAGGTGGTCTGTGACCCCGACCGGCCTGACATGTTTGCCGCCGCCGAGGGGCTGCGTAACGAGTTTTGTATTCAGGTCAAGGGCCTGGTGCGTGCCCGCCCCGAGGGCACCAGCAACGAGCAACTCAAGAGCGGCAGCATCGAGGTGCTGTGTCATGAACTCACTGTGCTCAACCCCTCGGTCACGCCGCCGTTCCAACTTGACGACGACAACCTCAGCGAGACCACGCGCCTGACGCACCGGGTGCTGGATTTGCGCCGCCCCTACATGCAGAACAACCTGATGTTGCGCTACCGCGTAGCCATGGAGGTGCGTAAATTTCTTGATGCCCATGGTTTTGTGGATATCGAGACGCCTATGCTGGGCAAGTCGACACCCGAGGGCGCGCGCGACTACCTGGTGCCCAGCCGCGTGCATGACGGGCACTTTTTTGCGCTGCCACAAAGCCCCCAGTTGTTCAAGCAGTTGCTCATGGTCGCCGGCTTTGACCGTTATTACCAGATCACCAAGTGCTTCCGGGACGAAGATTTGCGCGCTGATCGCCAGCCTGAATTCACACAAATCGACATCGAAACCTCTTTTTTGAGCGAGCAGGACATTCGCGACCTGTTCCAGGACATGATCAAGACCGTGTTTGAGGCCACCCTGAAGGTCGATCTGGGCGAGTTTCCAGTGATGACCTATGCGCAGGCGATGCGCCAGTACGGTTCGGACAAGCCGGACTTGCGGGTCAAGCTTGAGCTGACCGAATTGACCGATGTCATGGCCGATGTCGATTTCAAAGTTTTCGCGAGTGCCGCCACCATGAAGGACGGCCGGGTGGTCGGTTTGCGTATTCCCGGTGGCGCGCGTGAAAGCGGCGGCTTGAGCCGCGGCGAAATTGATGCTTACACCGAGTTCGTCAAGATCTACGGGGCCAAGGGCTTGGCCTACATCAAGGTCAATGACCGCGCACTTGGACGCGATGGGCTGCAGAGCCCGATCGTCAAGAATATTCACGACCGGGCTTTGAGCGCCCTGCTGGATCGAACGCAGGCGCAGGATGGCGATTTGATTTTCTTCGGCGCCGACCGGTCCAAGGTGGTGAATGACGCGGTTGGTGCCTTGCGCGTCAAGGTCGGACACAGTGAGTTTGGCCGGCGCAATGGTTTACTTGAAGCCGGCTGGCGCCCGCTGTGGGTGATTGATTTCCCGATGTTTGAATTTGACGAAGAGGCACAACGACACACAGCCGTGCACCATCCCTTCACCGCGCCCAAGCCCGGCCATGAAGACCTGATGGAGACCGCCCCTGAGCAGTGCGTCTCCCAGGGCTACGACCTGGTGCTCAATGGCTGGGAGATGGGTGGTGGCTCAGTGCGCATTCACCGTGCCGATGTGCAGAAAAAGGTGTTTGATGCGCTCAAAATCAGCCCTGAAGAAGCCCAGGACAAGTTCGGCTTTTTGCTTGATGCCTTGCAGTATGGCGCGCCGCCCCATGGTGGCATAGCCTTTGGCCTAGACCGGATCGTGACGCTGATGACCGGCGCAGATTCGATTCGTGATGTGATTGCTTTCCCCAAGACGCAGCGAGCCCAGTGCCTGCTGACCCAGGCGCCCGGCCTGGTGGATGAAAAACAGCTGCGCGAGCTGCACATCAGGTTACGCAAGGCCGAAGTCGCCTAGCCAATCTCAAGCAAAGCCTGGGCACTGCGGCAAGCCTGAGGCAGAATCACCGGGCGCTCTAGGGGCGCCCTTTTCATGGCCAATACCTTCAAGATTCCCGAATCGGTGCTGGTGGTGATACACACCCCGGCGCTGGAGGTCTTGCTGATCCGTCGGGCCGATGTTGCTGATTTCTGGCAGTCGGTGACCGGCAGCAAAGATGCGCCAGAAGAAGCCTACTGGCAGACTGCGGTGCGCGAAGTCTGGGAGGAAACCGGTATCGACTGCGCACCAGACTCCGCACTGGCCGGCGCGCTGCAGGACTGGCAGCTGGAGAATGTGTACGACATTTATCCCCGCTGGCAACACCGCTACGCGCCAGGTGTGACGCGCAACACCGAGCATCTGTTTGGTCTGAGGGTGCCCGTGGCCGGGCCGGTGCGCCTGAGCCCGCGCGAACACAGTGCCTGGCAGTGGCTGCCTTACCAGCAGGCCGCGAGCAGCTGTTTTTCCCCCTCTAACGCCGAGGCAATTTTGATGCTGCCGCGTTTTTTGGCGGCTACTGCAGGGCTGTGATGTGCAACTGATACGGGTTGCCACCGACAACATCCACAAAGGCCTGCGCGGCATGGGTCCGCGGCGGCGCCTGGAGATCCACAAGCTCGGGCACGCGCTTGAGCAGGGCTGAGCATGGCGGCGCTTCAGCTTGGTCACCAACTAGAGTTGCTGCAAGGCGGACAGGACTTTTTCCCCGCCCTGATCGAAGCGATCGACAGCAGTGTGCAGGAAGTGCGCATAGAAACCTATATTTTCAACACCCTGCACAGCAGCGCCCTGGTGGCAGAAGCCTTGGAGCGGGCTGCTGCGCGCGGGGTGGCGGTTTACCTGGTGATGGACGGGGTTGGCACCCCGACACTGGAGCCACAGTGGTGCCGCCGTTTCGAGCGCGCTGGTGTGGCCTGGCATATTTTTGCCCCGATGGGCCGGCTTGGCCTGCTGATCCCGAGCCGTTGGCGCCGGCTACACCGCAAGCTGTGCGTGGTCGATGGGCGACTGGCATTTTGTGGCGGAATCAACCTGCTGGATGATTTTTTTGACCCCAACCATGGCCTGCTAAGCCTGCCGCGTCTTGATTTTGTGGTGCGGGTGCGCGGGCCCTTGGTGCAAGAAGCCCAGACCCTGTTGACGCAATTCTGGTGGCGGCTACCGATGCTGCGCCCAGCGCAAACGGCACCGAGGCCGAGGGTGCAGGCCATGCCGCAGCCCGCAGCACTGGCCCCGCCGGCCGGCGCCCGGGCCGCCCTGGTGCTGCGTGACAACCTGCTTCACCGCACGCGCATTGAACGCGCCTACCGCCGGGCCATTGGTGAGGCGAACCAAGACATCATCATTGCCAATGCTTATTTTCTGCCCGGACGCAAGCTGCGCCAAAGCCTGATTCATGCGGCGCAGCGGGGCGTACGGGTGCGCTTGCTGCTGCAAGGGCGGTATGAATACTTCATGCAGTACCATGCGGCGCGGCCGGTTTACGGACCGCTGCTGGCCGCAGGTATTGAAATTTATGAATACTCGCCTAGTTTTTTACATGCCAAGGTCGCTGTCGTTGACCAATGCTGGGCCACCGTGGGCTCATCGAACCTCGATCCTTTGAGCCTGCTGCTCGCCCGCGAGGCCAATTTGGTCACCACAGACCCGGTTTTTGCCCTGGACCTGCGCTGCCGTCTGGAACAGGCCATTGAGCAAGGCGGCGTGGCGGTGGACCCGGCGAGCTATGCCGATCGGCCCTGGCGCCAAGGCTTGCTGGACCGCCTGGCCTTTGGTTTGATGCGCCTGGCTTTGTTTTTGACCGGCAAGCGCTACTGAGTGCAGGGATCAGCGCGCCGCAGGGGCCATTCGGCCGACTGGCCCAGGGCAGGCGAAGGCTGTTAGCATCAATGCATGTTGATGCCGGCCAAAAACACAATGACCCAGTCCGATGTTGATGAGGGAACACCAGTTTCCGTAAAAATCCGCGAGCGCATTGTGGCCGCGCGCAAGCGCTTCCATGCCAATGACAATATCGCCGATTTCATAGAGCCCGGAGAACTTGATCGCTTGCTTGACGAAGTCCAGAGCAAGATGCAGGGCGTGCTCACCAGCCTGGTGATTGACACCGACAACGACCACAACACCGGGCAAACCGCGCGTCGGGTCGCCAAGATGTACCTCACTGAGGTGTTCAAAGGCCGTTACATCAAAGGCCCTACGGTCACTGAATTCCCCAACGCCGAGCACCTCAATGAGTTGATGATCGTCGGGCCGATCACCGTGCGCAGTGCCTGCAGCCACCACCTCTGCCCGGTCATTGGCGTCATCTGGATCGGCGTTTTGCCCAACGAACACACCAATGTTATTGGCCTGTCCAAATATGCCCGGCTGGCCGAGTGGGTGATGGGTCGGCCGCAGATACAGGAAGAAGCCGTGGTGCAGCTGGCCGACCTGATTCAGCAAAAAACACAGCCGGATGGCCTGGCCATCGTCATGGAGGCCAGCCATTTCTGCATGGGCTGGCGCGGCGTCAAGGATGTAGACAGCAAGATGATCAATTCGGTGATGCGTGGCAGTTTTCTCAAAGACGCCAACCTGCGTCGGGAATTTTTGTCTTTAATTCCCAGAAAGAGCTAAGCCATGTTAGTACGCCTTTTGTATGCCAGCCGAGCGGTTGATACCAGTCCCGAGGCGATTAATGCGATCTTGGCGCAGTCGCGCCTGCACAACCCAGAGAGCGGCATCACCGGCATTCTGTGCTACGGAGGCGGCATATTCCTGCAAGCCATCGAGGGCGGTCGGATGTCAATCAGCGCCTTGTACGGCCACATACAAAGAGATGTCCGTCATGCCGATGTGGTGCTGCTGCACTATGAAGAGATTTCTGAGCGCCGTTTTGGCGGCTGGACCATGGGGCAGGTAGACACCTCGCGCATCAACGCCTCCATCTTGCTCAAGTACGCCGAAAAGCCCGAGCTCGACCCCTATTCGGTGTCGGGTAAGGTGTCCTTGGCGCTGCTTGAAGAACTGATGGCCACGGCCAGCATCATCGGACGTGCCTGAGGCTGGGCTCCAACCCGGCAGCAGCGCGCTGCTGGTGGGCTGTGATTTCTCCAGCAGCCCCAGCCGTAAGAAGCCTATCGTGATGGCGCTTGGCCGAAAACTGGGCCGCCGGGTACAACTCAGCGGGCTGGAGCGGCTCGAATCCCTGGATGCATTTGCCGATTGGCTAGCGCAGCCACGGGCTTGGCTCGGGGCTTTTGATTTACCCTTTGGCCTGCCGCGCGAGTTGGTTGAAACCTTGGGTTGGCCGCTTCAGTGGGCAGACTGCATGCAGCATTACGCCAGCCTCAGCCGGGCCGAGATTCGAAGCCAATTTGTTGGGTTTTGCGCGCCGCGACCGCCGGGGGGTAAGTTTGCACACCGGGCCACCGACCGGTTGGCGGGCTCCAGCCCCTCCATGAAGTGGGTCAACCCGCCAGTGGCTTACATGCTGCATGCTGGTGTGCCTCGCCTGATCAGTGCCGGCGTGTTCCTGCCTGGCCTGAGCCAGGGCGATCCAGCAGCCCCCTGTGCTGACGGGCTGCCCCGGCGCCTGGCCCTGGAGGCCTACCCGGGGCTGCTGGCACGCGAATTACTCGGGCAGCGCAGCTATAAAAGTGATGCGAGAGCACGCCAAACCCCAGAGCGGCTGATTGCTCGCAAAGACCTGGTGCATGGCCTTGAACAGGGGCGCTCCCGGCTTGGGCTGCAACTTAAAGTCAGCCACGCACAGCGCGACAGCTTGATTGACGATGCCAGCGGCGACGCGCTCGATGCGGTGCTGTGTCTGATGCAGGCTGCATGGGGGCAGGTGCAGCAGGAGCAGGGCGCCAGTCTGTACGGTTTACGCCCCGAGCTCGATCGGCTGGAAGGCTGGATCCTCAGCGCATGACGGCTTCTTGCAGTTTGGCGGCGAGTTGTGCAATCGCCAGGGCGGCCGGGCAGCCCGGCATGGACTGCAGCAGCAACTGGCGCCGCATGATGGCTTGTCGGACCTGTGGGTCAGCAGGTATGTCGCCCATGTGCACCAGCCGCAGCGGCTGCCCCGGCTGTTTTGGGACAAAACGATCGACCACCTGCTGCAGTTGCGCGGTGATGGCCCGGCCATCACCCAGGCGCGCGGTTTGGTTCACCACAAGCCTGATGGTCTGGCGTTTTTGTTGGCCAGCCAGCACCTTGATGATGGCATAGGCATCGGTCAGCGCGGTCGGCTCTGGCGTGGCCACCACCAGCACCTCGGAGGCGAGCGACACAGCGAATAAAACAACATCGGAAATGCCGGCTCCGGTGTCGAGCAGCACGATGTCGTAGTCAGGGGTGAGGCCGGCCATGATGCGCAAAAAATCCTGCCTGACCTCGGGGCTGAGTCGCGAATATTCCACCAGTCCCGAGCCCGCCAGCAACACTGAAAAACCGCCGGGGGCCTGCACAATAGCCTCTTCAATCCGCGCCTTGCCGACAAACACATCGTGCAGCGTGATTTTGGGATAGAGGTTCAGGACCACATCCAGGTTGGCCAAGCCGAGGTCGGCATCAAGCACCAGCACCCGCTTGCCCCGTTTGGCCAAGGCCGCTGCCAGATTGGCCGATACAAAGGTTTTACCAACCCCGCCCTTGCCACTGGTGATGGCCACGACCCGGCCCACCGCTACAGGGGGGCTATTTGCCGTGGCGTCGGCATCGCTGGGAGGGGTGACAAGTTCGGTCATAGGTGATGGCTAATAGCTAACGGCTGATGGAGCAGGTTTATTGCATTGCCGTTGAGGTCTTGGCCGGCGTCTCATTATTGTGTGTTTCCAGCCAAGCGGCGTCGCTTTGGTTCAGGTGACCAAACAACAGGCTTTTTTCTTCAGCGCTCACCGATATCTCCTGCTCTGCATCCATCTTGACTTGGTTTCGCCCTTCGGTTTTGGCGCAGTAGAGCTGTGCATCGGCGAGGTCGATCCACTGCGTCGCGCTGGATCGATTCCACTTAGGGGCAAAAGCGCCGCCAATGCTGATGGTGACGCTCAACTCCAGGGCCTCAGAAGCCGGAATACGCAAAGCCGCCACACTTTGCCGAATGCGTTCGGCCACGATTTTCCCGTACAAAGGCTGGCAGCAGGGCAGAATCACGGCGAACTCTTCGCCACCGTAGCGGGCCACCGTATCCATCGGCCGTACACAATGGCTCAGGCAGCGGGCGACCGCTTGAATCACCTGATCGCCGACGGGGTGGCCATGGGCATCGTTGATTTGTTTGAAGTGGTCGATGTCGAGCATCAACAGCAGTGCCGAGTCGCCCGAGCGGGCCACGACATCAATTTCTCGGGTCAAGACGGTGCGGAAATGGCGCCGATTGGCTAAACCGGTCAAGGCGTCGGTCAGAGACATTTCACACAAGCTGTCAATTACGCTTTGCAGGAAAGCCGTGGCAGATTTAGCCGCATCGGGCAGGCAAGCCGACCGATCATGCTCAAGCAGCGCAAGCGCCCCCTCAAGGCGCAGATCAGCCGGGTCAATCATGAGGTCCGGCCGCAGCGTAGGCCAGTTTGGGGAGGTTTGGTGGGCGCATCGCGGTCCTGGTAACACAAAGTTTAACAGCATGTTTTGGCGCTCAACGTGCTGATACCGGGGCAAGCAGTGCGGCACCGAGCTAGCCTACGGACTGTGCGGGCCAGGCTTTTTACACACCGGGCAAGAGGGGTTGCGAGGTAGGCGAACTTCGGTCCAAGCCATGGCGCGCCCATCGAGCATCAAAAGGCGCCCGCTCAATGCCGGTGCGGCGCCGCTGATGAGCTTCAAGGCCTCGGCTGCCTGCATGGTGCCAATGATGCCTACCAGTGGCGCGAACACACCCATGGTGGCGCATTGGGTTTCTTCAAAGTCCGCCTCGGGAGGGAACAGGCAGGCGTAGCAGGGTGAGGCATCGTCCCGGGGGTCATAAACGGTGATCTGGCCGTCAAAGCGAATCGCTGCGCCAGACACCAGCGGCTTGCACTGAGACACGCTGGCGGCGTTGATGGCATGGCGCGTGGCGAAATTGTCGCTGCAGTCGAGCACCACATCATGGTGCGCCAACAGCGCTTCGAGCAGTGCGGCGTCAGCGCGCAGCGCGACCGGTGTGACCACCACCTCAGGGTTGAGCCCGGCAATGGCGGCTTGAACCGAGCTGGCTTTGGGCTGCCCGACCCGCTGCGTGGTGTGGGCAATCTGGCGTTGCAGGTTGGTGAGGTCAACGCTGTCATGGTCTACCACGGTGAGGTGGCCCACGCCCGCACAGGCCAGGTAGAGTGCGGCAGCTGAGCCCAGCCCGCCAGCGCCCACCATCAATACCCGGCTGGCCAGAATGCGTTCCTGCCCTTCAATGCCGATCTCGTCGAGCAGGATGTGGCGCGAGTAGCGCAGCAGCTGGTCGTCGGTCATGGCCGATCAGTTTTCTTTTTTCTCTTCCTTGCGTTCAATCAGCGTCTTGCTGACCATGACCGGACGCCCTTTGAGCTGGTTGACAGCTTGGAGCAGTGGGAAATCTTTGTCAGAGCCGTATTCTGGAAGCGTGCGATCGGCTACCGGTTTTTTCATTTCATCTTCGAGCTTTTTACGGGCGTCTTCGCGCGCTTTTTCTCGGGCGGCGTCTTTCACTTCAGCGCCCTGCCCACTGCCCAGGTGTTTTTCCAGGTCGGCCTCACGGGTACGCAGTGCCGAAAACAAATTGCCCTCTTCGGTTTCATCAACCATGATGTCTGGCACGATGCCCTTGGCCTGTATCGATTTGCCGCTAGGCGTGTAGTAGCGGCTGGTGGTGAGCTTGAGCGCAGCACTGGGGCAGTTGTCCATGCGAAAAGACGAGTCAAGGCAGACCGCAGTTTGCACCGAGCCCTTGCCGAAGGTCTGGTTTCCCATCAGGGTGGCGCGCTTGTGGTCTTGCAGTGCGCCAGCGACGATCTCGCTGGCCGAGGCCGAGCCCTCATTGACCAGCACCACCAGCGGCAGGCGCTTGTAGATGCCCTTGGTGACATCGTTGAGTCGTCTCAGCGGGTCAGCGCCGCCACGGCGTTGGTAGAACTCGGGCGCTGCTTTGTAGATGAATTTACTCTCGGCGAGCTGCCCGTTGGCAGACACCACGATGACGTTCTCTGGCAAAAAGGCAGCCGACAGCGCTACGGCTGCATCAAGGTAGCCACCTGGGTCATTGCGAAGATCAAGCACCAGGCCCTTGAGTTGCGGGTCTTCCTTGTAAATTTCTTCTGCCTTGCGGGCAAAATCTTCGACTGTTCGTTCCTGAAACTGGCTGACCCGAATCCAGCCATAGCCCGGCTCCAAGAGCTTGCCGCGCACCGACTGGGTGCGAATTTCATCCCGCGTGATGGTGACCGGGAAGCTGCGATTCTCGGATTTCCGGAAGATCATCAGCAGCACTTTGGTGTTGGGCTCGCCCCGCATGCGTTTGACCGCCTCGTTGAGGGTCAGGCCTTTGACTGGTGTGTCGTCAATCTTGCTGATCAGGTCGCCCGACTTGAGCCCGGCGCGAAAGGCTGGTGAGCCCTCGATGGGCGAGACGACCTTGACCAAGCCCTCTTCCATCGCTATTTCAATGCCGACACCGACAAATTTGCCGGTGGTTCCCTCGTTGAACTCTTTGAGTGATTTTTTGTCCAGGTACTGGGAATGGGGGTCTAGGCTGGAGACCATGCCCACGATGGCATCGGTGATCAGTTTTTTATCGTCCACCGCTTCGACGTAATTGCTCTTGACCATGCCAAAAACAGCCGCAAGTTGCTGCAACTCCTCGAGCGGCAGTGGTGCAAGGGTGCCGCGCGCCACGGTCTGCAGCGAGACGGTGGTCAGCGCCCCGGCCATCACGCCAAGTGCCACCCAGCCGGTTGTTTTCAGTTTTTGGCCCATAGATATTCCTTTAAGTGTTCAATATACACGCTTGGACGGCACTGGTCGCCTGAAGTTCACAATTTCCTTAGGCCCTGCCCTGCCGGGCGACTGCCGCCGTGGCCTTGGCCAGGGCCTCAGCGTCCCCCAGATACCGGTGGCCCAGTGGCTTGAGCGCGGCGTCGAGTTCATACACCAGCGGTATTCCGTTGGGTATGTTCAGGCCGACGATGTCCTGCTCGGAGATGCCGTCAAGGTATTTCACCAGCGCGCGGATTGAGTTGCCATGGGCCGCCAGCACCAGCCGGCGACCGCTTTTGAGCGCCGGTGCCAGCGCCTCGTTCCAAAAAGGCATGACCCGGTCCACCGTGTCTTTGAGGCACTCGCTCAGTGGTACCTGGTTGGGTTTCAGGCGGGCGTAACGGGCATCGCTGCGTTCGCAGCGGGCATCAGCCGCATCCAGCGCTGGCGGCGGCGTGTCGTAGCTGCGCCGCCAGGCCAGCACCTGGGCTTCGCCATACTGCCGGGCCATGTCGGACTTGTTGAGGCCCTGCAGTGCGCCGTAATGCCGCTCGTTGAGCCGCCAGCTGTGCACCACCGGCAACCAGGTGCGGTCCATCTCGTCGAGCACATGCCACAGGGTGCGGGTGGCGCGCTTGAGCATGCTGGTGTAAGCCACATCAAAATCAAAACCGGCAGCCTTGAGCAGCCGCCCGGCGTTTTTCGCCTGCTCTAGGCCCAGCGGGGTCAGGTCAACATCGGTCCAGCCGGTGAACCGGTTTTCCAGGTTCCAGGTGGATTCGCCGTGGCGAATGAGTACAAGTTGGTACATGGTCTGTTTGGAGCAGAGTTAGGAAAATAGGACAGTGGCTGACCGAAAACAGCTGGCTGTCGCGGGGGCAAACTGCTCGCGCAAAGCGGCGCGGCGCGGACATTCTAAAATGCCAGCATGCCCGGGCCGCGCCCGAGCCATATAAAGGAAGCACGTGAAATTTTTTGTTGATAACTGGATGTTGATCAGCGTTGCGCTGGTGTCAGGCTCTTTGCTGTTTTTGCCCTTGATACAAGGCGCTGCCGGGGGCGGACTGAGCGCGGCGCAGGTGGTTCACATGATCAACCGTGACAAAGCCGTCGTGGTGGATGTGTGTGAGGCCGAAGAATTCGCAGCCGGACATGTGGTGGGTGCCAAAAACCTGCCCTTGAATCAACTCGAAGACAAACTCGCTGGGGTGGTGAAAAACAAAACCCTGCCCCTGATCCTGGTCTGCCAGTCTGGCGCCCGCTCGGCCCGGGCCCTGGCGATTGCCAAAAAACTCGGCTACGAGCAGGCGCAGTCACTCTCGGGTGGGCTGGGCGCTTGGCGCAGTGCCAATCTGCCGCTGGAAAAAGCCTGACCGGGCGCCTGAATTGTCTGAAAGAACCCCTATGCCGCCCATCAAGATGTACACCACCGCTGTCTGCCCCTATTGCGTGCGGGCCAAACAACTGCTCAAGGCCCGGGGGGTCGAGGCGATAGAAGAAATCCGCATCGACACCGACCCCGGGCAGCGCCAACACATGATGGACATCACCGGACAGCGCACTGTGCCGCAAATATTTATTGGCAACACCCATGTTGGTGGCTGCGATGATCTCATCGCGCTGGACCGCCAAGGCGGTCTCTTGCCCCTGCTGCAAGCGCCTGGCTGAGCCCGGCTCCAAGCGCAGCCCCGGGCTCAAGGCGAAGCGCGTCGCAGCCAGGCGCCTGGGCTGCTGAGATAATCCCCGCCGCACCCCAAGCCCCGGCTCTCTGCGAGTCTGTGCAAGGGTTTTATTTAGACCAGAAAGAACCGTCATGGCCGAGCAACTCGATCCCGTTTTCCAGATTCAGCGTGTGTACCTCAAGGAGGCTTCGCTGGAGCAACCCAATTCCCCCTCCATCCTGCTCGAACAAGAGGCGCCTACTGTAGATATTCAGCTTGGTGTGAACGCTGCGCCGGTAGCCGAAGGCATGTTTGAGGTCACCGTCACAGCCACGGTGCAAACCAAAATCAAGGACAAAACTGTGTTTTTGGTGGAGGTCACCCAGGCCGGCATTTTTGAGATTCGCAACCTGGCCCAAGAGCAAATGAGCAACATCATGGGCATCGCCTGCCCGCAAATCGTCTACCCCTACTTGCGCGGCAATGTGGCTGACCTGATACAGCGCGGTGGTTTTCCGCCGGTGCACTTGTCTGAAATCAATTTTCAGGCCATGTATGAGCAGCAGCAACAGCAGGCCGCCGACGATGCGCCCCGCATCGTCACCCAGTGAGCCTTTCGGGCCTTGAGTCCTGAGTCCTGAGACGCCATGAGAATTGCCATCGTCGGTGCTGGTGCTTGGGGCACGGCGCTGGCGGTGAGCGTTGCAAGCCAAACACGGTACGGCCATGGCGTCACCCTGTGGGCCCGTGACCCACAGCAGGCTGCAGCCATGCAGACTGAGCGGGTGAATCGGCTGTATTTGCCGGGTGTGGCACTGCCCCATGCGCTGACAATTACGGGGCCGGCGCAAAGCACTCCGACGGCCTTGCTTGAGCAGACTGATCTGATGGTGCTCGCCACGCCCATGTCGGGCCTGCGGTCTTTGTTGGCGCAACTGGCCGATTGCCGGGTGCCCTTGGCCTGGCTGAGCAAGGGGTTTGAGGCCGGCCGATCGGATAGCCCTGGTTGTTTGGCTCACGAAGTACAAAGTCAGGTAGCCCCCCAGGTGCTAGCCGGTGCCCTGAGCGGCCCGAGTTTTGCGATGGAGGTCGCCCGCGGGCAACCCACGGCCTTGGTGGCAGCCAGTGCGCATGCGGTGGTGCGCCAGGCGCTGATGGCGGCCTTTCATGGGCCAACGCTGCGGGTTTACGCCAACGATGATCTGGTGGGGGTGGAGGTAGGCGGCGCTGTCAAAAACGTGCTGGCGATTGCCGCCGGCTTGTGTGACGGCTTGAGTCTGGGTGCCAATGCGCGCGCGGCCCTGATCACCCGGGGCCTGGCCGAGATGACCCGACTGGGCGTGGCGCTAGGTGCCCGGCCGGATACCTTCATGGGCCTGAGCGGCCTGGGCGATCTGGTGCTGACTGCCACCGGAGATCTGTCGCGCAATCGCCAGGTCGGGCTGGCGCTGGCGGCTGGCCAAAGTTGTGCCGGAGCCCTGGCCGGGCTCGGTCATGTGGCAGAGGGGGTTTACAGCGCGCGAACCGTGGTGCAGCGGGCTCGGCAACTCGGCCTCGAACTGCCAATTGCACAAACCGTTGTCGCCCTGCTTGACGGCCAGTTACAGCCCGCTGAGGCGGTGGCGCTGCTGATGGGACGCGAGCCGGGGTTCGAGCTGGCTCAGGTCGGGGTGTAAGCCAGACGTACATAGATGGGGGCGAAGGCCTCGGCCTGGGTAATTTCCACCAGGGTTTCCTTGGCCAGCTCGAGCAGCGCGATGAAGGTCACCACCAGCACCGGTGCACCTTTGGTGGCATCAAATAGCTCCTCAAACTCAACAAAGCGTCGGCCTTGGAGTTTTTTGAGCATCAGGCTCATGTGCTCGCGCACCGAGAGTTCAGCACGGGTGATGTGGTGGTGCTGGACCAGCCGGGCCCGTTTCAGGATGTCGCGCCAGGCCTCCTGCAGGTCAGCCAGGTGTACCTCGGGGAAGCGGGGTTGCAGCGCTTGTTCGATGAACACCTGGGCCTTGAGAAAATCCCGGCCCAGCTGGGGCAACGCATTCAGGCGGGCCGCAGACAGTTTCATTTGCTCGTATTCCAGCAAGCGGCGCACCAACTCGGCGCGCGGGTCTTCGGCTTCCTGGCCCTCGGCCACCTTGCGCGGCGGCAGCAGCATGCGTGACTTGATCTCGATCAGCATGGCCGCCATGAGCAGGTATTCGGCCGCCAACTCCAGGTTGCGGCCCCGAATTTCTTCTACGTAGCTCAGGTACTGGCGCGTCACGCCAGCCATGGGGATGTCCAGGATATTGAAGTTTTGCTTGCGAATCAGGTAGAGCAGCAGGTCTAGCGGACCTTCGAAGGCCTCCAGGAAAACCTCGAGCGCATCCGGGGGTATGTACAGGTCTTGCGGGATGGAGAACAGCGGCTCACCGTAAAGACGCGCCACCGCCACATGGTCGACCACCTCAGGCATGGCCGCCGCTTCAGCCACGCTCAATCCTGCTGGCTGTCGGTTTGGTAGACGTAGGGCTTTTGCGCCACGCCGGCTTCGCGCTGCTCGCTTTGCGCCCGCCGATCAATCGCCTTGTCCCAAAGCAACTCTCGTCCGTGCCGCTGTTTGGCTTCAAGGGCCGGATCTTTCGCTTTGAGCTCAGCCACAAAGCGGGTGGTGTCGGACTGGTAGGGCGCGCGGTAAAAAAAATTCATGGTTAGACCTTTAAGTTCATTTTAGCGGGACAGCACCGCCGCCAGGGCACTGCTCAGGTCGGCGTGCTGGGCATGTTTGCCCAACCGTTCACGCAAGCCGCTGCGCTGCAGCATGCCCAGCGCTTGGTGGTTCAGGCCGCACAGGCTCAGCCGCACAGCGTTTTTGTCGCAGGCGCGGGCCAGATCGCTCAAGGCCTCGGCGCCGGAGGAATCCACGTAGATCAGGTGCTTGAGGTCGAGCACCAATTCGGCCTTGGGCAGGTGGTCTTGCAAGTCGTCGATCAGTTTGACAGCGCCAAAAAACAAGGCGCCGTGCAGCCGGTAAGCCGCGACCCGGGGGCTGCTGCCAGCGAGCTCGCCATGGTCAGCGGCGCTCACAGGGTCGAGCCGTGACAGGCTGGAAATGCGGTAAATGAAGGTTAGACAGGCGGCTAGCAGGCCGACTTCGACCGCCACGGTGAGGTCGGCTACCACGGTGAGTAAAAACACCGACAGCAGCGTGAGCCGGTAGGGCAGGCGGAATTGCCCCAGCTGCAGGAACTTGCGCCATTCGCCCATGTTCCACGCCACAAACATCAGGATTGCCGCCATCGCCGCCAGCGGGATATGGCTGGCCAGGGGTGCTGCTGCCAGCATCAGCATCAGCAGGGTGAGGGTATGCACCAGGCCCGCTACCGGCGAACTGGCGCCACTTTTCACATTGGTCACGGTGCGTGCAATCGTGCCGGTGGCCGGCATGCCGCCAAAAAAAGGCGTGACAACATTGGCGATGCCCTGGGCCATCAGCTCCTG
>Ga0208960_1000612_pt1 | contig 19977 bp, 22 predicted proteins | sample GreLakmeON33MSRF_FD_187703 | JGI IMG/M metagenome (GOLD analysis project Ga0208960, IMG submission 187703) | Freshwater lentic microbial communities from great Laurentian Lakes, MI, USA - Great Lakes metaG ON33MSRF (SPAdes) | ecosystem: Environmental > Aquatic > Freshwater > Lake | place: Great...
CATGCCCACATCTTCAACAATCGTCACCGTGCTCATTGGGAGTTTGAACACGGTGCCCAGGCAGGCACACTGAATTTGCGTTTTGCTAGCCACAGCGCGAATGACGCCAATCGCTGAGAACCCCATCACGATGATGGTGACCCAATGCGTCAGCAGCGGGTTGAAGTGCGCCAAATAAGCCATCCCTAACGCCAGCTCTACAAACGGATACAACATGCCCCAACCATGCCAGCGGCTCGCCAGCAGGTCGTACGCTGAGTAGGCGTTGGCAAAAGCACCGATGTCCAGCAGTTTGAAAAATGAGAACACCAAAAAAAACCCTGCCATAAAGTAGCGCATGGTGTCTGCCGTTGTAACGCCAGCCATACCGTCCATTCCAATTTGCACCAGCAAGCTGGCCCCAAGTATGTAGGCAAGAATCAATAGCAGCGGGCTGTATGTGGCCAGCCAGCTCGATGCAGAATTTTCGTCAGCTGAGTTGATAGGAGCTTTTGGCACCCGTACTGAAGTGTCTGGCGCCATATTCGACAACTGAACAGGCTCTGAATGCGGCATCAGGACATACTTTCCAGCGTTCTCTACCGCTGCTTTCAAAGCTTGAAAATCCGCTGTTGCCTCTGTCAGGGTTACCTGCATTGGCTGCAGGGTGACCTTAACCCCAGCAGCCAATGGCGCTAACGCCTGGGTTACTTTGTTAACACAGGCACCGCAATGCAGGCCAGTGAGCGCGTAGGTGGTCGTGTGTTTGATAACTGTCATACCAATAGCTTAAACCTTGCGTTCATTACAAACAACTTAAATTTTTAACAATGTCTCCCAGAATTCAATTCCCCACTTCTTGCTGGGGACAAATTCAGCAGCAAATGCCTGCGTTGTGGACTGTTGAAATATGATTGAAATTCAACTTTTGGAGACCTCCATGAAACAACTTCTTATTGGTTCACTTGTTATGTTTTTTGCAACCATAGCCTCCGCGCACGGTTGCCCTGGTGAGATGCGCACTATCGACGCAAAAATGCCAACTGCGAATTTGCCTGCAGCAGAAATGTCCAAAGTTAAAGCCTTGCGCGAAGAGGGCGAAAAGTTGCACAAGGAAGGCAAGCACACCGAATCAATGAAAGCGCTGGCGGACGCCAAGAAGCTGCTGGGCGTGTAAGCCAAAGCAGCTGATAAGCATCTTCCAGAAGGGTGCTGATCGGAGCTGATAATGGCATGGTACAAGTCATAGATTCAGTCATCATGACAAAGTAATTGACAGAACATGTTTGAACTAGGTTCAAATGACTTAGTTCGACACTACGTTTGTTTTCTAAATCACATCAATCGATCCATTTACCGTAGCACAGGAAATCCCTGACTTCAGACATTGCTTCGCCTTCAGCTTGCAAAGCTTGATTTGCTATGTTTAAAAAACGCTGCTCATCAACTTCTATTGAAGCCATCGACCAGTCACTGAAGTCACGGGCCACAACAGCATTGAATCTTAAAAGAAGGAAATCAGAGTGTCGAGGGTCATTTTCAATGACTTTAAAGAGTGAATTGACATTGGCTGCAGAACCTTCAAGTACTTGGAGAAACCAGCCTGAATGTGAAATCAAAACCCCCGTAATTTCGCGGGTAGGGTTGTTACGCAAACATGTAGCCATTAATTTGTCGTATTCAGCACCCTCTATCAGTGAACGGCTTCGATACACCAATTGAATGAGTTGTTGATCAAGGGCTTGTATTGAGTCGGTAAAAGAGGAAATCATTTCTCCAACCTTTAATGTGAAATCAATTCTTCAGGTAATTAAACAGATTTAGCTTTGCGATAATAACTTATTTCATACCAAGTCTCAGACAGTATTCAAACGCAGATGACTTGTGTGTCGAAGGCATCAGCAAAGGGCACCAATTAATCAGCACCTTTGGGTATTTTTTAAATTACAACTAGGTGTTTTTAGCACATATTCCCTTACATAACCCTGATTAATGAGCATTCGAATATGCTCTAAGTACTTTTGCAAAATCATTCTCTATTGCTGGTCTTGCATTTCAACCTTTTTCGGTTAGGCGCTCAAATCGAGGAACGATCCGTCCATGTTAATGAAGGCCAAAGCCGCAGCACGGCGCACTGAGAATATCGACACAGATGCCCCAATTGCATTGGTAATTGGCAGCGGTTTTGGTGGCTTAGCAGCCGCCGTTCGGCTTGCGGCCAAGGGCTGGCGGGTTCAGGTGCTTGAAAAGCTGGATGTGCACGGTGGTCGCGCTCGGGTGCACCATGTAGACGGTTATACCTTTGATGCAGGGCCAACCATCATCACTGTCCCGTTCTTATTAGAGGAGTTGTGGGCACTTGCCGGACGAAAGCTAACTGATGACGTTGAACTGCGTTTGATAGATCCCTTTTACCGTGTTCGCTTTGCAGATGGAGACCACTTCGATTACAGCGGCGACCCCGATCGCATGCGCGCCGAGGTGCTGCGTATCGATCCAACGGCGGGGCCTGGTTACACCGCTTTCATGGAGGAGGCAGACACTTGCTACAAATTGGGCTTCGAATCCCTTGGGTGTCATGCTTTTGACAGCGCAGGCGACTTGCTTAAAGCAATCCCCTCGATGGCCCGCATGAAAGGTTGGCGCAGCTTGCATGCCATGGTTGCCAGCCATCTTAAGCATCCCAAACTGCGCCAGGCCATGAGCCTGCAGTCGCTTTTAATTGGCGGTAATCCTTTTTCTGTCACCTGCGTTTACTCGCTAATTAACGCTTTGGAGCGGCTATATGGGGTTCACTGGGCTATGGGCGGTACAGGAACTTTGGTCAACGGCCTGGTTAGTTTGATTGAGGGCATGGGGGGCAGTCTGCGAACTGGCGCTGAAGTGCGCCGCATAGATGTTACTGGTGGTCGCGCTACTGGCGTAACGCTGGCCAATGGTGAGACACTGCCCGCCAATATTGTGGTCTGTAATGCTGATACCGCCTGGACTTACAAGAACCTGATCGACGCCAAATATCGCAAGGTCTGGAGCAACGCCAAAGTTGAGGCTGGTAAATATTCGATGAGCTTGTTCGTTTGGTACTTCGGGACAAACAAGCGGTACGAAGATGTGCCCCACCACATGATGTTGCTCGGGCCCCGTTACGAGGCGTTGCTGAAAGACATTTTCAAGCGTCACCATCTTTCCGATGATTTCAGCCTTTACCTGCACCGCCCAACAGCAACGGATCCTGCTATGGCACCTGCAGGTTGCGATACGTTTTATGTACTCTCACCGGTTCCCCACCTTCAAAGCGGTACCAACTGGGCCGAGCAAGCTGAGCCCTACCGAGTGGCCATTGCCGAGGCGCTGGAGAAGACCGTACTGCCAGGCTTGCGCGAGCACCTAACAGTTTCGTTTGTAACTACACCTCAAGACTTTCAGGACAATTTGTTGTCCTATAAAGGCGCAGCTTTCGGTCTAGAGCCACTGCTTCTCCAGAGTGCCTGGTTTAGACCGCACAACAGAAGCGAAGATGTCAAAGACCTGTTCATGGTGGGCGCAAGCACCCATCCGGGTGCTGGCATTCCGGGAGTGCTGATGTCAGCCAAAGCGCTGGAAACGGTACTGCCGGATTTAGCTACTTTCAGGCGATGAATAGGATGAGCCCTTATGGTTTGTTGTTAGATCAAACGCTTGCCGTCTCTCAGCGATTACTGCTGGAGCAGTGGCGCCAACGACGGGGCTTGATCTTTTGGGCCGTTTTTCCAGCAGCCATGATGCTGCTGTTTGGCTTGGTCTACGCGCACAACGCCAACATGCGCGCAGGATTAGATGCTGCTGCCGCAGGCATTCTGATGGGTGCAGCACTTTTCTTTAGCTGCCTTGGCGGTACAGTCTCAATCATCACCGCAGAGCGCGAGCGCCGAACTCTGCGCCGCTTGCTGGCTTCACCACTGCACCCTGCGGCTTACTTTTTGGGTGTGGTGCTTGCACAAATGGTATTGGCCGCCGTACAAGTATTGATGCTATACGGTATCGCTTGGTTCATAGGCGCGCGATACCACGGCAGTTTGTTATTAGGCGGCTTGATTTTGCTGTTGTCTGTTTTTGCCTACGTCGGCATGGGTTTCTTTTTGGGCGCTCGTTTTGCTCGACGCAGTGAAGAGGTGGTAGTAGCTTTGTCAGCTATCGGCGTACCGTTGTTGGTGCTAGGTGGCACTTTTTTCCCACTTGAAATTATGCCCGCCGCCATGCAAACTTTGGCGCAGCTAAACCCCATGCTGCATATGAATCAGGCTTTCAAAGGCGTCGCTGCATATAACTTCGGTATCGCCGAGCTGCGATTCGAGCTTACCTTTCTATTTGTATTCTGTGCCATCTCACTAGCGCTCGGCTTGAGATCCTATCGACTTTTACTCGTTGCAGATCAAAAAGTATGACCGTTGCTTTGCAGATTGATGGCTTGTTTAAGCGGTTCGGCAAACAGCAAGTGCTGAATGGCTTTAGCCTGCAGGTGGCGCGTGGAGATGTCGTCGGACTGCTGGGTCCTAACGGGTGTGGTAAGTCCACGGTGCTCAACATCATTTGCCAGCTAATGCAAGCCGATACAGGACAGGTTCAGCTGATGGGTCAGCAAAAGATTGAGCAAAGCACACATGCACGGACACGTATCGGCTACTGTCCGCAACAAAGTGCGCTGTACCCTGACCTATTTCCCCAAGAAAACATTCAATTTTTCGCCCGGCTTTATGGCGTGCCAGCAACGCAGCGCAACTCTAGGGTGGCTGAACTCATGGAAAGATTCAACTTAGTTCCTTACGCAACCACCCGCGCTGGGCTGTTATCGGGTGGCTGGCAACAGCGACTGAGCCTTGCTGTCGCCCTCGTGCATCGCCCCGAACTGCTGGTGCTGGATGAACCAACAGTCGCAGTAGACGTAGAGGCGCGAATGGATCTTTGGCGTCTAATTGAAGGTATGCGTGATAGTGGTACAACCATCTTATTAACCAGTCATCATCTCGCAGAGGCTCAGAGACTGTGCAATCGAGTAGCGCTGATGCGCGACGGTAAAGTCGTAGCTGAGGGAAGCGTACCTGAATTAATATCTCGCGTGCCCGGACAAGCTGTGGTCAAAGTGCAATCAGAGGATCTCCAAGCAGTCATCCAACGTGCATTAGACTTGGGCTGGCCAGTTCGCCAACATGCCGGAAAGATTGGTCTTTTGCTTCCCCAAAACTTGAACTTGCGAGAGATAGTTGACGCGCTAGACGGTACAAAGGTCAGCGCAGTAAGTGTTGATCCAGTCACATTGGAAGACGCTTATCTTGAGCTTGTTGGTGACAGCTCATTGATAGTCCAGAGTTAAAAAACTACAAATCAAGCATTCTTTGATTTTGTACTATTTGGAACCGTTCAACCTAGCCTCTGCCCGAAGCGCCTCGGTAGCGATTTCATCTAGCTTCAAACAAACGCCGAGCGATCCGCTGCCCGCCCGAACAGGTGACTTTTTAAGGCTGATCGTCATGTGCTTGATGGCGAGGTGTGCTGCACACGCACAAGCAATACGGGTGATGAGTCGTTCCTGCGTTTCACAGTGACCATCCGCTGCGAGGCGGTCAATTTCTAAAATTAATGGGTCATAGTCAAAAACTTGTGCCATGCCATTCTGCGCAATAAGGACTTGATCGATCGAAATCCCAAGCGTCAAATCCAGTATGTGCACATCGGGTCTGGTGTCCGTTGGACCATAAGTTCCGATGTCTGTTTTCAGTCGCAAATCTCGCAACTCAATGACTGCTGAATTGATAGGTTTCATGCTTGAACCTTTTGGATGATGAATTTCATCAGACCTTCGCTGGCTTCCTCGATCAAATCCAATACCTGCTCAAAACCCTGATCCCCACCATAGTAGGGGTCCGGTATGACAGGGGTTTGCGATGTTTGCAAAAATTCAGCCAACCCACGAACCTTGTGAAGATATTGTGCTGGGCATCTTTCCTCCAGCAAGGCGCGGTTGTCCCAATCCATTGTCAAAAGCAAATCAAATTCTTCAAAGTCACTATCGACCACTTGCCTAGCCCTTAAATGGGACATGTCGTAGCCTCTTTTGAGCGCATGCATCTGGCTGCGTTCATCAGGTGCTGCATCTGGATGGAAGTTGTGCGTTCCCGCCGAGTCAATTTTGACTTTATTCAAGAGTTTCCGATCCGCCAGCTTTTTGTAAAAGACAGCTTCTGCTGTGGGACTTCGGCAAATGTTGCCCATGCAGACAAAAAGAATTCTGTATTTAAAGTCGATCATTTTTTTAAATTGGTTGCAATCACTTTTTAATAAATTCAAAGGCAAAATATTTGGACATGATGATAAAAATCAGTCGATCGCGTCAATCGAGGCTAACGCCCGTTGGGAATTGGCCAGCTTCAGCACACTGGTTTTATGAGAGCCAGTCATGGCCTTTTTGACGACCTTGTAAATGTCAAGATCAAAGTCAAAGTCTTGAGACTGAGCAATGGCGTCCAGTTCATCGTGGTCGGTAGCGGTGCCCAGGTAACACCATTTGTTGATCACCAGCATGCTGTGCCCGTCCTTGATGGCCACCGCCCCCTCAAATGGCCAAACCGGCACTTTGTAAAGCTGCAGAGACGTTTGCAACTTCAGGTTGTGCACCGCCAAAGATACTTTACCAATACACGCGCCTTGGCATTGTTTGACTTGGTAGCCAAAGCAAGGTTTTCCCTCTTCCCCTTTTTCAAGGCCCAGCAAGGCCTCACACAGTTGGTACTTTTTGGCGACAGCGGCCAAGTAACCCAGCGCTTCTTTTTTGTTGGTAAAAAGCCCGTACAAATTGTCTTGAAAGCCAGGTTGCAAATGCTTGTGCGTAATGAGTGTGGGGCGTTGAAGGCCCGAGGGTTCTTGGCTCAATTGCCATGCGCACAGATCTTTGGAACGGCGAAGCTTGATGTTCGCGCTAGGCATGCGCTCTTTAATGAGCTTGGCCTCCAAAATTAATGCGCTCAATTCACCGCCAGTTTCGATCCATTCGATGTGATGAACCTGTTGGGACAGTTTCATTTCTTTGCGAACGGTTAGTGCACTTTGGAAATGACTCATCACTCGGCTGCGCATTGAAATGCTTTTGCCGATGTACAAAGGGGCGTGGTGTTCACCGTAAAAAATATAACAACCTGGTGACTCTGGAATCGCATCGATGACAGATTGGCTAATGTTGGGCGGCAAGCTGACACTGCCCAACAACTGATTCACCGCTTCAAGCAATTGCGCTTGGCCAAAAGTCTTTTCACACAAACGCCAAAACTGGACCAGCAAATCAGCGTCGCCCAAGGCCCTGTGCCGAGCTCTGACCGTTAGTCCATGCGCAGCGACGATGGTGTCCAGGTTATGCCGAGCCTGCTGCGGAAAAAGCATTCGCGAGAGCTTAACGGTGCACAGCACCTTTGGCCGAAAATCCATCCCCAAGCGTTTGAACGAGGCTTTGATGAATCCATAGTCAAAGCGGGCGTTGTGCGCTACAAAGATCTTGCCCTCAAGCTCTCTTTTGATTTGCAGCGCAAGTTCGTCAAATAGGGGTTTGCCCGCCACCATTTTTGGTGTGATGCCTGTCAGTCTCTGGATATTTTGAGGAATAAAAGTTTGGGGATCTAACAAGCACTCCCAAGCAGTTTCTTGCCCATTGGCCAGTGTCTTGATACCGATTTCAGTAATCCGGTCACGTTCGAAATTACCGCCCGTAGTTTCAATATCGACAAAGGCAAAAATAGGAAATTGTGAGTCTGGAAGTTTCATTGAAAAGCTACGGAATGAAAGCTACTTTTGTCTTAAAGTTTGAGTACATTTTTTATAAGATTGAGCAAATTTATAAGTTAATTTTTAAATTCTTTAATTTTTTCCAGTCGTTCCTCTTCAGTCATCTCATCACAGCGACTGCTTCGATCTGGCATGCGAAGCCATTCCTGTGTTCCTTCCCTTGGCCCGTAAATTCGATCAAATTGTTTGAACACAACCCATGTAACGAACGCCATACTGATGACAGCTGTGTGTCCCATCATGTTGTAGCCAATATTCTGGATATCCCCAAAGTACATTCCAAAAGCTAAACACCAAAAGCTGGCAAGAAGTATGGTGGCAAAGTACCTAACAAAAGCTGGTGCATGCCTAAGAGGATTGAGATTTGGGTCCAAAAGACTGCGTAATTTTTGGAGCATAAAATTGAATAAATTTAGTGCTGAAGACATATGAATTTCCTAGGATTATTTAATTGGTATGTTGGTGTGCGATACGTTGATTGATATTTGCAAATCGCTTTGATAGTTGCATCTTTAGACCGTTTTGTACAGGGTGTTGCAAGGTAGTTCTTAAACAATGCGTGCCAAGATCCAGCCAGTAACAGCGATATGGCTCAGCGTCACCAGCACCGACGCACCGTGCAGCCATTTAAAATGCAACCGGTCTTCATTGTCAGTAGCTCTATTGATTGCCGGCATCAGAAACTGCCGCACGGGAATGGTCGTTAGAGCAACAGCCGCCATTGCAGCAACAGCAATTGCATCATGCGGCCACCACAGCATAGCCGCGAGTGCCGCTGTGGCCACCACAAACAAGTAGAACAAAGGAAACGCAAGCCGCAGCGTAGCCCCAGCCGCTGGCGCTGGCAGTGCTTTGAATAAAAAAGCGGCAAAGCCAAATGAGTAAAGCGTCATACCGCCGAACAAAAGCGCCGTGGTCAGTATTGCTAAAGAGTGACTCATATCGAACATTTAAAGTGAAGAGGCCGTGGGGACCAGCGGCAGGGGCAGGCCTTCGGCAATGGCCACTTGCTCCAGCGCTTTTTCGAATAGCATGCGAGCGGTACCAGCAACCTGCTGCAAGTAAGCGTGCAATTGCGCGTCGGCTGCGCTCCTGTTGGCGCACTCGCCGCTGTATTTTTCAAAGTAGCAAACTTGTAGCAGCAACTCTGCCAAGTGGCTGGGGCACTCACAAGCAATTGCTGATGAAAGCCCTGCAAATTGTGTCAATGCGACATCGTCAAACCGGGGGGGTAATATGTTTTGTTGTGCAAGGCTTTTTGCACTGGGTATCGTCAGCTCGGGGCCTGTGACATTTTCTTCCGATGGCGTCTTGACGCGTTGCAAGGATGCCAGCCAATGACCCAGCGAAAGGTCGTCCACGGGTTCGTACAAGACTGCAGCTCCAGCGCCAGTTAGCTCTACTCGTCCTGCAGCGCTGGAAAAGCGGTAAACCACAGCCGCAGCAGGGGCTTGCCATGCGTCTTTGGCAACGAGCAGTTCTTGACTTGCGCCAGACTGCAAACTTGCGGCTTGCCACAGCATTAGGTCGACGGCGGGCTTATGAGAATGTTTCGCTGCTTCTGCTGCATCGGCCAACGTATTAAAGACCGCCACCATTTGAAGCGCTGGCCCTAAGGGCTGGCGATCAATCAAGCGTTGCAGACGACTTGCCAATGCCTGCCCCACTACGACAGCTCTCATTGCTAAATGCTTCTGCACTGCGGGCCGATTGGCTGGCATGCTTACTTCAGGCGCGTGCATCATCTCGCGCATTTGTTCAGTTTCGAGTGCCGCTAACAGGCCAATTGCATGGCCCTTCGAAGTAAGTCGGCGTAGCAATGTGGCACGCTCAACATCGGCCGAGGAATACAGCCGGTGACCTGATGCTGCGGTAATGGGGCGCACAGCTTGGTATCGCTGCTCCCAAATACGCAAAGTTGCTACAGGCATACCAGCAATGCGGGCAACCGCACCGCTTCTCAGAGTAGGGCCAGCCTTGTTTGTAAGTGGTGTGTCTGGTTGGAAATCAATCTTGGTGGAAATCATTGATCAATGATTGAGTTAGTTATGAGTTGGATTATGCCCTTATTTCTGAAGGAAATAGGCTTACACAAGACAATTTTCCGCTAATATTAAGACTCAATGTCAACTCAACACACAAAATAGGACTTTCCATGAACAACACTCGACGTACCTTTTTCATGACGCTAGCCGCTGGCACATCGCTTTTGGCCACCTCTGCACACAGCCAAGCCAAGGCTGACGAAAAAGACCCACAGTCTGTGGCCTTGGGCTATGTTGCTGATGCCACCAAGACCGACACCAAAAAGTACCCCAAATACGCTGCCGGTCAAGTTTGTACCAATTGTGCTTTGTACCAAGGCAAAGCAAGTGATGCCTGGGGTGGTTGCCCGTTGTTTGCCGGCAAGCAAGTTGCAGGCAAAGGCTGGTGCAGTGCATGGGCCAAAAAAGGCTGATGGTGGCTGAATCGGCCGCAGTGCAACTATCGGGTGCAGGCCGAGCACAAATCTTTAACGCCAGCCACGTGCTCCTCATTCCGGGAGACGAACTTCCCTCATGGGTGTTTGCTGATTTGCGGACCGACCACGCAGGCGAAGTTGGCGCAGTCTGTATTTACCAAGGGGTGCTTAAATTCGCGCGCGACCCGGTCTTGCGCGCCTTCGCTGAGCATCACTTGGCCACCGAGCAAAAGCACCTGCGTCTCATTTCTGGCTGGTTGCCTCCGGCTCACTACAGTCGCTTGCTCCCGCTGTGGCGACTGGCCGGATTTCTCACTGGCGCCCTGCCCGCGCTGTTCGGATCCAAGTCAGTCTACGCAACGATCGAGGCAGTTGAGACCTTTGTCAACCACCACTACGAGGAGCAGATTCTTGCCATGGCCTCGCAGCCGCACCTCAATGACTTGCGCCAGACCCTGCTTGATTGCCAAGCTGACGAAGTAGCACACCGGGACGAGGCAGCTGCTGCGCATGGTCCTTCTCGACCTAATGCTTTACTTCGCGCATGGTGCGCCATGGTGGGTGCAGGTTCAAGCGCTGCGGTGTCCTTGATCCGCCACATTTGACTGATATACGTATGACCGCCATCGCAGCCGAAATCGAACGCTTTAACCGCCTTAGTGCAACTTGGTGGGATGCCCTTGTACCGACGCGATCCGCTGCGGAAAAGTTTGCGTAGCACTATGACAACACTTGATATTTTCCCACCCACGCGTCAAGCTGCTTTGGAGCGTGTCAGTGCCGTGCGTCCTGGCGAATATGCCCGAAGCCGTAACGCAATCGAGGGAGCAGTCACTGGCCTGTCGCCCTACATTACCCATGGACTTCTCAACCTGCCCGAGGTACTGGCCGGTGTGACCGCCAAGCACTCGCTCGATGTGCAACACAAGTTCGTGTTCGAGTTAGGTTGGCGTGAATACTTTCGGCATGTCTGGGCGTTTCGGGGCGAGGAAATTTTTGAATCTTTGCGCGAGGGCCTGCTGCCGCAGACAAGCTACTCAGCGCTCCTGCCTGCCGATGTTCGCCAGGCCGCTACCGGTGTGCCCGTTATCGATATGGCGGTGCGCACCTTGTACGCTACTGGGTATCTGCACAACCATGCCCGCATGTGGCTAGCCAGTTATATTCTGCACGTGCGCAAGGTGAACTGGCGAATTGCAGCCGACTGGCTTTACGGCCACCTTTTAGACGGTGATCTTGCCAGCAACCACCTTAGTTGGCAGTGGGTGGCTGGCACCGGCAGCAGCAAGCCTTACCTTTTTAATGCAGATAACGTCGCCCGCTACGCACCTGCCTCCTGGCACAGCCCGGGCAGTGTGATCGACCAGTCTTATGAAGCATTGGACCGCATTGCCCGACAACCCGTGCGACGCGCCCGCACCGATTACGTCGCGCTCACCCAAGACGCGCTAATCGAGCCCCCCCTTTTTTCAGAGCCAAACTTCGATCTAGGCTCTACAAAACCTGACCCGTCAGCTGTGGCGGGCCGCGAGGTGTGGCTGGTGCACCCATGGAACCTAGGCGATCTCCCCACTTCCTTGCCTGCAAATACGGTAGTAGTGGGTGTGTTTATCACCGACTTTCACCGTGCCTGGCCGTGGAGCGAGCGGCGCTGGCGTTTTGTTGCTAGCCGAATGGCCGAACTTGCTGCGCTGCGTTGGCAGGGTGATTCTGTAGCACTTGGCGCAGCGCTGAAGGGCGCCGTCCGTGTGCGTAGTGTGGAAGAGCCGCATCTTGAACCTTGGTTGGTGCGCTTGGCGGTTTGCGAAGCTAGGATCGAGCTTTTCCCAGCGGTGCCTAGGCGCTGCGACTCATTTAGCCAGTGGTGGACACGGACCTCGCGCGGCTTTGTAAAAGCATCTGACTTGTTGGCCGCCCGGCATGTAACAGCATGGTGAGCCTATTCATTTTCGGCCCTATCAGCGCTAGCACACCGCCTCAGCTGGCTTATAACTTTGCCCAGGTGACTCGCAAGCTCATTTAGAGACCGTTGCGTTCACAAGGTTACCAAGCAGTATGCATAATTAACAAGCCACATTTTTGGCGGTTCAGGTAATCCTGACATCTCGGAGATTTTTATGAAAAAGACTTTAATCGCTGCAGTTTTAGCCCTTGGCGCAGCATTCACCGTACAAGCTAAAGATATCGTTGACACAGCCGTTGGCGCTGGCAACTTTAAAACTTTGGCAACAGCATTGACAGCAGCAGGTCTTATTGACACGCTCAAAGGAAAGGGACCATTCACAGTGTTTGCCCCCACAGACGCTGCATTTGCAAAAATTCCAAAAGCTGACTTGGACGCTTTACTCAAAGACAAAGCCAAGCTGACTGCTGTGCTGACTTACCACGTAGTCCCTGGTAAAGTAATGGCCGCAGACGTCAAAGCAGGCAAAGTCAAAACCGTGCAAGGCTCTGAAATTACCATCACCACCGTGGGTGGCGTTACGGTTGACAAAGCAAAAGTTACTGCCACTGACATCGTGGCCGACAACGGCGTTATTCACGTCATTGACACCGTGATCATTCCTAAGTAACCAGACTGACACATTTCCTTTGATACTGGTGCCGAGTTTCAGCCTTTAGAGCCAGATATTTCGGCGCCAGTCTCTTTGCAATTTATGTGAGCATGGAGAGAAAAAAATGTTAATTTTAAAACTTAAAAATTATTGGGCTTCTCTGCCAGATTTCAGTATGAGTCACATACTGCTTCGGATTCCATTGGCAATTGTGTTCATACAGCAGGGTTTAAGTAAGTTTCCTGTGGATGCTGCAGCCGGAACTGCTTTTGGAATACCATATCTTGTATGGTGGTTCGTTTGCTACGGAGAGGTTGCTGCTGGCGTTGGGCTTCTAGCTGGTGCACTGGCGACGTTACCCAGAATCAGGGAAACTCCTCTCGTCGCGGAGATAGGTGACTTAATTACTAGATTTAGCGGCATCACAATGTGCTGTGTTGTCACGGGCGTTATCTGGGTCGTTATCAAGCCAGAGAACTTAATTCAATTTGTATTGAACGATTACCTTCACTTATCACTTTGGGTTGGCGGACTTTACTTTGCACTTCGAGGAAATTGGGCGGTTGCAATCCAAAAGCAAAATAGGTATTGACAGATCGATTGAAGTCAATAATCGCAAATCTGCATCTACAACGTTCCATGTCAAATTCTAAAATGGTACTTAATCAAGTACCACGCAACGTGCTTGGAAAATCTTTAATTCCATGCTCTTACGACCCTCTTACCGGTTACCTTCGCGATGATTGTTGAAACACCACCGATAAAGATCAAGGTTGCCATGTTATTTGTGCAAAAGTAACTCACGCGTTTTAAGACTTTTCCACCCAAAAAGGTAACGACTTGGTCACTTCAATACCAGAGTATCGTTTTGCGGGTCTTGTGGCTCGCAATCACTGGTGCTTGTGTGCTCTGAGATGGAAGCAAGCTCACGAAGCAGGCGTTGCACCTCCCGTCTTCCTTGAAAGTACGCACGTCCGCGCTCTTGAATACGTGACGTTACTACAATTTCAATCGCACAAATGAGCTACAGCTTGGTTTGGTTCAAGCGCGATTTGCGATGGCAAGATCACGAGGCTCTTTCGCAAGCCGCCATGAAAGGGCCGGTGCGGTGTATCTACGTAGTCGAGCCACAACTCTGGCTACAGCCCGATTCAGCACTACAGCACTTTGAGTTCATTCGCGAGTCTTTGTTAGAGCTTGATCATTATTTGAGAACGCTAGGGGGTAGCGTTGAAATTCACACAGGTGAAATTCCAGAAATTTTGATAAAAATTTGGCAAGAGGCACCTTTTACAGCTTTGTATTCCCACGAGGAAACGGGTAATTCATTTACATATGCTCGAGACCGCTCGGTAGCAACTTGGTGCAAAAAAAATGGTGTTCATTGGCATGAGTATCCCCAGTTTGGTGTAGTACGTAGATTGAAGAATCGCAAGCTTTGGCGATCTGCATGGGAGCAGCACATGGCCTTGCCTCAACGAAAAATTGGGCTGCTGACTTTTTGGCGTCCGCCATCTACAGCTCTCTTTGTGATGTCTGTACCGATTCATCTGAAACACAATCCACCTTTCAGACAACACGGGGGGCGAGCCCTCGCGCTTGCTACGCTTCACAGTTTTCTTAACGCGCGGAGCATTGGTTATCGGGGTGGGATTTCCTCACCGCTTTCTGCGCCAGATGCTTGTTCGCGTCTTTCCGTATATCTTACTTACGGATGCATCAGTATGCGCGAAGTGGTGCAACAAACTCGCGAACATATGGCTAGCTTACCGCCTCAAGCTAATCGTCATTTAGCAGGGTTAATTGGCTTCATCAGTCGTTTGTACTGGCACTGCCACTTTATTCAAAAGCTCGAGAGTGAACCTGCCATTGAATGGCGAAACATGCATCGCGGTTACGACAACTTGCGTGAAGATGAGTTTAATTCAGAATATTTTGAGTCACTGAAAGAAGCTCGCACTGGATGGCCTATGGTGGACGCTTGTGTCGTCATGCTTAGAGAAACAGGCTGGCTTAATTTCCGAATGCGAGCCATGTTAGTATCTGTGGCTGCATATCCTCTTTGGCTACATTGGCGTCCTGTAGGCGAGTGGCTAGCTACTCAGTTTTTAGATTACGAACCTGGAATTCACTGGAGTCAATTGCAAATGCAATCGGGTACTACAGGCATCAATACAACTCGCGTCTATAACCCCATCAAACAAGCGCAAGATCATGATCTTCATGGAAGATTCGTACGTCGTTGGTTGCCTTACATGCGTGATGTACCTGACACATGGTTGTTTGAACCTTGGAAAATGCCAACTCAATTAAATGTTAAAGGCTTAGTTATTAAGGACGCAACTCAGCCATTGGTTGAATTGGCATCTGCTACACGAACAGCTAAACAAAGACTGCATCAAAGACGGCAACAGGCAGATGTGAAAGAAGGCAAACAAGCGGTACTAGAAAAACATACGTCGCATAAAACTTTTCGAGTGCGTCCAGATTCTTTAGATCGAAAAGTAGAAACTTCAAAACAACTGGGATTCGATTTTTAACGTTTAAAAAAAGTTGCCTAAAAATCATGACCTAAATAGTCAAATGTTGGTACAGTCGCTTCTTTAATGGCAGTCAAGATGTCCATCGGTTCGGTGTCTGATTAGTTCCGCTTACGAAATATAACTACATGCTGCCAAGGCAGCGATCTAACAGTACGCTCCCAATCCAGTGCGAAAATAGCGGCCTCGCGCTTTATCTGCGCCTCGCTCATTTTATGTAGCTGCTTTATGGGAACTAGCGGGTCCTCGGCCTTGTACTCAACAAAGACTACTCGGCCACCGGGCTTTAAAGCCTTTAGCAGGCTGGTCATTACTTCGTATGGGTAGGCAAGCTCGTGATAAACGTCGACCATGATCGCTAGGTCCACCGAGGAAGCCGGCAACTTAACATCGTCAACTGCACTAAGCTTTGTTTCAATCTGATTCAGCCCGCTTCGCTTTACCCCAGCCTGCAAAAAACTTATCATTTCTGGCTGTACATCAACAGCCCAGACCTTGCCCCCCGGCATCACTAAGGGTGCCATGCGCCTAGATAGATAACCTGTGCCGGCTCCGATATCGGCAACCACGTTACCAGGCTGCAACTCCAATGCAGCCAGCAGAAGGTCCGTACGCTCTTCGCGATCACGCTCCTGCCGCTCAAGCCATGCCGCCCCCTGCCAGCCCATCACCGCAGCGATTTCGCGCCCCATATAGCCTTTGCCAATTCCATCTGCGCTAGCCGGAAGTTTGCTGTAGCGCTCGACGGTTTGACCGGACTGCGCTGAAACGGCGCTAGTTACAATCGTAAGTGCTGCGCATAAATAGCGCAAAAAAGTTAATGTGTTCATTTCAGTCTTACCTAGGTTATGACAATGTTCAATGTCGACTGATGTGCGGGAAATGCCACACGCTTGTTTATCAGAAAGTATATTTTCAGCGATGCCATGGATGCAATTGCTCTGAAATTTTTATGGCCATAGTAGGCCTCAAATTAGCATGTCAAAATTTCCCAAAAAAAACATATTTGAGGCCCCGTCGCAATTGAACGATTTAATTCTTATGAATCAAACTGGTTATCAGTTTAAATATCCAAAAACTGTATTTGCTTCTTTTACATTTACAGGCTGAGTGTATTTCCTCAAGAAATATCCATTCCTTTTTATATTTCGAATAGGAAGAACATTAGAAGAAATTCGATGCCGCAATCTGTGAATGTAAACGTGAATTGTTGACTTATTCATGCCATTTAAGGGTGGATCTATCTGAGATAGAAATTCCTCGGTCAAAACTATTTTTCCTACTTTACGCAGCAAGAGATCTAAAATTTGTGCTTCTCGCATAGGCAAGTTCAATATGTCGCTTTTTAAAAAAGACTGTTTGGTGGTGTGATTGAACTCAAGATCACCGTAAAAACTAACGGTTGAACACGACCCGTGGCGTCTTCTTAGCAAAGCCCTGACCAGTGCAGCAAGATGTTCCTCATCAAATGATTCATTCAAGCACCTGTCGTAGCCCATGTTTAGCAAAGGACCTGCCAGATTCGGTTGATCGTCTGGGAAAAATGCTACGGCGCAAGGAGGCGAATACTCAGTTGAAATTTCATGGATTAGATTTTTTGACTCCAAATTAAGTTCATTTTTTTGAACAAAGATCAAATCAAAGTTTTGCAAAAAACCCGCTCCTTGATTTGACCGTAGCGCTGGAAATTTAAATAAATTGCAGTCTAAAAAATTTATTGAATGTGAAATTTTTTTCACAAGGAGTTTGTCACTCGAAAAAATAGCGACTTTGTACATTTAATTTAACTTACCCAAGCGGTTTGAAATTTGAAAATTGTGTGTAGAAAAAAAATTTTACCATCACTACATTAAATTTTTAAGCTTTGTTTTTGAAATGGGCTCAGCCGTTTGGCAATGTTAGATTGGTCACTAAAGTCAGTTTCAGTATGCGTGGAAATTATCCTTGAAACAGGAATGAAGTCATCGTAGATGACAGGTTCATTGAATGCTTTGCAAGCCAAATTTAAAAAGTAATCAGATGAAAATTGCTGATCAATTTGTAAATTCAAAAGTGTAAGTTTGCCGCTTGAAATTTTTTGTTTGAGATTTTGAAAGATCAAATCAATTTCAAACTCATGTTCTAGATGAAGAATCCATTTCCAAGCTTGCCCTGCCGGAATTTCATTTTCCATCTGACCTTTATTCAACAACACGTAGGTTATTTTCATGAGTATGCTTATGCTGGTTGTAAGTTTAAAAAGTTGGATAAATCAAATACAGAATTGGGTGCAACTGGAGTCGTTTTTTTTGGCAACAGCTTAAAGTTCATTGCCATTGACTTTGTCTGCTTTGATAAATCAGACTCCACCCATTCAGGTACAAAGTGTGAAATCGAGAGCTTCTCAAGAAATACTTTTTCTAGTTGAAAGACTTCCTCTTTAATTGTGTTGGTTGCTTGCCACTCTTTTGACTTGTGGACATTGTGAGCAAGTGGCTTTGAAGGGTTGAAGCATTCAATAACGCTCCAAACTGAAGGACCTCTAAGTGATGCAATCGACTGATAACCACCCCCAGGCCCACGGGTAGATTGAATCAGCCCAAACTCCCTTGCATCTTTTAAAATGCCTTCTATGTAAGAAAGCGAGACACCCGTAATGGAAGCCAGCGAATCAGCAGTAACTGTTCTGTGACTAGGAGCACTGGCAATGGTGGTTACAACTTTCAGTCCTATGGAAGCTCGTTTACTAAGCATGTTAGGTCCTTATTTAGTTGTGATAATTTATCATTAAATTATGAAATATCTATTCAATGAGTAAGATTTGAGAAAAAATATACTCAAATCTTACTCAAAATCTAAAATATGATTTCAAATACATCAAAAAATAGTGCGCTTCACAAAATCGGCGCAGTTTCCAGCCTGAGCGGAGTTCCAACGCCCACCCTTCGAGTTTGGGAGCAACGTTATGAAACACTCCAACCCCAAAAGACAGAAAGCAAGCATCGGCTCTGCTCAGATGAAGATGTTTTAAAGCCCCCAAATTCTTCCAATTAACACAAACTCATTGCATTCAGGTGTTCAATTAGATATTCATCGACTTGCTCAAATTAACAACGCGTTACAAGTCATCGTCCTCTACAACTACGGGCAAGAGCCCATCATCGAATCCATGAAAAATTGTGGAATGATCGTTCGAAGAGAACCCATGAGTGATTCCGATTTGGCTGATTTAGTCAAGTCAGTACTTTTAATCAATAACCAATCAAGCTCAAGCCACTTATCTTCCGGAATACTTATTCCGCCAAGAAAGTATGACGATATAGAGCTAATGCGAGTCGCAAATATTTAAAATAACGTATTGTGCGAATGTCCAAAACATGTTTCAGAAATAATTACGCAGCTTGCAAGTTTTGAGCAGTACATCCATGAGTGCTTGAATAATTCGAAAGAGGATGCACATCTGCATGCCTATCTCAGCTCTGTCTCGGGTTCTGCCAGGGCTCTATTTGAATCTGCACTTGAAATGGTTGCTAAGCATGAGGGCATACAACTTAAAGAAATTTCAAACAAATGAAAGCGTTCTAAATAGTGTGCGTCTTCAAATGGTTTGAGACATGCCCGCTACTGTTACCGTCTTGCGCGTGCCGGCCGGCACTTGGCCCCCGCTAAAAGTCAGTGTTGTCCATTTTGTGTAGCTAAAGCTGTCTTGTCCACATGAGATGTTGCTTACCGAGTTTTCTCCTGACCGGCCCCGGTTCGGAACCAGCGCCGGGGCCGACAATTCTGATTGTTTCATTTAGGCGACCGTCGCCTTGCGGATTGCCATGGCGGTGGCTTTGGCCTTGTCCGACTCTACGCGCAGTTGCGCGACCTCGGCGGCCGAGACGCGATCAATGTTGGAGAAGTCCAGTTTCCACATGTGCGAATCGCTCCAGCGCTGGGGCGATTGCACCGTAGTGCGCGGGCTGGGCGCAGTCTCCAGGAGCTTCAATGCCAGTTCCAGCGTGGCGGCCTGAGACGAGGCGTCTTTTGGCTTACCCGCTGCATTGCCCAGTGGGAAGTCGGAGAAAATGAAGCGCGGCACACCGACATGTTCCACGATGTCCTTCGCGCAACCCATCACCACCGTAGGGATTCCTGCAGCCTCGAGCGCACGGGCGGTGAGGCACATCGACTGGTGGCAAATCGGGCAGTTGGGGATTAGGATGGCCACATCCACATCGTCTGACTTGCAGCGCTCTATGATCATGGGTATGTCGACCTCGATCGTGTGGCGCTGGCTGCGATTGGTTGGCACGCCATGGAAGTTCTTGGCCAGCTTTCCAATTCGGCCCTGTGCGGCCAGCTTGCGCATCAGCGGCAGCGGGAACCAGGAGTTGCTGTCTTCCATCAACGTGTGGATGCGATCGATACCCACATGCGAAATTCTCACGTCATGATCTTTCGATGTGTCCATCTCGTAAGGAACGAAGAACTTGGCGGCGGAGTTGTAAGGCGCGCCCGGGCCTTGCGGCCCCTTGTCAGGATGGAATGGCGCTGCCGTTGTCATCAAGGTCACAGTCGATTCAGACAACGCCTTTTTGAGCGGCTGGAACGGAACGTCGATGTAGTGAGCGTAGCGGTAAGGGTTGTTATAACCCAGGGCCATGTACCA
>Ga0208960_1000613_pt1 | contig 19965 bp, 17 predicted proteins | sample GreLakmeON33MSRF_FD_187703 | JGI IMG/M metagenome (GOLD analysis project Ga0208960, IMG submission 187703) | Freshwater lentic microbial communities from great Laurentian Lakes, MI, USA - Great Lakes metaG ON33MSRF (SPAdes) | ecosystem: Environmental > Aquatic > Freshwater > Lake | place: Great...
CCCTCTAAAATTTTCTCAAACCCATATTTCTTAATACTTTTAGAATACTGATATATAGAGAAAAAGCAAAATGAGTAGTATGAAAATCGAATTAGCCAAGCAATCAAAATTACATGAGCTTGACTTAGAGCACATTGTTTTCGGACACGAGTTTTCCGATCACATGTTTATTATGGATTATTATGATGGGGCGTGGAAAGATGCGCGTATTGTGCCTTTCGGACCAGTCTCAGTCTCTCCTGCTTTCCTCTCTTTGCACTACGCACAATCAATTTTTGAAGGTCTAAAAGCATTTTATACAGAAGACGGCGAAGTAGTAATATTCCGTCCGCAATCCAATTTCAAGAGGTTAAACATCTCTGCCGATAGAATGTGTATTCCGCAATTCGATGAGGCTTTTGTGTTAGATGCCTTGAAACAATTGGTGAAAATCGACAAAGCATGGGTTCCTAATGTAAAGGGAGCGTCGTTGTATATTCGTCCGATTATTTACGCAACCGACGAATTCATTGGTGTTAAACCATCATCGACATACAGATTCATCATTTTCTGTTCGCCAGTTAATAAATATTACGATGCGCCGGTAAAAGTGAAAATTGAAGAGCATTACACTCGTGCTGCCGCTGGTGGTGTAGGTTTCGCAAAAACAGCGGGTAACTACGCTGCTTCTTTGTATCCAACTAAATTGGCACAAAAAGAAGGTTTCGATCAATTGATTTGGACCGATGCTAAAGAGCACAAGTACATTGAGGAATCGGGAACGATGAACTTGATGGTGAATATTGCAGGAACATTAATAACACCTCTTGCTGGCGACACTATTCTTTCTGGAATCACACGTGATACCGTATTAAAAATCGCTCGCGACTGGGGAATGAAGGTAGAAGAAAGAAATCTTTCTGTTGATGAATTAATGAGCGCTTTACACGCAGGCACTTTATTAGAAGTTTTTGGAACAGGTACAGCAGTAACCATTTGCCACATTAGCCATATTGGTTACAAAGGCAATACTTACGAACTACCTGTTATAGAAAACAGAGATTTCAGCAACAAAGTAAACGATCACTTAGCCAACATTCGAAAAGGAACTGAAAAAGATAAGTTCGGATGGATTGAGAAGGTATAATTGGAATCCCTCGTGAAAACGAGGGATTTTTTTTGCACTAAACTTTTCCATCCAGTGCGTCATTGCGAGATCCGTCAGCTGACGGATGAAGCAATCTCATCATTAAAAATTAAGACCAGCAAACACCAATTAATTTCATTAAATTGGCTCGACTATAATTAACTCATTGAAAAATGATAGAATTTAATAAGGAAGGATTTCCTATCATCAAGCTGCATGATGAATATTTTGAAATAAAAGCAATCGATTATTGGGAATTCAGAAGCTTTAAATATTCCGAAGTAAATAAAATTGAATTTTCTAACGAAACAGATATGGCTTTTCACATGCCACTTTTATCAATTTTTCTTTCTCGAAATGAACCGCATCGATTGAAGTTTTTTAAGAATAATGGCGCTGATTGGGAATATTTGTCATCTCCGAAAGTCGATAATGAATTTGTATCTATAATTAATGAAATAAAAAAACGTTGTGGATTGAATTTCACTAAATGAGATTGCTTCATTTTTGAGTACAAAAATCTCGCAATGACGTACTGAATGATCTCATCTACATCTTAAAAAATAAAAACCAATGAAAACCGCAATAATACTAGGCGCCTCCGGACTCGTAGGCACTGCCCTACTCCAACAACTCATCAAAGACGACAGCTATTCTAATATCAAAATTCTAGTAAGAAAACCATCTGAAATAAAACACCCAAAAATAGAAGAACTAATAGTTGATTTTAAAAACATCGATTCATACAAACAATTAGTGATAGGCGACATTTTATTCTCGTGCATGGGCACTACAATTAAAAATGCCAAGAGCAAAGCAGCTCAATATGAAGTAGATTTCACTTACCAATTTCAAACAGCAAAAGCAGCAGCAGAAAACGGAGTTAAGACTTATGTTTTAATTTCATCGATTGGTGCTTCAGCAAAATCGAATAACTTCTATTTAAGAATGAAAGGTGAATTAGAAGAAGCTGTAAAACCTTTGCCCTTCCAACAAATCAACATTATGCGTCCCGGACCACTAGGTGGAAACCGCAAAGAATTTAGAATTAGCGAAGTACTTAGTTTTCCTATATTGAAATTTTTTAATGCCTTAGGATTATTTAAAAAATACAGAATAATTGACGTGGAAATTGTAGCGAAAGCGATGATTAATTCTATCAAACAAAATGAAAATAAGTTGAATGTTTTTGAATCGGAAAAAATGTTTTTGATGTAAAAACTATTTCAAAACCCACAAAGATTTCTCAACGACCTTCACCTCAAATTCATTAGGCAATAAGATAGGTTCACCATCAACATGGGCAAGAATATTTCTTCCTTTGATGTTTATTTTCTTAAAGGTTTGCGAACGATAATACTTTCCATTTTTTAAACTTTTAGCAAATAATTTAAATGCGAAAAAAGGCAAAAGTAAAACAGGAATTTTTTTGATAATCACCAACTCTAATTCACCATCGTTCAATTTAGATTGCGGACAAATTACTGCGCCATTTCCGTATTGTCCGGAATTTGAAACAGTAAACACAAAACAATCTTTTGCATCAATAGCAGTGAGGCCGTTAACTTCAAAAGATTTTGGTTTATACCTACTAATATTCTTAAAAAATAATTTGACGTAAGAAATAAATCCTCTTCTCTTCATCTTAGGAAATTCTTGAGCAATAACAGCATCGAAACCGAAACCTGCAGCACCCACAAAAAAATATTCAGCAATGAATCCTGTATCTATTAAAAAATCTTCGCTTTTGTTTAAATGTAAAATTGCTTTTCGCATATTGCAGGGAATTCCTAATTGTCGCGCCAAGCCATTGCCAGAACCTGTTGGTACAATCGCCATTCTTGTTTGCGTATTTACCAAAGCTTTAGCCGTTTCATTTACCGAACCATCACCACCAACAATCGCCACAACATCTATTCTTGCCAATGCCGCATCTTTCGCGATGTCAAATGCGTGTTGCGCTCTTTCCGTGTAAATAAATTGATAAGTAAATTTGTTTGTGTCGAGATGCGCAGCAACTTCTTTTTCTACCAACTTTTGCTTTCCTACTCCCGAAATGGGATTTACTATGAAGAGAATATGTTTTTTGCTTTCTATTTTCATTTCACATGCTGAAACGCGAATTTATCAAATAGATTATGATTTTTCGTTAAATGAGAGATTTGAAAATCATTGATTTTTAAAAACAAAAAGTACTTACCACCAGTTCGGCTTGCATGTTACCCGCATTCATTTGAGTTTGAGCATAAGTACAATTGTTTTGCAGCATATCTAAACCTTGCACTCTAATGAAATTGTAATACGCTACAGCATCTTCTTTATTCACCTGAATGGCAATAGCGAAATCATTTGTAGCATCGTTAAACAAACCCAATTGAGCAGAAGCAAAGCCGCGACTCATATAATATTCCATTGCCGATGGATCCAATTCAATAGATTTAGAATAATCTTGAATCGCCAAATGATTGCTTCCCATATCTACATAAATGTTTCCTCTTGTGAAAAACGCATCCGGATTTTCTTCATTAATCTCTAGTGCTTTGTCTAATTCCTTTAAAGCTAAATTGTATTTATTGGTGGTGTGGTGCAATTTGCCCAATAAAACATGCACCTCTGCAGCATTTGAATCTATAGAAAGAGCGCTTAAATAAGCGTCTTCAGCACCACTATAATTTCCGCTCAACTCACTCACTTTGCCTTCATTAATTAAATTGGCGATCATGAAAGATGTTCCCTGCGCATAAGAGCACACATGAAAAAGTACCAAAACAAGCAGTACGCTCAATTTTTTCATAAGTAGTTCATTCTTTACTTTGTAATGTAACGAATTTTTAATGCTAAAGCAATAAAAAAAAGCAAGCATCGCAATAAAAACCATTATCAGCTAATTTATTCCGACGCATGGAACTGACAACAAAATATTCCTTTGTTAATTTTATTTGATATTTTTAATCGATTGAAAAAAGCAATTTTATATTCTTTTGTCTTCCTCATTCTAATAACATTGAATGTATCAATGTTTGTAAAACCATCTGAGGTGAGGATTAATGGAAGTGTTAGCGATAATGCCGGACTCTTCCCTGCCGACATGAAAATTAATCTTTGGAAAAAAGCGCTCAAACTTAATAGTGTTAAAACAGATAGGTTTGGCAATTTTGAAATGATTGTTCCCGAAGAAGGCGAATATAGTTTCATCCTCTCTGAAAACAACCTGTACTATTACACACAAAAAGACAGCAACATTGCTATTCCCAATGCTTCAACGCCTCAATATAATTTTACAATCACTATTAATAAACAAGAATTAAAACACAAATGCACTCGCTTAGTGGAGGCTGCCCGACATTTAGAAAAGAACCAAGGCAACATATCTTTCAAAGGAATTACCTACGCCCGATTTCCTTCTAGCATGAACGAATTTCAACTTTTCTTTTGCACCACAGTACCTCATGAAAATTTAAAAAAAACGGCAGCAAAAGTTATTTCCGATTTCTACCGATATAAACTCGTTAGCGATACCGCATACTATTCTAAATATGCCCGAATAACCAGCGGGTATACCGATAAATGCGAAATAAAAGCGCTCGATTTTTTAACAGAAGGACTGTACTTTTACCTAGTAAAAAATCCCGAAGGTTTTTTCGAAGTCATTAACAATTACAGCAACGAGCAAATCACTTGTATATTAAAAAATTTAGTACGCAAACAGTCTAAAGAACAGCAAGAACTCATTTTTGGAAAACTACCATCATACAACGGCAGAATACATTCGCTTTACACCAAAATAAACAGCGAAAACAAAACAAAATAATGAGAAAAAAACTAATTCTTTTGATTTACATCATTTCCGTTTTTTCTTGTCAGAAAGAAATAATTTCTGTTGCTCAACTTCGCGGAGATTGGAACATAGCAGAACTTACTGTTAAAAAATATTTTTTTGGAAAAACATCAGAATATACTGTAAGCAATGCAGGCACTTTTCACTTCGATAAAAAAGAAAAAGGAAATTTAACGCAAGCGCAAGACAACTCGCTTATTACTGAGGATTTTACTTGGCGAATGGAAAATAAATCAATTACGATTAATTACCAAGATAGCGAGGTGATTGAAACATGGACTATCCTTCACAAATCGAACGATTACCAGGAATGGGAAATTACACAAAATTTCAACTACGAATCGGGTGGTGTTTCGAGCAAAGAAATACGCTACCGCAAAATTATTCTGGAAAAGTAAAGATGTTAAAAACTTTTTATAACACGCCCCCTTCTGCAACACTTGTATTTAAAGAGATTAATAAAATAAATGAAGCTCAATCCCATCTTATTTTCAAATCGTTTCGGGCATATGCACCTAAATTGTTATTTTCGCGTAAGAATGGATGGGCAGAAGCGAGGCGAGTGCTGACTTTTAAATGTTTTCACAAGAATGAATTATTCTGAAAAAGAAAAAAATACTGCGAATGAATTGTCATTTGCCGAGTTTAAAGAAGCCGTTTTGGCCGATTATAAATTAGCGTGCGAGAGCAGAGAAGCCAGCCTTTTGGGAAGAAAAGAAGTTCTTACCGGAAAAGCTAAGTTTGGTATTTTTGGCGATGGTAAAGAAGTTGCTCAAATTGCTTTAGCCAAACAATTTCGCAATGGAGATTACCGCAGCGGATATTACCGCGATCAAACCATCATGCTGGCCATTAAAGAATTAACCTATCAGCAGATTTTCGCGCAATTATATTCTCACACCAGTATAGAGGCCGAGCCACATTCGGCTGGCCGACAAATGAACAGTCATTTTACAACACGTTTCATCAACGAAGATGGCACTTGGAAAGACATGACGAAGTTGAAGATTACCACTACCGACCTCTCTCCTACTGCCGCACAAATTCCAAGAACAGTTGGTTTGGCTTTGGCATCAAAATTATTTCGCAACAACAAAGAATTACATCAATACAATACCCTGTCTAAAAATGGCAACGAAGTAACATTTTGTACCATTGGTGACGGTAGCACCTCTGAAGGAATTTTTTTAGAAGCCATCAATGCTATGGGTGTTTTGCAAGTACCAGTCGTTTTATCGGTTTGGGATGATGGGTTCGCCATCTCTGTTCCTGTTGACATACAAACCACCAAAGGGAGCATATCCAAAGCTTTATCTGGTTTTCAAAGAGACGCAGAAAATAAAGGGTGGGAAATCATGACCGTTAATGGATGGGATTATGCTGCACTTTGCCTCACTTATAAAAAAGCTGCTGAGCTGGCGCGAGAAAAACATGTACCAGTTTTGGTTCACGTTTTAGAATTAACGCAGCCGCAAGGCCACTCTACATCGGGTTCTCACGAGAGATACAAATCGGAAGAAAGATTGGCTTGGGAAAAAGAATACGATTGCAATAAGCAGTTTAAAGAATGGATTATCAAGCAAGCTTTTGCTACAGAAGATGAACTTAAAGCTATCGAAGATCAAGCTGTAATCACCGTTAAAGAAGGAAAAGATGCTGCATGGAAGGCTTACTTTACTCCCATTAAAAACGAAGTAAGAGACCTCTGTAAACTCTTCGATCAGTTGGCTGCAAAAAGCAACAGCAAAGAAAATATTTTAACAGTTAAGAAAAGCTTGCTTAACGGTATCGACACCAACTGGAAAGATTTGGTGATTGCTACTAAAAAAATATTGCGACTGGTTCGCAACGAAGAAAGCGATGAAAAGAAAACTTTATCTGATTGGCTAACACAAGAAAACATAGTCAACTTCGATAGATACAACTCTTTGCTATACAGTCACGATGCCTACTCGGCCATTAGTGTTAAAGAGGTTAAACCTTTATACAATGAAGATTCTCCTTTGGTAGACGGAAGGATTATTCTTCGCGACAACTTCGATGCCCTGCTTGCCAAAGAACCTAAGTTGGTTATTTTTGGAGAAGATGCTGGTAAAATTGGTGGCGTAAATCAGGGGCTTGAAGGAATGCAAAAAAAATACGGCGAAATGCGTGTGAGCGACACCGGTATTCGCGAAGCTACCATTCTAGGTAAAGGTGTTGGTATGGCTTTGCGCGGATTAAGACCTATCGCCGAAATTCAATATGTAGATTATTTAATTTATGGTTTAATGACCATTAGTGATGACTTAGCATCGTTGCATTATAGAACAAAGGGCGGACAAAAAGCGCCGCTCATCATTCGTACACGCGGCCACCGTTTTGAAGGCATCTGGCATTCGGGCTCTCCGCTGGGAATGATCATCAATTCACTACGCGGAATTTATATTTGCGTTCCTAGAAACATGACGCAAGCTGCTGGAATGTACAACACTTTGTTGAGCGCTTTCGACCCAGGTATAGTGATTGAACCTCTTTTGGCTTACCGCAGAAAAGAAACTTTACCAGCCAACTTAGGCGAATTTAAAGTTCCATTGGGCGTGCCCGAAGTGGTGGTTGAAGGCACAGATGTTACTTTAGTTACTTACGGTTCATGCGTAAGTATTGCGATTGAAGCTGCCGAACAATTAAAAGAGTACGACATTCATTTGGAGATTATTGATGTACAAACTTTACTTCCTTTCGATAAGAATAAGAAGATTGTAGAGTCGATTAAAAAAACAAACCGACTCATTGTAATGGATGAAGACGTGCAAGGTGGGGCAAGTGGTTATATGTTGCAACAAATCGTTGAAGAACAAGAAGCTTACTTCCATTTAGATTCTGAACCAAAAACGATATCGGCGCAAGATCACCGACCGGCCTACGGTTCAGATGGAAACTACTTCTCTAAACCAAACGTGGAAACCGTTTTCGATAAAGTGTACAACATGATGCGCGAAAGCAATCCCAATAAATTCCCTAGCATTTATTAATTATGGAATTCAAAAAATCTACCGAAGCCGAATCGAAATACAAACATCTTGAACAGATGAGTGTAAATGAATTGCTGGTGAACATCAACAACGAAGATAAAACTGTAGCCGATGCTGTGGAAAAAATAATTCCGAAGATTGAAGCCTTGGTAGATGTTATAGTGCCTAAAATGGCTGCTGGTGGAAGACTATTTTATGTTGGTGCTGGCACTAGCGGACGATTGGGCGTTGTAGATGCCTCTGAGTGCCCGCCCACCTTTGGTGTTGAACACGGTGTTGTAATAGGCATAATTGCTGGTGGCGATAGCGCCATTAGAAAAGCTGTTGAATTTGCCGAAGACAGCCACATGCAAGGTTGGATAGATTTACAAGATAGAAATGTAAGCGATAAAGATGTTGTAATTGGTATTGCTGCATCGGGCTCTACGCCATATGTTATTGGTGCATTGTTAAAATGCAACGAAAAAAACATCACTACTGCTTGTATAACTTGTAATTCGGGAAGTCCGCTATCTAAAGTTGCTAGGTTTCCTATTGAAGCAGTTGTTGGACCAGAGTTCGTTACTGGAAGCACAAGAATGAAGGCGGGTACAGCGCAAAAGCTAATTCTTAATATGATCTCTACAGCAGTAATGATTAAGTTAGGAAAAGTGCGAGGAAATAAAATGGTAGATATGAAATTATCGAACAACAAGTTGGTAGATAGAGGCGCTAGAATGGTGATGGATGAGCTAAAAATTGAAATGAAAGAAGCTTTAGAATTATTAAAAACTCATGGTAGCGTTCGCGCAGCTATCGATAACTGCAAGAAATAAATGAAACGTAAAATACTAAAATTTCTAAAGCGCATTTGGCTTCTTCATTTTTTAAGAAGAATTTATTTCGCTTCTAAATATCCTGCGCGTCAGTTTAAAGCGGTAATTAAATGGGGATTTGCATCTAAAGAAGATACGAACTATACTTACGAATTGGCTCCCGACAATATTTTATACTTGGCTCACCTCATCGCCATCGTTACCAAAAAAAATCACAAAGAAGTGCTCACTTATATCCACGAAGCGCAAAACGACCAAGAATTAATTCAACATATTCAAAGAGAAACGGAGAAATCTGATTTGAAAAAATTCGCCGATAAAGAAGTTCATTTTGCCAAACGATTGGGTTGGTATGCATTCGTTAGAACAATAAAACCTACTGTTGTGGTAGAAACAGGAATAGATAAGGGTTTAGGCTCTGTGTTACTTTGTTCCGCACTGTTAAAAAATAAAGCGGAAGGATTTTCAGGTAAATTTTATGGAACCGATATCAATCCTGAAGCAGGTTATTTGTTAAGTGGAAAGTACAAAGAAGTGGGTGAGATATTATTGGGTGATTCTATAGAGAGTTTGAAAAAACTAAAAGAGCCCATTGAACTTTTTATTAACGACAGTGACCACTCCACCGATTACGAATTTCAAGAATACAAAACAATAGAACCTTTGTTGAATGAAAAGTCAATAATTTTAGGAGACAACTCGCACGCTTCAGATAAGTTGGTGCTTTTCTCGCAAGAGACAGGCCGGAACTTTCTTTTCTTTAAAGAAAAACCAATTAATCACTGGTATGAAGGTGGTGGAATTGGAGTGTCGTTTTAACAAACTATAATCATCATGTAGGGGCGTCCGTCAGCTGACGGACGCCCGTTATTATTTTTGTTGCGGGCGAGCGCAGCTCGCCCCTACGAAGTACTGTGTGTTTTATAACACCGACGACAACGACTTTCTATCTTTTATTCCCTTCGATTTATAATCGCTCACGGTATAGCCTGTAATTTGTTTGAATTGATTGCTTAAATATTGAACGCTGCTATAACCCATCATATAAGCGATTTCGCTTAACGAATGTTCTTCATAAGTAATTAGTTCTTTGATTTTTTCAATCTTAATTAAGATGATATATTTCTCCAAAGTAGAACCTGTTTTATCGGAAAATATTTTACTGAGATAAGGATAAGGCTGCCCCAAACGTTCACTTAGATAATCAGAATTGCGGATTAAAGAATTGGTATTGCCACCATAGAAAATATGTTCAATAACTATGGTTTTTATTTGCTCTACCAGCTTTATGGCGGTGTCTTGCAGCAGTTCAAATCCGTTTCTTTTTAAGATGGTGTCAATCACATCTGCACTTAACACCTGCGCATCATAATTGATTTCTGCTTCGCCTAATTTCACATTCAACACCTCAATAAAACCGGTTCTTTGCAATTCTTCGCGCACCAATTTAACACAGCTATTGCTCACCATATTTTTGATATGGAGAATTGCGTGGGTATTTATAAAACTGTGGTGTTGCATAGGAAAATCTTACCGTACAAAAATACTTTTAAAAAAGATACGACGCCATTAAATAAACACCCTGATTAGAAAACTGTTTTGGCGCAATGAATCCCAACACATCAGATGCACCTACTTTGAATTGTAATTGCTTACAATCGACAGAGAAATTAGCGCCTGCATGATAATTGCCATATCCACCATAACCACCATTGATTTCGGCAGACAAACAGCGATTGAATCTTCTTCCATATGCCACAATTAACTTAGGCACATAAGTCCCCCAGTTTTTGTAATTGATATCGCCTTCTATATAATTTTTAGCATTTAAATAATGGCGATAATTGGCGTGAATGGTTAATGGTAAAAGCATCCATCGCGCTGCTTTCTCGGTTTTTAAGCCATCGCCAGCAATAGTTTGTGCATTGACATTCTCAAAAGTAGAATCTTGAATAGCGAAAATATTGTCGATTTCAATGCCCTCAAAACGAAGCGTGGTATCCATTTCATTTTGAATAGTATTGCCATTCCAACGCATATAGCCAACATTCTTTACCTCAAATAAAATTCTATAAGCAGTATCCTTTTTAATCTCGTATTTGAAATTTAATCCGACACCTAATCCATTGAAAGCGTCTAATCCAAAACGATTGGTGTCCGATTGATACATATCTCCTTTAATGGTGATGTCGACATATTCGCCAATTTGCTCAGTAAAAACACTTCCACTATTCACGGTAAGGTCATACATATTCTGCCCTTTAATCAAACTCATTCCCAAATCCATTCTGTGCTTCACTTTCAAACTATCTTTCCATTCTTTAGAAAAACCAAATTGCAAAGACTGACTCTCCATGTACTTCACTTGTGTGCCCTGTAAATCGGCTGTTTTTCCAGCGTATTCCTTATTTCCGTAGAACACCAAATTGAATAAATCATCGGTGAATTGAACCCCTAAATCGATGTTGTAACCAATGCCTACATATAAAAAAGTTCTAGGTGCGATTGTATGAAAGTACAATGCCGAAGTATTTACATCGGCACCAAAAAGATTGTAAGTTCCTAGTTTTTTTTGAACAGAGTTTTTTAAATCGGTATCGATAAATTGACCGGTGTAAATACTTTTTAAGAAAGTAGAATTTAAGACGGTGCTGTTTAAGGAGTAATTTCCCGAAAATTCGATTTTTTGATTTGACTGGGCTACTCCTCCCATTGCTGTTAAACATTGCGCGAAAACACCTCCTGAGGAACTAAATAGTGCGACTACAATCAACAATATATTTTTTTTCATTTTCTCAATTTATTTGGCCTCACCCCAGCCCTCTCCAAAAGAGAGGGAGGTGGGAGAAGTACTGGGTACTCATCTTTCCCTACTCCCTCTCCTTTGGAGAGGGCTGGGGTGAGGCCTATTTCAATTTCACTTTAAAGTCAAAATCCCCAGTTAATTTACAATCGATACTATAATCGCTATACACCTTAACGTAATCGGGATTTTTAGCCGTATTAAACTTCGAAACAATCATTATTTTACTGCTGTTAAACAAATGTTCCATTTTAGCAGCCGATACATCAAAAGTAATGATAGAATGCGTTTTAGAGTTCACTTTCCATTCTCCATTACTTTGCACCATATTGGCTGCGGCAACACTTCCATTCTTAAAAAGCGAATCTATTTTATTGCCACTTTGGTCTAACAAATAAATAGAAATATCGGCTGTAAAAGGAAAACCATTATCGCACACCACAGAAAAAGTGCCCTCTGTAAAAGACTCAGTAGCGTTCGATTTTTGTAAAGAAAAATCGCTACTGCTCGATAAAGTTAAATCGGCAGCAGCCATCGATAAGGGAATTTCAATATTCATATTTACATCTACAGAAGTGCCTTCATACAAGAAGTTAGGCGACGAAGCCATCACCTGTTGATAGGTAGGAATAGGTAAATTCTTATTTAGGTTCACATTTAATCCATAGCCCAATGAATCGGGGAAAATAGAAATCAACTCATCGATATTTGAGTTTCCTTTATTGAAAGCCAAAGCCACCGTGCTTAGGGTAACGGGAGAATTTCCGCTGAGAACATCTAAGGCCGCTGGCACATTTACAGGTGAGGAAATCAAGGCACTACTGAGCACCGCATTGTGATTAAACTTGCTGTTTTTTGAAGATAAATTGAGCGCATCAATGCTCATTTCTGCCCCTAAGCCATTGGCAATTTCTAAATCAACTTTTACATCTTCTAAATCTAAAGAACCTGAAACATAATTTTTAAAGGCACCTAATTTTGAAGATGTTGGACCTACTTTCATAACAGGATTACCTAAATACCCAGTGGCCGCAGAAATCACCACATCTTTCAAGCCTGCATCAACATAAAAAGTATCACCCAAAGTGAGGGTTACCATTTTGTTTTTCGCCTTGATACTTCCTATAATTTGCTGAATAAAAGTATTAACGGTATCGGCATCGGGATAAATACTATTCTTGTTTAAATCTTGCATTACGCCTGGGTCGTCTTCCACACCGTAGCCATGCAATTTCATTTCGTAACCAGTAAATGGGAAAGTAAATGTAGAAGAAACAACGGTATTAGGGGGTGCTGGCGTTACAAAGGTATCTACCAAAAAGGGCACTCCTCCCAGCGTGGCATTGGGAATAAAATATTTAAAATATATAGTATCTCTAATGCTGCTGTTCACCTTCACCTCTACATTACCTGCTTTCACTTTAATGGTATTAAGCATCATATTGTTAGAAGTAAAAACTGTAATATCTTCAACCACGTTAAACACATCTTGATCGGGAAAATAAGCTTGAGCTGTTTTGGGTTTTAAATTTCTGATTTTCACAATCGTTGTCACAGCATTATTGGTATCAACTACTTTCAAACCTACAGAGGCATCGGTATTCATAGTTAATATTTTTGCCACCATTTTACCATATACTGTTTGTCCTGATAAATCGAAACTTAAAGTTGCAGATGTACCGCTAGGAATAACAGGGAAAGATCCAGAGGCTATGGTGCTGCCACCGTGAATAGGGTCATTCTTCAACAAGAAATCTAACACACTTATATCTACAGGTAAGGTATTCTCAATACGAATATCCATAAAGCCAGATAGCGCCTCCATCGACTGAAAGAAAGTACTACCATCTAAATTTATATCGTTGGTTGAAATATTTGGAAAGGCGGGAAAAGGGATTGGGTTCCCTTGATTTCCTATAATAAATCCCTTGGTATATACATCCTGATCGCGCGCAATTTTACCCAAAGTAACAGGATAAACTACCGAATCATTGGCCAACACCAAAGACTGTAAACTGGTGCCGTACGTGTAAGTACTATCTGGAAATTTCAATAAAGAATCAGAAGTAACGCTATACAACTTCTGCTTGTAAACCACCTTTATAGAATTATCATTGTTCTTTTGGCCGACTTCGCTTCCTACTAAATCGTTAATCGACATAGATGATTTAATGAGGGGAGCCACAGCACGTGAATTCCATGTAGCATTTTCTATGTCTCTGCGACAAGAACTAACGAAAACCACAAAAACAAATAAGGGTAATAGAAATTTATTCATAAATAAGTACCGAAAAATTAAATATAGTAAAAAGCCAAAACTCCCCCTCTATAAAAACGACGTAAAAGTTTAAAAAAGTTGCCTCAAGAAAAAAAATGAAAAAAAAAGCTGTGAATTTTCGCGATTTAAAAGAATGTCGTATGTTTGCGGCGGAGAAGTGGCAGAGCGGTCGATTGCTTCAGTCTTGAAAACTGACGTACTGCAAGGTACCGGGGGTTCGAATCCCTCCTTCTCCGCCAAACAAAAAGAGTGAGTAGCATTAGCAACTCACTCTTTTTGTTTTAAATACTTGGTAATAGTTCTACCCGCAACTACCAATAAACTTCTTAAGATGAGCATATGCTTTTGGATCTTCAAAAAAGCACATGTGTCCGCCCTCTTCAGATAAATAATATTCCCCTTCACTATTTAATTTAGCTTGTTCAATAGCTACTTCATAAGGAATTACTGTATCTCTTTTACCTATCACATAAAAGGTTTTACAAGGCACAAACTTCAAAATAATTTCTCTACTCAACCTGTTGCGCATTCCGGTAAGAGCTGCAATTATTCCTTGCTTAGGGGTTTTCATGGCTATGTTAAACGATTTATCAATAAATGCTTCGTGCTGCTCTGGGTCTACATATAAATTGGGTATAGAAACCTTTACAAATATCTCTGGATTGTATTTCACTACATCTATTGCTTTCAATCTATCTTCTTTCTTCTGCTCACTATCAGCTGCGGCTGTGGAATTAAACATGCACAAGCCTTTCATCTTATTGGGATATTTTTCGGCAAAAGCTAAGGTAACATAGCCACCTAATGAATGCCCTACAAAAACTGCTTTACGAACATCTAATTCTTTCAATACGGCATTTACAGCCTCGGCCATTTCCTCCATTGAATGAGCATAACCTATGCAATCCGATTTTCCGTGTCCCAATAAATCAATAGAAATTACTGTAAATGATTTTGCTAAAGCTGCACTGTATTCTTTCCAAATTTCTAAGGACTCTAAAAAGCCGTGAAGCAATACTACATTGGTTTTGCCTTTGCCTTGGACTTTGTAATTGATGTTGATATTTTTGAATACTGCGGTTGGCATGGCTTAAAAAACCCCCTTCACAATCTTCTTCGTCCCTTCACTCTTCCCCATCGTATAAAAATGCAAGGCTGGAACTCCCGCAGCTTTCAACTCTTTGCATTGCTGAATGCCCCACTCTACGCCCAAATTTTTAATATCTTCATCAGTTTTGCATTTCAACAATTCTTTCATCATCGCATCTGGAAAATCGATAAAGAAAGTGCGAGGTAACATTTGAATGTGGTTAAAATTGGCGATTGGCTTAATGCCTGGAATAATGGGAACCGTGATACCCGCAGCGCGACAACGATCTACAAAACTGAAGTATTTTTGATTGTCGTAAAACAATTGTGTCACAATATATTCTGCTCCAGCATCAACTTTATCTTTAACGTATTGTAAGTCCATGGTAGGGTTCGGACTCTCGTAATGTTTCTCTGGATAGCCCGCCACACCTATACAGAAATCAGTTGCAATAGGATTTTTTAAATCTTCTTCTAAATATTTTCCTTTGTTTAACTCCACTATTTGTTTCACCAAATCAACGGCATAGCCATGACCGTTAAGTTCTGGCGTAAAGCTAGTTTCGGTTTTCAATGCATCTCCTCTCAGAGCCAACACATTGTCGATTCCTAAGAAATACAAATCTATCAAAGCATTCTCTGTTTCTTCCTTACTAAAACCTCCGCAAATGATGTGAGGCACTGCATCTACCTTATATTTGTGTTGAATAGCAGCGCAAATACCAACTGTACCCGGACGCTTCTTAACAGCCACTTTTTCTAAAAAACCTTTCTCTCTTTTTTTGTACACATACTCCTCTCGGTGGTAAGTAACATTAATGAAAGAAGGATTGAATTCAATCAATGGATCGATACCATCGTAAATCCCCTGAATCCCTTTACCACGTAGTGGAGGAAGAATTTCAAAGGAGAACAAAGTATCCTTCGCTTTATTTAAATGTTCGATTACTTTCACCGTTGATTATTTTTAATGAATAGCAAACATACTTTATTCGGTAATAAATCGCAAAAAATTGTATTTTCGCAACTCTTGAAAAGTGAAGTATGGAACACATTAGAAATTTTTGCATTATAGCGCATATCGACCACGGTAAGAGTACTCTTGCCGATAGATTGCTGGAATATACAGGTACCGTTGACAAAAGAAATTTAGTCGCGCAAACCCTTGACGATATGGATATCGAGCGCGAGCGCGGTATCACCATTAAGAGTCACGCCATTCAAATGGATTACACCTTTGAAGGCAAAAAATATGTTTTGAATTTGATTGATACTCCCGGCCACGTTGACTTCTCTTACGAAGTATCGCGTTCTATCGCTGCTTGCGAAGGGGCTTTACTGATTGTAGATGCTGCTCAAGGTATTCAGGCTCAAACTATTTCTAACTTATATTTGGCTCTCGATTGTAATTTGGAAATCATTCCAATCATGAATAAAATCGACCTTCCCAGCGCAATGCCCGAGGAAGTGAAAGACCAAATTGTTGATTTATTGGGTTGTGATAGAGATGCTATTTTATCGGCTTCGGGTAAAACAGGTATGGGCGTCATGGAAATTTTAGCGGCTGTCATCAACCGCGTTCCTGCGCCAAAAGGAGATCCAAAAGCACCTTTTCAAGCTTTAATTTTCGATTCATTGTACAACTCTTTCCGCGGTATCGAGGCTTACTTCAAAGTATTAAACGGCGAAATTCGTAAAGGTGACCCAGTTAAATTTGTGAATACTGGTAAAGAATATTTTGCCGATGAAATTGGCGTTTTACGCCTAAAACAAGAAGCTCGCGATGTTATTAAAACAGGCGACGTAGGTTATATCATCTCGGGTATCAAAGTGGCGAAAGATGTAAAAGTGGGCGATACCATTACCAATAAAGACCGTCCGTGTGCCAATGCCATCGATGGTTTTGAAGATGTAAAACCAATGGTATTCGCAGGTATTTATCCTGTTGATACCGAGGATTACGAAGAGCTTCGTGCTTCTATGGAAAGATTGCAATTGAACGATGCTTCATTGACTTTCGAACTAGAATCTTCTGCTGCCTTAGGCTTCGGTTTCCGTTGCGGATTCTTAGGAATGTTGCACATGGAAATTATTCAAGAGCGTTTGGAGCGTGAATTCAACATGACCGTTATCACTACGGTTCCCAACGTTTCGTACTATGCATATACTACTAAAGGCGAAAAAATAATAGTTAATAATCCAACAGAATTACCTTCTCCAAATCACCTGGAGTATGTGGAAGAGCCAATCATTAACGCTCAGGTGATCACCAAATCAGAATTCGTTGGTGCCATTATGAACTTAGCTATCGAGAAAAGAGGTTTTCTTAAAAATCAAGTTTACCTTACTACCGACCGAGTGGAGCTTAGCTTTGAAATGCCATTGGCAGAAATCGTTTTCGACTTTTACGATAGACTAAAGTCTATATCCAAAGGCTATGCTTCTTTCGATTACAACCCTGCTGGTTACAAACGCAGTAACTTGGTGAAGATGGATATCTTGATGAATAACGAAATAGTAGATGCTCTTTCTTCTCTAATTCACGCCGACAACTCTTACAATTTCGGTAAAAAAATATGTGCTAAGTTGAAAGAATTAATTCCTCAACAACAGTTCGAAATACCTATTCAGGCTGCTATTGGCGCTAAAATCATATCTCGTGAAACCATCAAGGCTTTGCGTAAAGACGTTACCGCAAAATGTTATGGTGGTGATATCTCTCGTAAACGTAAATTGCTAGAGAAACAAAAAGAAGGTAAGAAAAGAATGCGCCAGTTTGCTAACGTAGAGATTCCACAATCGGCATTCATGGCGGTATTGAAACTAAATGATTAAAAACTATGCTGTTTAACTCGCTAGAATTTGCTCTTTTTCTACCTGTTGTTTTTATCCTTTTTTGGCTGGTTTTAAATAAATCATTCCGCGCACAAAATCTAATGCTTTTAATAGCCAGCTATGTTTTTTACAGCTGGTGGGATTGGCGTTTTTTATTCTTGCTAGTATTCTCTACTGCACTCGATTATTTCACCGGTATTAAAGTAAGTAGCTCAACCAACACTAAAACAAAAAAGTTTTGGTTTTGGTTAAGCGTCATTGTTAATTTAGGCTTCTTAGGTGTATTTAAATACTACAATTTCTTTGTTGATTCTTTGGCCGATACCTTAGGAGCATCTGGAATAGAAGCAGATTTCTGGACACTCAATATTATCCTTCCTGTAGGAATTTCCTTCTACACTTTTCATGGATTATCTTACGTCATTGACATTTACTACAACAGAATCAAAGCCGAAAAAAACTTTGTAGATTATTCTTTATTCGTGAGTTTTTTCCCATTGCTGGTGGCTGGTCCGATTGAAAGAGCAACCCATCTTCTTCCCCAAATAAAAGAAAAACGAGTATTCGATTACACCAAAGCAGTTGATGGTATGCGTCAAATACTTTGGGGTTTGTTTAAAAAGATAGTGATTGCCGATAATTGCGCGAGTTATGCCAACGAAATATTTAGCAACCCTTCCACAGCATCGGGCAGTACTTTGGCCTTAGGCGCAGTGTTTTTCGCTTTTCAAATTTATGGCGATTTTTCGGGCTATTCTGATATTGCCTTAGGTACTGCACGCTTATTTGGCTACGAACTTTTGCAAAATTTCAAATTTCCTTACTTCTCAAGAAACATTGCAGAATTTTGGAAAAGATGGCACATCTCTCTTTCCTCATGGTTTCGCGACTACCTCTACATTCCTTTAGGTGGAAATGCCAACGGAAAATCACAAACGGTTAGAAACACTTTTATCATATTTTTAGTAAGTGGCTTTTGGCATGGCGCAAGTTGGAATTTCGTTGTTTGGGGATTCTTACACGCTTTGTTTTTTCTGCCGTTGCTTCTCTTAAACAAAACCAAAACACAAGGCGTGGCCGCGCAAGGCAAACTACTTCCTTCTATCACCGAATTATTTCAAATCGCATTTACATTTGTATTGGTATGCTTTGCGTGGATTTTCTTTAGAGCCAAAGATCTTAACGAATCGTTGATATATATCAAAGGAATTTTCTCTAGCAGCTTACTTAGCAAACCTCAAACAAGCTTGCTTCCACTATTTTTAATTGGCTTCTTAATGGCTGCCGAATGGTTGCAAAGAGAAAAAACACACGCCTTACAAATAGATGCCATAAAGTACAGATGGATGCGCTGGACCGCCTACTTATCTTTATGTTTCATCATTCTGTTCGCTACCAAATCTGAAGTTTTCTCATTCATTTATTTTCAATTTTAAATAACCATGGGAATAAAAAAATTCATATCTCTTACCGCTCTATTTATAGCCTTGGTATTTTCTATTGATTTCCTTGCAGCAGAAGTACTTTCGCATTTTGTAATTCAACACCAAACCGACAAAAGATTAGAGAGATTACTAGATAAAAAAGAAGATTCTAAAATTGTGGTTTTTGGTTCATCAAGAGCTGCAAGAAATATCATTACTAAAATGTTTGTAGATAGCCTAGGTACTACTGCTTACAACTACGGTTCTAACGGCTCTAATATCGATTACCATGAAACGCTACTTCAATATTTGGTAAACAATGAAAACTGCCAAACCAAACTCATCATTCTACCGCTAGATGAATGCGAAGAATTTTTCGACGGCATGGCCATCACCTACCGACTGGATAAGCTGTACCCTTGGGCAAATTATGCTATGGCTAGAACCACCATCAGAGAAAGAGAACCTTTAACCTATTTATCATTATCTAAAGCTTATTCCTATAAAAAATGTGATTTAGCCACTCTTTATTCATCAAGAGGAACCATCCTCCCTGTTGATACTGTTAAAGAATTTGGCTCTATGCCACTCACCTTCAAATCGATAACCTTCGACACTTTAAAATACGCGCCTTACGCCAACTGCGACGTTTCAAAAGAAAATCCAGAACTCATCAAAAAGTTTCTTTCATTCGTAAACATTTGTAAAGAACACAACATGAATTTGCTGCTTTTACTTCCTCC
>Ga0208960_1000616_pt1 | contig 19934 bp, 11 predicted proteins | sample GreLakmeON33MSRF_FD_187703 | JGI IMG/M metagenome (GOLD analysis project Ga0208960, IMG submission 187703) | Freshwater lentic microbial communities from great Laurentian Lakes, MI, USA - Great Lakes metaG ON33MSRF (SPAdes) | ecosystem: Environmental > Aquatic > Freshwater > Lake | place: Great...
GAGCAACGCGGCGTAGTGAAGACCTTGTGCGATATGCACCGGCACGAATCCGTCCAACGCCTTCAGCTCGTAAACTACTTGATTGACCACCAGATCCAGCCGGTGAGTTTTGCGGAAGGGACCGAGGCTGACCGTCAGCGGGACTTGAGTGAACACCTCGCGCAGCCCCTCGGCTCGCAGGCGAGCGGCGACGTCGTTCTCGTAAACCCGTTCCTCGCACAGCCGACCAAAGTGGTTTTGCGCGGCATACGCGCACCGCATCACGAGCTGGTCAGTCGCATCAAAGGACTCGGCGCTGACAGGACGGATAGGGATTTCACATTCGATGGGCATGGGCGCAAAGCTAGCGGGATGACGCCTTCCCAGCCAGCCCTTCCTCCTCCCCTTCCACTGCCCCAAATTCCTATGCCAAATTGGGCAAAGGAATTTTGGGCAAAAGAATTTGATTTGAGATGTGCCAAGTTCCGCTGGTTTGCGGCTCTTCGCTTCGCCTGCTGCCTCGCCGTTTGGCTTGGGTTCGCTGCCGTCAGCGCCGCCGCCGAGGCCCCCACCAAGGCGTTCTTCGCCGACCACTGCGTCCGCTGCCACGGCGCGAAGCAGCAGAAGGGCGAGTTCCGCGTGGACACGCTGCCCATGAATTTCACGGACCTCGCCGAGGCGCAGCGCTGGGCGGAGGTGCTCTTCCGCATCAACTCCGGCGAGATGCCGCCCAAGAAGGAACCGCAGCCGAAGTCCGCCGAGCTGGGCAAGGTCGCGGACTGGATTTCCACGCGCATCAAGGAAGGCGAGGCGACGCGCATGGCCCAGCGCGGGCCCGTGGCGCACTACCGCCTCAGCCGTGAGGAATACGGGCACACGGTTTATGACCTGCTCGGCGTTTACTTCGATGTGGATGCCCCCGGCGCGTTCAACGAAGACCCGCGCTGGCACGGCTTCGAGCGCATCGGCTCGATGCTGTCGCTGTCGCCGTCGCACGTGGACCGCTACTTCAAGGCCGCCGAGACTGTGCTGGATCGCGCGTTTCCCGAGTCGTCGGCGAAGGCGAGCAAAGGCCGGAGCGAGGCCGCGCCCGGCACTCGCTGGCTGCTCGCCCCCGGTCATCGCCGCGGCGGCATCCGCGCCGGTGCGCCCGGCCTGTATCGCATCCGCGTCCAGCTCAGCGCGGTGCCGTCGTTCAAGGGGCGGCTGCCGCATCTGGCCGTGTGGCATCACGGTTTGAAGCGCTCCATCATCGGCCAGGACGTGCAGGCTGCCGAAGACAAGCCCACGGTGGTCGAAATCGAAGTGTTCCTCCCCGAGGGCAGTCTCGACCTGCTGAACGAAACTCCGGGCATGCTCTCCGACGGCCAGACGCCGAACATCAGCGCCACCCCGTTCGCCAGCCTGAGCGACCTTAAAAATGTCCTGCCGAAATCCTACAAGCTACTCGACGAAGAGGGCAGGTCCATCTTCCCGCTGCTCATGGTGGATTGGGTCGAGTGGGAAGGCCCCATCCTCACCGAGGCCGACCAGAAAAAGCGCGACGGCCTGTTCCCCGCCAAGGCCGGCGACCTCGCCGAAGCGCGCGAGTGCCTGAAGCGATTCGCCACGCGCGCCTGGCGTCGGCCAGCCACGGATGGCGACCTCGAACGCTTCATGAAGGTGGTGTCTAGCGAACTGGCTGCGGGCGAGAATTTTCGCTCGGCTTATCTGGCGGGCATGGTTGGCGTGCTCACGGCAAAGAATTTCTATTACCTCGAAGAAGGCTCTGCCACGCATCGCCGCGACCAGGTGAACGACTGGGAACTCGCCTCGCGCCTGTCGTATTTCCTCTGGGGTTCGCTGCCGGATGAGGAGCTCTCCGCCGCCGCGCAGACCGGCAAGTTGCGCGAGCCGGCGGTGCTGCGGGCGCAGGTCGCGCGCATGTTTACCGACGCGAAAATCAAGCGCTTCACCGCCGCCTTCCCCAAGCAGTGGTTGCAACTCCACAAGGTTGGCGTCTTCCCGCCCGACGCCGAGCTGTATCCCGACTACGACAAGTGGCTCGAGCAAAGCATGGTGCAGGAGTCGGTCGCTTACTTCAGCGAGGTCTTCGGCAAGAACCTGTCGTTGCGCGAATTCCTCGCCTCCGACTGGACTATGCTGAATGCCCGCCTCGCCATGCACTATCAGATGCCGCCGCCGAAAGTGTCGGCGTTTCAGCGCATGCCCCTGCGGCCCGAGGACCAGCGCGGCGGCCTGCTCACGCACGCGGGCGTGTTGATGCTCACCTCCGACGGCACGCGGCACCGGCCCGTGCATCGCGGTGTGTGGGTGTCGGAAGCCATCTTCGCCAAGACCCCGCCGCCGCCGCCGCCGAATGTTGAACCGCTCGAGCCAACGCCGGTCAACAAACCGAAGGCCACGGTGCGGATGCAACTCGAAGCGCATACGACGCACGCCACGTGCGCGGCGTGTCATCAGCGCATTGACCCGCTGGGCTTCGCCTTCGACAACTTCGACGCCCTCGGGCGCTGGCGGACGGAGGAAGTCATGAAAGCCGGTCAGGGCGGGAATCCGCGGGTGAACGCCAGCGGCACGCTGGCCGACGGCCGCGCCTACGACGGCCCCGGAGCCTTCAAGCAACTCCTCGTGCAGGACCTCGACCGCTTCGGCGAAGCCTTCGTCGAACAGCTCGCCACGTTCGCCTTGCGCCGTGCGATGACCGTGGACGACGCGGCGGCGCTCAAGGCCATCGCCCACGCGTGCAAGGCGGAGGACTACCGGCTCAAGCTGGTCATTGAACGCTTCGTGCTCTCGGAGCTGTTCCAGAAGCGATGAAGCGAGCATGCGCCGAAACTGATTCCCGATGAACACGCCCACTCCCCATGTCTGGTTCACCCGCCGCCATTTCCTGCGGGGCATCGGGGCCGCTGCCGCCTGGCCGCTCCTAGCGCACGCCCAAGTCCCCGCCGACCACGTCCCGAAGCCTGGCCAATTCCCTCCGCCCGGCTCCGGCCACTACCTCTCGGGCGAACTCGTGTTGCTCGACCCCGCCAACCGCCGCGGCGCGCTGCGCATCGATGGCAATGAGCCGCACGACCGCTATCAATCCGGCTCGCTGCACTCGTTCGCGCTGCTGCCGTATGCCATGTGCTGGTTCAACGGCGCTCCGGCGGAGCTGCGCGACCTCCCCATCGGCACGCACGTCCACGGCTACTTCTTCGTGCCGCCGCCGGGCGAGGAGAAGACCATTCCGCCGTTGTCGAAAGGCCAGGAGAAATACGAAATCAAATACAACCACGGCCTCTCGCTCGAGGACGACTTCAGCTTCTACCAGCGGCGCGGGCAGTCGTGGAAGGTCGTCTCGGTGGACGAGGCGAAGGGCAAGTTGAACGTGACCCCCACGGGAACGATGGCCAAGGACGGCATCAACAAGCCTTACACCTTCGACATCGACCCCGTCACCCGCGTGTGGAAAGGCCGCACGCTCGTGGAGCTGAAGGACATCGCGCCCGACACCACCGTCCAGCTCAACCTCACCTGGTCGCAAGGCTGGCGGGACAAGGAGTTCACCGTCGCGGACCTCTGGCTCGACGACGCAGCCCGCCAGACCGCCACAGAACTCCAGCGCCGCCGCCACGTGCTCTACCAGCGCCAGCGCTGGCTCCCCGGCTGGATTGATGCGGTCGAGAATTTCGACTTCGGTGGCGGCCTCGTCACGCTCACGCTCTTCGGCGGCATGGACCGCTCGCTCTACGACGACCTCAAGACCACGCAGGACAAAGGCTACGGCGTCGCTGTCGCGGAGAAGACTCTGCGCACCTGGTTCCATCGCAGTGACAAGAAAATCGGCCAGGTGCTCGAATGGAAAGAGACCGCGAACCCGCCGCCCGGCAGCAGCGGCATCCAAGTCCGCATGAAGTTCGCCGAGCTGCTCGACGGCTACCGCCCCGGCCGCATCGTCCGCGTGAAGTGCGACAGTTGGAAATTCGTGACCATGCCGACCGAGGAGCGCGTAAAGTCGCTCGAAGACCGGTAGCACACTGGAGTTGCACAGAACCTAAGTTCTCATGATACGTCTCGCTCTTCGCTGTCTCGTCGTCTTCACGGTCACCTGTGCCGCAACTGCCGCCACCAAGCAGGCAACATTTTTCAAGGCTCACTGCGTCGAGTGCCACGACGCGGACACGAAGAAGGGCAATCTGGACCTCACCGCGCTCAAGCCCAACTTCGCCGACGCCGAGAACTTCGCGCGCTGGGTGAAGGTGCATGACCGCATCGAGTCGGGTGAGATGCCGCCGAAGAAGAAGGCGCGGCCGCCCGCGAAGGACACGGCGGTGGTGGTGGAGGGGTTGCGCGAGTCGCTGATCGCCGCCGAGCAGGCGAAGCTCGCGGGCACGGGCCGCACTGGGTTGCGCCGGCTCACGCGCGCGGAGTATGAGAACACCCTGCGCGACCTCTTCGACATGCCGGGCATCGCGCTCCAAGGCAATCTGCCCGCCGACGGTTCGGCGCACGGCTTCGACAAGAACAGCGACGCGCTGGACATCTCGCACGTGAACCTCGCCAAGTATGTCGAGGCCGCCGAGCACGCGCTCGAACTCGCCACGGCCACGCGGCCGATCGCGCCCACGGTGCAGAAGCGCCGCATCTCGCTGATGAACGCCGGCGGGTTCGTGACGCACGTCGTGATGAATGGCGACGGGGTGTTGCTGAAGAACAAGCAGCCGGATCCGGATTTTCCGCCGGCAGGCGATCAGGGCAGCCACCTTGACCAAGGCGCGCACGAGCGGCTGGGCATTTTCACCACGAACAGCAGCACCGGCCTGTTCCGCCACGAGGACGAGTCGCTGAGTCCTTACTTCATCGAGCACGTCACGATTTATCCGGGCCGCTACCGCGTGCGCACGTCGCTGTGGGCGTTCCAGTGGGACAAGGGTAAGGTGCTCCCCGCGCGCGGCACCGAGGCGGCGCGGCTCTCCGTGGTCCAACTCACCGGCGACGGGCGCGGCGGGCAGCACCCGAGCTACGTGTTGGGCTACTACGACGCGCCGTCGCTGGTGTCGAAGGAGCACGAACTCGTCACGTGGCTCAATCACAACGAAATCATCGGCTTCAACGTCGCCTCGCTCGCGCCGGTGGCGAACTACTCGCGTAAGGGCCGCGCGATGGCGTTCACCGGGCCGGGCATCGCGTGCGACTGGCTGGACATCGAGGGGCCGTTGCATGAGGTCTGGCCGCCCGTCGCGCACCGCGTGCTCTTCGGTGACCTGCCGCTGGTGGAGTTCGATGCGAAAGCGAATCCCGGTGTGACGCCGCCCGCGCGCAAGAAGGTCCGCCAAATCGGCGCGGGCAGGAACCGGCCTGACCCGGACGCGGGCTTGTGGACCGTGCGCAGCGAACAGCCGCTCGTGGATGCGGACAAGTTGCTCGCGAGCTTTCTGCCGAAGGCGTTCCGTCGGCCCGTCGAGGCCAGCGTGCGGAAGGATTACGTGGCGAAGGTCGAGGAGCGCTTGAAGGCGGGGGATTGCTTCGAGACGGCGATGCGTTGGGCGTATCGCGCGGCGCTGTGCTCGCCGGATTTTCTCTATCAGGTCGAACCGGTCGTGAAGCTCGACGACTTCGCGCTTGCCGGACGCCTCTCTTACTTCCTCTGGAACTCCACGCCGGACGCGCGGCTCACCGAGTTGGCGGCGGCGGGTAAATTGCGCGACGTGAAAACGCTGCCTGCTGAGATCGAGCGGCTGCTCAAGGACAAGAAGTCCGACCGCTTCGTCGAGGACTTCCTTGGCCAGTGGCTCAAGCTCCGCGCCATCGCCGCGAATGATCCCGACAAGAAACTGTATCCCGAGTTCAGCCCGTATTTGCAGGACGCGATGGTCGCCGAGACGCGCGCCTACTTCCGTGAACTGCTCGAGAAGAACCTCGATGCGCGGCATCTCGTGAAGTCGGACTTCGTGATGGTGAACGAGAAGCTCGCGAAGCACTACGGCATCGCGGGCGTGACCGGCGCACAGATTCGCCGCGTGCCGCTGCCGGCGGACTGCCCGCGCGGCGGGTTCCTCACGCAGGGTGCCATTCTGAAAATCACGGCCAACGGCACGACGACCTCGCCGGTGCCGCGCGGGGCGTTTGTGATGGACCGCCTCTTCGGCCAGCCGCCCGACCCGCCGCCGCCGAACACCGCCGCTGTGGAGCCGGACGTGCGCGGCGCGACGACCATCCGCGAGTTGCTCGACAAGCACCGCGACAACGCCTCGTGTGCCGCGTGCCATGCGAAGATGGACCCGCCGGGCTTCGCGCTGGAGAGCTTCGATGTCATTGGCGGCTTCCGCACACGCTACCGCTCGATGGGTGAAGGCGAGCCTGCGCCGCGCGGTGGGATTGACCCGTTCATCGGCATCAAGTTCACGCTCGGCCCAAACGTGGATGCGAGCGGCGTTCTGCCGGACGAGCGGAAGTTCGCCGACATCCGCGAGTTTCAAACGCTCGCCGCGGCTAACTCGGAATTGCTGCTGAAGAACCTCGCGCAGCAGCTCGCCATTTACGCGACCGGCCGCGACCTCGCCTTCAGCGACCGCGACCAAATCGCCGCCCTCATCGCCAGCGCACAGAAACAGGGCGGCGGGGTGCGCACGCTCATTCACGAACTCACTCAAAGTCAGCTTTTCCAAACCCGTTAATCTCCCGCCCATGAAATCACCGCTCTTTCCCCGCACCTTCGCTAGCCTCCTCTGCGCGCTGACGCTCGCCCTGCCGCTCCTCCACGCCGAGGAGCAGACCGGCACTTACCGGCTCATCGGCTTGAGCGCGCCCGAGCGCGAGGCGGATTTACGCGAGGTGATGAAGACCCTGCCCGACGTGACGTTCGTCAGCCTCGATGCCGCGAAGGCCGAGGTCACACTGCGCTTCGAGGCCGAGAAGCTGTTCCCGCCCACCAAGGCGAAGCAGCCGCCCGCCGCCGACAAAATCACCGCACGACTCGACACCCTCATCGGCACTGCCTCGACGCGCACATTCGGCATCACCGAGCGCTCCACCGTGCCGGCGGACAAGCTGACCAAGGTGGAAATCCTCATCGGCGTGCTGGACTGCAAAGGCTGCCGCTACGCCGCCTACCAAGCCGTCGCCAAGCTCGACGGCGTCGAGCGCGCCACCGTCAGCGCTACTCCGAGCGCGGTCATCGCGTGGATTGACGCCACGAAAATCAAACGCGATGCGCTCGAAGACGCGTTGAAGAAAGCGCGAGTGGACTTGGTGCAGAAGCTTTGAAGTCGTTGCTCCACCAGACCATGAAACACCCTTCGTTCCTTTTATTGGCCGTGCTTTCGGTGATTGTCGTTCAGCCCAGCCTTGCCGCCCCCGCCTTGCCCGAGCCGACTCGCACTTTCTTCCAGAAGCACTGCACCGAGTGCCACGACGCGGACACGAAGAAGGGCAGCCTCGATCTCACAACGTTGCCGCCCGCCAACTCGAGCGCGGAAAACTTCGCCCGCTGGGTGAAGGTGCATGACCGCATCGAGTCGAGCGAGATGCCGCCGAAGAAGAAGGCGCGGCCCGCGCCGGCCGAGCTGCTGGCGGTCACGCGCGCGCTGGCGGCGACGCTCGTCGCGGCGGAGCGGACACGCCTCGCCAGCGAACCGCGCACGGGTGTGCGCCGACTCACGCGCGCCGAGTATGAGAGCACGGTGCGCGACCTGTTCGCCATGCCGGGCATTCGTTTGCAGGACTTGCTCCCCACCGACGGCTCGGCGCACGGCTTCGACAAGAACAGCGACGCGTTGGACATCTCGCACGTGAACCTCGCCAAGTATGTCGAGGCGGCGGACGCGGTGCTCAACGTTGCTGTCGCCACGCAGCCCACGGCACCGAAGACCGAGACCGTGCGGCTCTCGCTGGCGGGGACTTATGCGGGCGACCTCATGCTGATGAGCGGCGACGCCGTGCTGTTGCGCGACAAGCAGCACGACCCGGTAGTTCCCCCGGCCGGGGTCTACGCGCATGTCGGAATGGGACAGCATGAACAGCTCGGCCTGTTTTCCCGCATGAGCAGCGTGGGCGTCTTCCGGCACGAGGATGAGTCGTGGAACGCCTACTTCCAGCACTTCGCCACGCTGCATCCGGGCCGCTACAAGGTGCGCGCCTCCTTCTGGAGCATGACTTGGGATCAAGGAAAGATTCTCCCCGCGCGCGGCGTCGAGGCGGCGCGGCTCTCCATCGTGCAGTTCAACGAGAACGGCCGCGGCGGCGGGCATCCCAGCAGCGTGCTGGGCTACTACGCCGCGCCGTCCATCGAGTCGCAGGTTCACGAGTTGGACGTGTGGCTGAACTACAAGGAAAGTTTCGGCTTCAACACCGCGTCGCTCGCGCCGGTGGTGCTCTACCGCGTCGGGACCTGGGGGCAGAAGGACCGCACGATGGGTTTCACGGGGCCGTGCATCGTGAACGACTGGATCGAGGTGGAAGGCCCGTTGCACGACGTCTGGCCGCCGCGCAGCCATCGGCTGCTCTTCGGCGAACTGCCGCTCACAGAGTTCAAGGCGGCGGAGCACAAGGACGTGCGCCCGCCCACGCGCAAGCCGCTGCGGCAGGAAATCATCGGCGCGAAGAATCGGCCCGAACCAGTCGCTGGCATGTGGTCGCCGCAGAGCACGCAGCCGCTCACGGACGCGGACAAGCTGCTCGCGAGCTTTCTTCCGAAGGCGTTTCGCAGACCCGTTGATGTCAGCGTGCGCAAGGACTACGTGGCGAAGGTCGAGGAGCGTTTGAAGGCGGGCGATTGTTTCGAGGCCGCGATGCGCTGGGCGTATCGCGCCGCGTTGTGCTCGCCGGATTTTCTCTACCTCGTCGAAAGTGCGTCCAGCATTCCCCCCGCCGCGCGAGCTGCTGCAACTCCTGCGCCCCGCGCGGACGATCACGCGCTCGCCGCGCGTCTCTCCTATTTCCTCTGGAACTCTCAGCCCGACGACACGCTCCTCGCGCTCGCCGCGAAAGGGACGTTGCGCGAGCCGAAGATTCTCCGCGAACAAACCGAACGCCTCCTCAAGGACGCGAAGTCGCAGCGGTTCATCGAGGACTTCCTCGGCCAGTGGCTCAAGCTCCGCGCCATCGCCGCGAATGATCCCGACAAGAAGCTCTATCCCGAGTTCAACCCGTATCTGCAAGACTCGATGGTCGGGGAGACGCGCGCCTACTTCCGCGAGCTGCTGGAGAAGAACCTCGGCGCGAGCCATCTCGTGAAGTCCGACTTCGCGATGTTGAACGAGAAGCTCGCCATCCACTACGGCATCAAGGGCGTGAGCGGGCCGGCGATTCGCCGCGTGAAACTCCCGTCCGGCTCGCCGCGCGGTGGCTTTCTCACGCAGGCCGCGATTCTGAAAATCACAGCGAACGGCACGACTACTTCGCCTGTCCCGCGCGGCGCCTTCGTCCTCGCGCGCCTGCTCGGACAAGAGCCGGAGCCGCCGCCGGCGAATATCGCCGCTGTCGAACCCGACGTGCGCGGCACTACAACCATCCGCGACCAGCTCGCGAAACACCGCGACAACGCGAGTTGTGCCGCGTGCCACGCGAAGATGGATCCGCCGGGCTTCGCGCTGGAGTCCTTCGACGTCATCGGCGGCGAGCGCGACCGCTACCGTTCCATCGGCGACGGTGATCCTGCGCCGCGTGGCGCCATCGACCCGCGCATCGGCATCAGCTTCAAGCTCGGGCCGAAGGTGGACGCGAGCGGTGAACTGCCCGACGGACGGAAGTTCGCGAACATCGCCGAGTTCCAAACCCTCCTCGCCGCGTCGCCGCGTCCGCTGCTGTTGAACCTCGCGCAGCAATTCACCATCTACAGCACCGGCCGCCCGCTGGCCTTCAGCGACCGCGCGGGGGTCAACGAACTCGTCACGCGCACGGAGAAGCAAGGCGGCGGCATCCGCACGCTCGTTCACGAGTTGGTGCAGAGCCCGCTCTTCCAAGTTCGCTGAACTCCGGTGGCTGGAAAAATATGGTCGGGACCGCCCGGTCACTATTTCGCCTTCACGCCAAGGGCAATGGAACCCTCCAGCTCGCGCGGAGGGAATGGCATCGCGGGGAAGAGTTTCTTCAACGCAGGTGTCGTGCGTGTAGCTGACTGCACTTCGCTCTCGCCAATCTTCGCCTTGCCGACAATGCGGAAATGGGTGAGCGAGCCGGGCCTGGCGCTTTCCGGCAGCGTGATCTTCAGCGTTCCGTTCGTGGCCTTCTCCTTGATGACTTCCTCGGCGAGCTGCGCGCCCTCCAGCCCGAGGACCGAGAGCGTGATGGGGCCGGGGAAGTCGCGGCGCGTGGCGTTGACCTTCACGGAGAAGCTGCCACCGGGCGTGGCCTCGGCTTTCTCCACGTCGGTGTCGAGCGTGAAACCGGGCGTGAGCAACTCGGCCGCGATGCGGTAGGCATGCTGCGGGCCGCCGCGCCGGATGAGTTCGTCCACGACGAGGAAATAGGCGCCGTCGGCAGGAATCGTGTTCGTGACCGAGCCTTCGCCCGGGTCGTTCACGGAAGAGCTGGCGATGGCGGTGCCCTTCGCGTCGCGGAGTTGCAGCATCACCTCGCTGGCGGAGCCGATGCTGCGCGTCTGCGCGGTGAAGAGAACGCGCTGGCCTTTCATTGCCTCGAACTTCCAGAAGTCGCGGTCCTTGGGCTTGAGGAAACGCCCGTTTAGCCCGCTGGGCAGCGTGAACGTCGTGGCGGTCTCAGCTGTGTCGTTCGGCTCCGCGTCCATGAACTCGGTGGTGTTGCTGACCAACGCGGAGGCGAATGCGGAGGATTTTCCGCCGGGAAACTTCGTTGAGAGAGCCAGGCGTGTCGCGTTCGGAGGCCCGGAGGCTGCGACGGGCTTGAGCTTTTCCACCTGCGGGCCGACGAAGTCGAAGGTGGCCTTCGTGCCCGCCTTCACGGCGGCAGGGAACGGCAAGCTCACCAGCGGGAAATCGCCGACGCGCAGGCGGAAGCGGTGGTCGCTCCCGCCGCTGTGGTGGATGTCGCGCACCTCGATGAGATAGTCGCCGCCCGCCGCGAAGACGTGCGCGAGTCGGCAGTCGCCGCCGAGGCCGGACTCGTCATCGCAGAACGCCAACTCGCGGCCCTTGAGGTCCAGCAGGCGCAGCACTGGGTCGAGCTTCGAGCCGAGTCGGCGCGCCACGGCCTCGATGGCGAGGCGGTCGCCGGCCCGCACGGTGACGCGGTAGAACTTGAAGCCGAGCGCCACTGCCGCGCCATCCACGGCCACGGGCCACGCGATGCGCTGCGCATTGGTGACGCTGGTGTTCGTGCCCGCGTCCGCCACGCTGGCCAGGTCGTCCACCATCAAGAGCACCGGGTTGGAGACGCCGTTCACCGAGGCGACGCACATCGCGTGGATGCCGACGGGCGCGTCTGCGGGGACCGAGAGTTGAAACTTTGCCGCGCTGGCGTCGGTGGCGTTGGCGGAAAGAACCTTCGCCCCGAAGCCGGTCCAGAGATTCGTCGCGCCGCTGAGGTTCGCGCCGTGGAGGGTGAAGGCCAGCGTCTGGCCGGGAGCAAGCGCGCCGGGCGAAGTGTGCGTGAGGCTGGGGCATTGGGCGAAACCAGCCGCAGGGCCAGCCAGCAAGGCCAAGAGGAGCGCACGAACGATTAACACGCGGCGATTGCGCCGGAGAAGCGGCGGGCGCGGCAAGTTCATTCGCCTGACGATGAACAGACCTTTTAGCCCGATGGCCGGGCGAAGGTGTTGCGTCGGGGGCGGCGAGTTCGCAAGCTCGCGGCGGTTTTTGCATGAGCGTCCCGTCTTCAGCCGAAGTTTTGTCCACGCACACGCCCGCGCTCTTCGCGGCGGCGGTGCTGCGCGCGGCGGAGTTGCTGCGCGCGGGTGAGGTGGTCGCGCTGCCCACGGAGACGGTTTATGGGCTGGCGGCCAATGCGCTGGACCCGCAGGCGGTCGCGAAGATTTACGCGCTGAAGGGCCGGCCGTCGCACAACCCCATCATCGTCCACGTGGACGGACTGGAAATGGCGCGGGCCTGCGTGAACGCGTGGCCGGAGGCGGCGGAGCGGTTGGCGGTGGCGTTCTGGCCGGGGCCGTTGACTCTCGTGCTGCCGCGCGCGGCGGGGATTTCCGATTTGGTCACGGCGGGCGGCGACACGGTGGGCGTGCGTTGGCCGCAGCATCCGTTCATGCGCGAGGTCATCCGCGCGTGCGGCTTTCCGCTGGCCGCGCCGAGCGCGAATCTTTCCAACCAGCTTTCCCCGACGAACGCTGAGCATGTCGCCAAGCAGCTCGGCGACCGGCTGCGGCTCATCGTGGACGGCGGGCAGTCGAACGTGGGCATCGAGTCCACCGTTGTGGACCTGACCGCGAGTCCGCCGCGAGTCCTGCGGCCGGGGATGATTCACGCGGAGTCGCTGGCGGCAGCGGTAGGGAATGGGGAATGGGGAATGGGGAATGGGGAGGACGCTGGCTCGGACACGCTGCGGAGTCCGGGGATGTTGGCGAAGCATTACTCGCCCAAGGCCGGGCTGCTGGTGCTGGCGTGGTTCTCAGAGGCGGAGTTGAAGGCGCGGCTTGCGGAGTCGGGCGTGGCGCTGGAGCGCGCGTGGGTGCTGGCGCACACGCACATTCCGCTGGGCGGCGGCTTCGGGTCGGTGTCGGTGATTCCGCATGACCCGCAGGCTTACGCACGGGCGCTCTACGCGGAGTTGCACCACGCCGACGCGGCGGGTGCAGGGTGCATCGTGGTGGAAGCGCCGCCGGACACGCCGGAGTGGCAGGGCATCGCAGACCGGCTGCGGCGCGCGGCAGCGTGAGGAGCGGCAGTCACCGACCCGGCGTTCAAGCACGCGTGCCGATTCGCGCCAGCCGGAGACCAGCGCTCCGCTGCAAGAGCGAAGCCTTGTTTGACGAAGCGGGCCCGATTCCGCAGTCTCTGCGCCACATGCGAACCCAACTTTTTTCCGGACTGGCTGCGCTTACGTTCGCGGTATCCACCAGCGCGCAGACTGCCGCGCCCGCGCCGCGCGTCCTGACGATGGCGGAGTGCATCGCTATGGCGCTCGATAAGAATCTCGACATCCAAATCCGCCGCCTTCAGCCAACCATTGACCTCTACAACCTCGATGCGACGCGCGGCTACTACGACCTGACGTTCAACCTGAACGCCGCGCACCGTTTCAATTCCTCGCCCGGTTCGGCGGATCCAAACAGCGCGCGCTTCGGGCCTGGCGGAGCCACGGATACATTCACCGAGAGTTACGGCCCCAGCCTCACGCAGCAGCTCGGCACCGGCGGCCGCGTGACGCTCAACGGCGATCTCATCCGCCGCAGCGGCTCGGCCTTCACCAGTTACAACTACACGACCGACGCGGGCCTCAGCCTCACGCAGCCGCTGCTGAAGAACGCGTGGATCGACTCTACTCGGCAGACGATTCTGGTGAACAAGCACACGCTCAAGATTGACGAGTTGGCGCTGCGCAACCAGGTGATGACCACTGTCAACAGCGTGCAGCAGGCCTATTTCGAACTGGTCTTCGCCCGCGACAACGTGCGGGTGCAGGAGGCGTCGCTGGGACTCGCGGAGAAACTTCTCGCCGACAACAAACGGCGCGTCGAGGTCGGCGCGCTCGCGCCATTGGATGAGAAGCAGTCGGAGTCACAGGTGGCCGCGCGGCGCTCGGATTTGATTTCCGCCCGGCGCGACTTGGAGATTCAGGTCAACAACCTCAAGAACCTGATCGGGGACGACTTCGGCGCGTGGGCCACCACCGCGCTGGAGCCGGCGGACAAGCTGTTGGCCTTGGCGCAGACGCTCAACGTGCAGGATAGCTGGCGGCACAGTCTGGCGCTGCGGCCCGACCTCCAGCAGGCACGGGAGCAAATCGAGCGGCAGAACATCGTGCTCCGCTACAATCACAACCAGCTCTTCCCCTCGCTCGACCTCACGCTCACCTACGGCCACAACGGCATCGGCCAGACTTTACCCACGGGGCTCAACGGCATTCAGCGCGGCGACAACCAGTTTTACTCTTACGGCTTCGTGCTCAGTTTCCCGTTGAGCAACAGGACGGCGAAGAACAACTACAAGTCCGGCAAGCTCACGAAGGAGTTGCTGTTGCTGGAGTTCAAGCGGCTGGAGCAAGGTATCATCGTGGAGATCGACAACGCGGTGAAGCAGGCGCAGACGGCTTACGAAAAGATTGAGGCCACTCGGCAGGCCCGCCTCTATGCCGAAGCTGCGCTCGACGCCGAGCAGAAGAAGCTGGAGAACGGCAAGAGCACGAGCTTCTTCGTGCTCCAACTCCAGCGCGACCTCAGCGCCGCCCGCTCCGCTGAAATCCGCGCGCTGGCCGACTACAACAAGTCACTCTCCACGCTGTCGAAGAGCGAGGGGACGACGCTGGAGAAGGCTAACATCGGGTTGGAGTTCAAGTGACCGACTGACCGGACGTGGGCGTCCGCGCTCCTTTGCCGCGCCGCTGCCGGTAGGTGTTTCACATCCAGCGTGGAAGAGCCCAACGGAACCAGCGCGAGTAGGCGTGAGAATTGTTGTTCCAGTAACTATTTCGCCTCCACCGGCTTGGGCTGCGCCTTCTCCCATTCGGCTTTGGAAACTGACTTGGCCTGATGCACGTGGACGAAGGTGCCCTTCTTGTTACCTACCACGATGTCAGGGAGCTTGTCGCCGTTTACGTCCACCACGAGCACCTGCGTGCCGACGCCGGAGTTGTTGTCAATGAGGTGGGGCACCCAGTCCACGGACTTGTCGGCATTGCGCACGAGCTTGAACCAGTAAAGGACCGCGGGGGCGTTGGGTTCGGGGTCGCCGGCGGGGCCGTGCGCCCAGAAGCGCTTGCCGGTGACGAGGTCCTTGAGGCCGTCGCCGTCCATGTCCACCAGGTCCATCGCGTGCGGTTGGGAGAAGGCGACGCCGTAGCGGTTTTCCTTCGGCTCCTTGTTCACGAAGGTGTGGCTCTTGAACTTCGGGCTGCCCTGCTCGTCCTTTTCCGCGAGTTGCTCAAACCAAGCGAGGCCGTAGCCGTGCGCTACCAAGCTGGTGACGATGTCGTTGCGCCCGTCGCCGTTCACGTCATAGACATGCATCTGCGCGCCGCCGGCCCCGAAGGAGGTCTTGTGGAACTTCCACTCAGGGTCGCCGGCGAGCGAGGCGGGTTGCTCCCACCAGCCGTCCTTCTCCAGCAAGTCCATCCGCCCGTCGCCGTTCACGTCGCCGAGGCCGAGGCCGTGCGTGAACTTCTGCCACGGGCCCTTCGGAGAAATCTTGTGGAAGGTCCACTTGTTCGTCGGGTTCTTCGCGTCAGGCGTTGCGTAACCGAGGAAGCCGCCGGAGCTGAAGATGAGCTCAGGTTTCCCGTCGCCTGTGATGTCGGCAAAAGTCGGAGATTCGTTGTCCGTTACGTCCACCGCCACATGGCGCGTCCAGTGGCCGGGCTTGCCCTGCGGGTTCTCAAACCACCACGAGTGCAAACCGGGGAAGCCGAGCACGATGACATCCGCCCAGCCGTCGCCGTTGATGTCCCCGGTGAAGGTGAAGAAGTTGTCCGAGTAGGCGTTCTTCGTGCCGAGCCCGCCCTCGAAGCCCGCGACCGACTCCTCCTTGCCGTCGGCGGTTTTGCGCGTGAAGGGAGCCTTCCCAGCGGGCGAACTGCGCGTGGTGGGCGCATACTCGTGGCGCGTCTTGAAGTCCGGCCCGGCATACCAGTAGGGGCCGGATGCGACATCCAGCTTGCCGTCCTTGTTGATGTCCGCCGCGTGCGCGCCCTCGCCCCAGAACTCGGGCGTGAGGTGGAGTTTCTTCCAGGTGTGGAGTGTGTAGTCAGCGGCGGACGCGGCGGTGGCGCAGACCAACCCGATGGCAAGGGGAGAGAGCAGTTGCTTCATGCACACCATGATTCGGCTTTGGCCTGACCCGGTCAAGTGCGGCCAATTTTCTAGTGGAGCCGGGCGCGTCCCTTGCGCCAAGCTGCCGCCGTGGAAGTCATCCTTCAACCCACACCGGAAGCCGCCGCCGAGTTGCTGGCGCGGCTGGTCGCCCACGACCTGCGCGCGCAGCCCAAGCTCGTGCTCGGCCTCGCCACGGGCCGAACGATGGAGAGCGTTTATGACCGACTCGCGCGGATGCACCTCGAGGACGGCTTGAGCTTCGCCGACGCGCGCACGTTCAACCTCGACGAATACGTGGGCCTGCCCGCGAGCGACCCGCACTCATATCGGCACTACATGCAGGAGCGCCTGTTCCGGCACGTAAACGTGGACTTGCGCAACACGCACCTGCCGCGCGGCGACGCCGCCGACCTCGACGTCGAGTGTCGCCGCTACGAGGAACTCATCACGCAGTGCGGCGGCATTGACGTGCAGCTCCTCGGCATCGGACAGACCGGCCACATCGGCTTCAACGAACCGCTCTCCGCGCTGCGCTCGCGCACGCGGGTCAAGGCGCTCTCGCCCGTGACCGTCGCGCAGAACGCCTCGCTCTTCGCCGACCCGAGCAAGATGCCGCGCCGCGCCATCACAATGGGCGTGGGCACCATACTCGATGCCCGCCGGGTTCTGCTGCTGGCCACTGGCGCGGGCAAGGCGGAAATCATTGCGAAGGCCATCGAAGGGCCGATCACCTCGATGATCTCTGCGACGGCGCTTCAGATGCACGCGCGCTGCACGGTCATCGTGGATGAAGCGGCGGCGGCCAAGTTGCAAGGCACGGATTACTACCGCTGGATTTTCGCGAACGAGCCGGAGTGGGAACCGTATCGCAGTTAGCTCCACCGCAGCCTGCTGTTCTTGCCCGCCGTGCAGAACGCGCGGGCAGGTTGCCGTGCTACGCCAGTGCCTTCTTGATGACTTCGCCGCGCACGCCGGTGATGCGTTGCTCCAGCCCTTGGTAGAAATACGTGAGTCGCTCGTGGTCTAAGCCCATGAGATGCAAAATTGTCGCGTGCAAATCGGAAACGTGGTGGCGCTCCTCGACCGCCTCAAAGCCCAGCTCGTCCGTCGCGCCGATGAACTGCCCGCCCTTCACGCCCGCGCCCGCGAGCCACATCGAGAAGCCGTGCCAGTTGTGGTCGCGGCCCGGCTTGCCGACGCCTTCACTCGTGGGCGTGCGGCCAAACTCGCCGCCCCAGACCAGCAACGTCTCGTCCCACAGGCCGGTGCGCTTGAGATCCGCGATGAGCGCGGCGATGGGCTTGTCCGTCTCGCCCGCGTGGAGCGTGTGGTTCTTGATGCAGTCGCTGTGGCCGTCCCAAGTGTCTTCGAGATGGCCGCCGCCGGAGTAGAGCTGCACGAAGCGCACGCCCTTCTCGATGAGCCGACGCGCGACGAGGCACTTCGCGCCGAAGTCGGCGGTGAGCGGTTGGTCGAGACCGTAAAGCTCGCGCGTCGCGGCGGGTTCGTCCTTCAAATCCACGACGCCCGCCGCGCTGGTCTGCATCTGGTAGGCGAGTTCGTAAGAGAGAATGCGCGCGGACAGCTCGGACTCCTGCGGGCGCTCGCGGCGGTGCTGTTCGTTCAGCTCGGCGAGCAGGTCGAGCGAGCGGCGTTGGGCGCGGGGACTGACGCCCTCGGGCGAGGCGAGGTCGAGGAGCGGGTTGCCTTTGCTGCGGAAGAGCGTGCCCTGATACGCGGCGGGCATGTAGCCGGCGGTCCAGTTCGATGCGCTGCCAATCGGTCCGCCGCGCGGGTCGGTCATCACCACGAAGCTCGGCAGCGCGGCGTTTTGCGTGCCGAGGCCGTAGCTCAACCACGAGCCGAGGCTGGGGCGGCCGATGAAGATGCTGCCCGTGTTCATCTGGAGGCAGCCGGACGCGTGCGCCGCCGTGTCCGTGTAAAGCGAACGTAACACGCAGAGGTCGTCGGCGAATTTGGACGTGTGCGGGAAGAGGCTGCTGATGGGCAGACCGCTGCGCCCGTGCGCTTTGAAATCGAACGGCGACTGCATCAAGTAACCAATCGGCCGGCCGTTCGAGCCGACGGCCTTCACTTTGCCCGCGTAAGGTTTGCCGTGATGCTTCGCCAACTCGGGCTTGGGATCGAACGTGTCCACCTGGCTGGGCGCGCCGTTCATGAAGAGGAAGATGACGTGCTTGGCCTTGGTCGGAAAATGGGGCGCGCGTGGTGCCAGCGGTGATTGTGCGACGGACGAGGCGGCTTGAGCGGAAGCGAAGAAACCGTCGCGCTGGAGAATGTCGAGCAAGCCAAGTCCCGCGAAACCCGCGCCCGCCTGCCAGAGGAACTCGCGGCGGGTGCGGCCGCACGGAGTGAGGTTCGGGCGGAAAGTGTGGTGTGGGTTCATTCGTTCAATCGGGATAAACGAACTCGTTCAAGTTCAGCACCACCCGGCACATCTGCGTGAGCGCGGCGTGCGCGGCGGCCTCGCTGGAAACCGGCTTGCCCGATGCGGTGGATTCCTTGGTCTGGTTCGCGGTTTCCTTGGCGAGGAAGCGGCGCATCGCGGTGAGTTCCCCTGTCTTCGGTGGACGCACCAGTGCGAGCCGCCACGCGCGTTCGATTTGTGCGTCGAGGTTCGCACCGACTTCGCGGCTGAGACGGTCGGCGAAGTGACGAGCTTGGCGATTCACGAACGCGCCGTTGAAGAGCGTGAGTGCCTGCGGAGCGACGCTCGTGACCGCGCGTTTGTCGCTGCTCTGCGTGGTGTCGCACACGTCCAGCACTTCGAGCATCGGCACCATGAAGGAGCGTTTCAGGAAGGCATACACCGTGCGTCGCGAGGCGTCGGTTTCGTCGAAAGGTTTCCAGATTTTGTCCGGGTCGCTGCTGCCGGCGAACGCTTCCTTCGGCACCTCGGGATACATGCTCGGCCCGCCGACACGCGGGTTCAGTCGCCCGCTCACCGCGAGCATCGAGTCGCGGATGGCCTCGACTTCGAGGCGGCGGTAGGGGAAGCGGCTGAGGAGCAAGTTCTCAGGGTCTTCTGAATGCGGAATGGCCGAGGCGCGCAGAGTCCCTGATTCCGCATTCCTCATTTCACCTTCCGCATTTCCCGAGGCCTGCTGCCACGTCGCGCTCGCGAGAATCAATCGGTGCAATTTCTTCACCGACCAACCGCCTTCTTTCACGAACCAGTCGGCGAGCCAATCGAGCAACTCGGGATGCGTGGGCGCGGTGCCGATGAGGCCGAAGTCGCTCGCCGTGCGCACGAGGCCCTCGCCGAAGTGGTGCTGCCAGACGCGGTTCACGAGGACGCGTGCGGTGAGCGGATTGTCCGCGCTGGCAATCCAGTTCGCGACCGTGAGCCGGCGGCGCGTGGTGAACTCGTCGCTGGCGGGAAATGACGGCTGCTTCGCCGTGAGCGCTACGGGCACGGCGGGGAAAACTTCGGGGCCGAGGTTGTGCGCGCTGCCGCGTAACAGAACGAAACTCTTCGGCGCTGCGGACGACGGCTCGCTCGGGAAGTAGCCGCGCGGCAAGTCGGGCGTCGCGCGGCGCAGTTCGGTGAGGGCAACTTCGGTGGTGGTGGCTAGCTCGCGGCGCAATTCAGCGCTCGCGGATTTCAATGCGTTCGTCAACGCGGCCATGCGCTGGTCGCGCTCGGCCAGCACCGCAAGTTCCGCGCGCGTGCCGGCAGGCGCATCGAGGTCGCTGCGGCCGGACTGCGTGCGCTTCAGCGGCGCGAAGACGGCGGCGAGACTGTAGTAATCGCGCGCGGTGAGCGGGTCGAACTTGTGGTCGTGGCAGCGCGCGCAGCCGAGCGTCACGCCGAGGAAGGCCTGCGAGGTCGTGCGAATCATGTCGTCCACCTGGTCCGCGCGATCTTGCAGCGAGTCAGCAGGCTCGTCGTCCCACGGGCCGAGGCGGTGGAAGCCGGTGGCGATGAGGGTCTCGGCGTTCGCGTCGGGCAACTCGTCGCCTGCGATTTGCTCGCGGATGAAGCGGTCGTAAGGCTTGTCCGCGTTGAAGGCCGAAATGACGTAGTCGCGGTAGCGCCAGACGCTCG
>Ga0208960_1000617_pt1 | contig 19926 bp, 14 predicted proteins | sample GreLakmeON33MSRF_FD_187703 | JGI IMG/M metagenome (GOLD analysis project Ga0208960, IMG submission 187703) | Freshwater lentic microbial communities from great Laurentian Lakes, MI, USA - Great Lakes metaG ON33MSRF (SPAdes) | ecosystem: Environmental > Aquatic > Freshwater > Lake | place: Great...
GGTGCGCACGAGTCTGGCGATGGCCGGATGCTTTGGCGTGCTGGCCGTGGCATGGTCGCCGCTGGAGGCAGTCAGGCCGGACCTGCTGGCGATTCTTTTTCTTGTGCTGTACGGTCTTTTTTCGGCCACAAACGGACTCAACCAATTGGGAGTGGCTGCATTGCAAGGCAAGCTCATCGCTCCTAGTCACCGAGGCCGTGCGATGGTGGTGAGCGTGTCGGTGGGGAGTGTGCTGGCGATCATCGCTGCGATTCTTTTTTTAGGACGATGGCTGGAGGAGCCAGATGGCTTTCCGAAAATATTTGCAGCGACTGCCGTGTTTTTTGCGATGGCTGCAATCGTGCCGATCTTTTTAGATGAGCCAACGGATGCGATTCGGCGGCCGAACGCACCGCTCGTTGAGTCGCGTGGCTTCACTTACCGTATCTGGCGGAACGCCTGGCAGGGAATCTTTTTGTGGCGTCGTACGCTCGTAGCTGATCCGGCACTGCTGCGACTCTCGCTGGTGGCTGCCTGCTTCTCGGCAGTACTCATGCTCTTTCCGCACTACCAGGCGTTTGCCCGCGACCAACTTGGGAGCCGGATTGGCAGCTTGCTCACGTGGGTTGTTGTGCAAAATGCGGCCACGGGCATCGTGAGCCTCGTGGCCGGGCCGCTCTCTGATCGCCGCGGCACGCGGGTTGTGCTCGTGTGGCTGGTGGCACTTTCTGCGACCACGCCGCTGGTCGTCACGCTGCTGTCGCTGTTGCCGCACGCGACTGCCGTGGAATGGTTTTGGATTGTCTATGTTCCGCTGGGGCTCAATCCCATTTCGCTCAAGCTGTTTACAAACTACGCCCTCGAGTTGGCGCCGCATGCCGCAGAGCACCCCCGCTATGTCAGCATCGTGGGGGCCGCGCTGGCGTTGCCATTTATCCTGTCGCCGCTGGTGGGGCTGGCAGTGGACGGGATTGGGTTTGGGCCCGTCTTTGTGGTTGGTTCTGCGGTGATTGTCGGCGGGGCCCTGATTGGCATCGGACTTCCCGAGCCCCGGCATGGGAAGCCTGTCTGAGGCGGAGGGAACAATGGTCTCAAAAACAGCCCAAACATGCCCGTTGCCACAACCCGTGTCGCAGGCGTATGCTTTCATCATGCCGCGAGTGCCAGCACAATCAAACCGGTTGTTCTCGTAACAAAATCTAGGAGACTCGATTGCCATGAAGATTTTATCACGTTCCGCTGCTGCTTTCTTGTTCGTCGCCGCGATGGCCTGCTCGGTCGCAATCGTATCGGCTGCTGTCAAAGAACCGAAGGACGCGAAGTGTCCGGTTTCGGGCAAGGGCTGCAACCCCGACAAAAGTGTGATGTTTGATGGCGGCAAGGTCTGGTTTTGTTGTGGCAATTGCGAAGCCAAATTCAAATCTGATTCCGCTCCGTTTGCCGCTAAATCTCACCAGCAGATGGTGTCGACCGGCCAGCTCGTACAGAAGGGGTGTCCGTTCAGTGGCAAGCCCATCAACCCGGCCACCGTGATTGATGTTGGCGGGGCCGATGTCGGTTTCTGCTGTAATGCCTGCAAGGGCAAAGTCGAGGCCGCTGCTGGTGACGAGCAGATCAATCTTGTCTTTGGCAACATCGCAAAAGGTTTTGCCCCGGCAGGCAAATAACCCCAGTACATGGGCTATTCGGCTGCGATGTGCGAGAAAGCAGTTTCTGTGGAACTGTTCAGCTGTCCTGCTGTCCTTTGATGGTCTGCGCCTTTGATGCGGCCGTTTATTCCCGCTCGAGATGGTAAATGCCACCAGGCCGCGCTGCCCACTCCACGACTTCGCGATAAGGCCTTGCATACCGATCCACGACGGCCTTCGTTTCGGCATCGCGAACACGGAGCCCTGCCGTCTTCCCTGTGCCCGGATCGAACGGATTCAGGACGCGGATTGGGCCTCCGCGGAGCGACTGGAAGGCGGCATGGATCACCTCACCCCCACGCTGCTCGGCGCTGACGAGGATGGCCCCGGGCCCGCGGAGCGAATGGAATGCCGCATCCACGGTGGAGGGCATTCCGGGAAAGAGAATGAGCCTATCTTCGACCCCGAGCAGTAGCATGCTCGTGAGCGCAAGAGTCATGCCCGTTCCGTGCTCCGCCTGCATCATGCTCCCGCTTGTGGCGCCACTGAGTCCGGTTCGCGACATCGCGAGCCCCTGCTTGAAGGGAATCGTCGCCGAACGCACAGCCCATTCTGCGTCGCCCATCAGTGCGGCCGCCACCGTGGGGCAGCCTGCGCACCAGCTGCCTTGGGACGCCTCGCGGGCGAAGGCCCACGTCGCCTTGGCTCGCCGCCGCTCCTCCACCGAGCCGTGGAAGGCACTGGCGATCTGGCCCGGGAAGATTGGGTAGCACCAGCTTTTCGCCGTCACCCTCACCTTCTCCTGCGGCGGCGGAAACTGGATCCAGACATCCTCGGCATCGGCGGGGAGGTCGGGCAGTTCCTTGAGGATCGTCCGCCAGCCACGTGACTGTTCGGCGTCGCGGCCGAGCACGTCGGCCGCGTCGGCGGACTGTTGCAAGGCGTTCCGCATGCAGACGATGTCGTACGTCGAATTCGTACCCCAGCCATCGAATCTGTCCGCGGCCCATTCGCTGTAAATGCTCGGCTCCAGCAGATAGCGTCTGTCCTGCCCCTTGCCGGACATTTCCAAAAGGCCGGCGTAGAACAACGCGACGTCCTTGAGGATTGGGTAGGCCACCTCCGCGAGAAATTCCTTATCGAGTGTGTATTGGTAAGCCCACCAGAAAAGCTGTGCGATCCAGGCACTCGGCCCGATCGATACCGCAAGGGCTGGCCAATTTGGCTCAGCCAATTCGAACCCGTCGATGCCTCCAGCATGGGGATAGCGAGCCCCTTCGGTTCGGAAATACTCGCGGGTGTCCTTGCGGCACTGCGGCCGCATCTCGTGATAGAGCCGCGCGTACGGCTCGAAAAAGTCCATCCGGTTGGCGGCCATCAGGCCCATGTACACCGCCTGAATGTTCACATTGCCATGGAAATCGGCACCCCACGGTGGAAGGTTTTCCTTGATCCACATCCCCTGTAGGCCCGGCGACACCTTGCCAGGCCTCACCGTCGAGCCGCGCAGGTAGTTGGAGACATACCAAGGCCGCTCGACCGCGGCGTCTGCACACGACACCCAGCTGCGATCCCAGTCCGCTGCCCAGTGCTGGCGGTGCGAATCGTGCAGGGTGTCCCAGCCTCGCCTGGCAGCCCGCGTCACGCGATCGCAGGCGAGACCGCGGGGATCGTCACTGTCTCGTTGGCTGGCGGCCGCCAGAAAGAAAATAACCTCGTGATCGGTGTCGGTCGAAATTTCCCCCAGCACCGATCGGAGCCCGCGGGTCAGGTGTGGGGTCGGCCCCGACTGAAGAACAGCGATCGCGTAGCGATCCCCCTTCACCAGCGTCTGCTCCAGCCACGCCAACGAGCCCTCGGCACCGAGGCTGACCTCCGGAAGCAGATCGTGTTGCTCGCGATTGAGCCGCCACGTGAGCGATCGCAGCGGGAGCTGACGACGCCGGACTCGGAGGACGATCACCTCGTCCGTTGCCGAGGCGAACGCATCCAGTTCGTGGTCGGGCCGCACGCCCCACATCGCATCGAGTCCTGTGGCCCGGAAGGACGCCCGCCAAGTGGCGTCCTGCAGGTGGAGCCGCTGCTCGAACGTGCTGGCACTGGCGGCCTCTGCCAGGCTCAGCCGGAAAAAACCTCCATTGATAGCGGTGCTGGGGCGGAAGCCAACGGCCCAGTTTGGATCCTTTGGGAGCAGGTCGCGGTAGGCGGCACGGTCACCATTGCGATACATCTTGAGCAGATCAGCATAGCAAGCACCTGGAAAATGGCTGCGATCGTTGCTGCGCAGCCAGAGATCGTTCTTTCCGAGAAGCAGCGTGAGATTCTCCGGCGGTCCGTAAAGCAGTGCTCCGAAATCACCGTTGCCGATTGGAACGCCGCGCAACCAGTCGGGTATTGCACCCTCTGCCGCGGTCCAGCGGGGATCATGCTGCGATAGGTGGGCGGCAAGATCGAATGGACAAGGAGCTGCGGCCGCTGGCATGACCTCGACGTGGCGCATCCACCACCTTGCCGCCACGTCTGCTGCCTCGTCGTCGGCCCGCGGTTCACCGCCCAACGCAGCTGCCGACAGTGCCAGACCACTCGAGACGAATGTACGACGCGAAACAGTCACTCACTCGCCTCATTAAAAGTGAATCCAACGCAATGGTGGAAAAGCTAGAGTGGAAGTGCAGCGGCCTCGGCACAAAGCAACCCGAACCACCAATCATCACAGTAGCGGCAGAAAGAATATCAAAAATGGTCGAAGACGGCCTGTCGACTCATCGGTCATTTACGGGCCGCTCGAGAAGCCCGAGGGTCTCGCCGAAGTGGAATCTGGACGGCCTCACATGTGTCTGGGTGATTTCCTTCGGATTGTTCCACTATCTATGGACCAGAGGCAGACGAGGCATTTTTTCCACATGTGGCAGCACAGATCGCGTGAGAGTTCAAAAACAGGCCCAGAATCGGCCTAGAGCCTCAAGCAGCCACATGAAATACTCCCTATGGAAAAGTTGTATGCGGAGTTGTTTGTATGCGTGTGTTTCTGTCAGCTGGCGAACCATCCGGCGATCATCATGCAGCACTGTTGGTGCGGGCGATCAAGGAACGTCACCCCGACGTGGAATGCGTGGGATTAGGCGGACCTTGCATGGCAGCAGAGGGATGTGTGCTGCTGGCTGATCTCACGCAGCTAGCCATCATGTGGTTTTTGCGAGTGGTTCTGAGTATTCATCGGTTTGTAGAGTTGGTGCGCCGGGCCGAACGAAGCTTTGTAGACCACAAGCCGGACGTGTGCGTGCTGATTGACTTCCCGGGGTTTCACTGGTGGCTGGCGTGGCGGGCCAAGCGACACGGCATCCCAGTTGTATTTTATTGTCCACCACAAATCTGGGCCTGGGCCAGTTGGCGGATCGGCAAGATGCGGCGGCTCATTGATCACGTGCTCTCCGCACTCCCCTTTGAACACGACTGGTTCGTCGCCAATGGAATGCACTCCACACTGGTGGGCCATCCATTCTTTGATGCCCCGATAGCGGCCCGCCGAACTGGTTCCCCGTGCGGTTCTGCTCCGCTGGTGCTGCTACTGCCCGGATCGCGTGGGCAAGAAATTGAAATGAATCTTAGTTCGCTGCTAAAAAGTGCGGCTGCGATCCATGCCAAGGTGCCTCAGATGCGGTGCGTTGTCGGGGCCCTTCACGAACGGCATGCGCGTGTGATTCGATCGAAGATCGATGCCTCCACGGGCACGTTGCGTGGGCTGTGCGTGGAGGTGGAAGCCGGGAGCACGCGGCGACTCATTCGCGATGCAGACTCTGCAATCGCCGTAAGCGGATCGGTGTCGCTGGAACTCCTTGCGGCTCGCGTGCCGGCAGTGATCGTCTATCGCGTCGGGTCATTTTCATACATCGTGCAGAGCTGGTTTCGACACGCGCGTTTCATCACGCTTGTGAACCTGCTGGCCGCCAGCAACCCCATCGGGCCTGTGCGCGGTGTGTGGCGGGCGCCCAAGGAAGTGGCCCCTGCCGATCCCGAGGCGATCTATCCCGAATACCTCGCCGTTGGGGATCCGTCTCAGCGTGTGTCGCAACATATCATTGAATGGCTGACAGATCCCTGCGCCCACCAACATGTTGTCCAACGGCTCGACTTAGTGGCCAGCGAGGTTGGGCAGGGCGGATCGGCTGTTCGGGCAGCTGTTGCAGTGCTCGCTATCGGTGCTGGGAGCCGATTGGGAATGCGCGGCCCTGCCTCACCGTTCACACGGCATCCCGCGAATGCGGCATAATGCTGGGCATGTTCCTGGGTGAGCCACAGCCGACGCCGGCCGATCTGCGATTTTTATGCAGCAGGATTCCCGTGCGCATTTCGGTGTGGTTTTGGTTGGGAGCAGCCTTGTTAGGTTGGAATGTCTGCCAAAGCATGGCTGGTGGGGATCAGCGAGAACTCCTCCGCTATCTCCTGATGTGGGTGGGAGTGGTGTTGGTGTCGCTTCTGGTTCACGAGATGGGGCATGCGCTCGCGTACCGATTCTTCGGCCAGTCGGCGCATGTGGTGCTCTATCACTTCGGTGGCTTGGCGATCCCGGATTCCATCTCGCGGGGGACTCTTCGCAAGCCGTCCCAACGCCTGATCGTTTCCGCGGCTGGCCCGCTTTCGCAGTTCTTGCTCGCGGCAATACTCGTTGCGCTGCTGAAGGCTGGCGGTTATCAATTTCCATTTCCAATCGCTGCAGTTGGCAGGTGGCTTGGTTCGGCACAGGGCGCTCAACTCCCGTCGGCAGTGAGCTTTGCAATCGTCTGGTTTGTGTTGCAAGTCAATATCTTTTGGCCGCTCTTGAACCTGATGCCTGTGCCGCCGCTGGACGGCGGACAGATCGTCCGAGAGGGGCTGGCCATCCTCGGCGTGGATGATGCCACGCGGATCGCGGCCATCCTTGGCGTGGTGTCAGGAGGCGCGGTTGCTTTCTGGGGCTACACCCAAAACGAACCGTATCTGGGAATCATGTTTGCGATGCTGGCTGTGTCGTGCTACCAGAGTCTTTCGGGAGGCTCGCAGTGGAGACGCTGGAATTGAACGGCTGTCAGGTGTGTGCGAGCGGTATCGATTCCATGCAAGTCGATTCCAGAGAGGCGGCGAAGCCGGTTGCCGTTGTAGAGGGGGCCGCTCCTCAAGGCATTGTGGTGATTGGAGCCAGTAACGTTTCGCGTGGACTTGCGAAGCTGGTTGCTACCGTGCGAGTGCGATCCCCTGAGCCAGCCGATCTTTATGTAGCTGCGGGCCACGGCAGGTCCTACGGGGCGAATAGCCGCATGTGGATCCGACGTCTGCCATCGATCCTGTTGTGTGGGCTGTGGCGGGCGCTGGATCGCAATGGCTTTGGTGACACCAACGCCCCGGCCGTTCCGCAGCTTCGCGCGATTGTGACCGACATAGGCAATGATTTACTGTACGGATTTTCGGTCGATCAGGTGGCTGCGTGGGTGCGGGAGAGTGTCGCTCGACTGGCGGCTCGGCATGCGTCAATCGCGATCACTCGCCTGCCATTGGAAAGCATCGCGACGGTGGGTATGGTTCGATACGGCCTCCTTCGAACGTTGTATGTGCCCGGCTGCACGCTCAGTTTAGACGCTCTCAAGGAAGCGGCTGCACGGCTGGATGCGGCGATTCTGGAAATAGCCAAAGATCACCGCGCGACGGTCATCGAGCAGCCCGGCGAATGGTATGGCCTCGACGCGATCCATGTCCGGCGGCAAAAAATCGCGGCGGTGTGGCAGCAGGCATGCGATGTCTGGGCGATGCCTGCAGCGAGAGGTCCCGTACAGGCTTCTGTCGGTGAATGGGGCTATTTGGGCCGCAGCAGTGCGGAGGTGCGGATGCTTGCTGGCCGGATGCGATTCACGCCTCAGCCAGTGGTGCATCTCAAGAGCGGCATGCGTGTAGCGATGTATTAGAGGAGCGATCAGTATGGCTGTACGAGTGATTGTGGTGATGGGCGTGAGCGGCAGCGGCAAAACAGAGATTGGCCGTTTGCTCGCACACGAACTGGGCTGGGCCTTTCACGATGCAGATGATTTTCACCCGTCTGAAAACGTGCGAGCGATGTCGCAGGGAATCCCGCTGACCGATGTCCAGCGAACCCCTTGGCTGGTAGCCCTGAGGCACTTGATTGATAGCGTGCTGCCGGATTCATTGGGGATGGTGTTGGCTTGCTCCGCACTAGCCAAACGCTATCGCACGGCGATTGGCATTGGCGATCCAAGGCTGCAGTTGGTGCATTTGGACGGCCCAATGGATGTGATTCGCTCGCGACTGCAAGAACGCACGGGCCACTTCATGCCCGCCTCACTGCTTGAGAGCCAGTGTACGTTATTGGAACGTCCCACGGCGGAAGAGCGAGCGATCACGGTCGATATCCGCGAGTCTCCAGCCGCACTGGTGAAGCAACTGATAGCACAATGCCGCGATGGCTTGAACGCGACGCATGTTCTCTGAGGCAGGCGTCTGATGGCCCAAACCGGTAATGGGTGCGGCAGAAGTCTCCTCGCCGAGGGCGTGCTCCGTCGGATTCTGTTAGGAATCCGGCGACGATTTTTCGCCCGGTTCGGGTTGGGCTTCGATCTTTTCTTCAGTAGCGACGCTCGCTGGAATCTGCTCCACCAGCTTTTGTACTTCGCTCGCCGGCACAATCGCCTGGCCCTGTCCTTGCGTTTTACTGAGTCGGAGGGTACCGATACCGAGCAGTTTTCCATCGAGAGAAAACATCGGGCAGCCCCGCACCACGTTTGTGCCGAGATACAATGGCCTCGGTCGCTGGATGACAGCGGAGATTTGACCTGGCAGCATGGCCGGATGATTGTTGAAAAGGTCGTCCAGTTGTGTCAGCGATACCGTGTAGTCGGCCACTTCCGACTGGCCCGAGTCTGCTAAATTTACTGGTGCAAAGACGACTCCTTTTGCCTCCTCGGCATCTGCCTTTGGCCGAACAAATGCGAGGTCGAGATCGGTGTCCTTAAACACCATCGTGGCAGGGATCTCCGTGCCGTCGCCGAGTACGATTTCAAGCTCCTTGAGCGTGGCAGAGGCCTCAACTTTGATTGAACCGCTGGGCGAGTTGCCCTCCCGACCATCCACGAGCCTAGAGGGATCAATCGCGCTGAGCGAGAGCACGATCAGGCCGCTTGAGTCGATGATGGTGCCCTCAGCCTTCACCTTCTCCTCGCGTTCGGGGAGGTTCATGCCCGGCCGGTTGGTGGCTGTCATCCGAATCACCGCCACGCCCGTCACCCGCACGATGGCGTCTTTGTATTGGTGGAAGATTTTCCGCCCGAGGGATGGCACCGATTCGTCGGCGAGTCCCTGTCTCGGGGCGGCCGTAAACGCCAGCGAGGCGAGCGATGCGACCGCGCAGAACGCCATGTGGCGACCGCAATCTGCACGAATGAAAAAAAACATCACGCAACTCCTCACCACCGCGGTTCCACTTCTGCAAAAGCGGTGCCAATATTTCTGCGAATAAAAAAGACGACCTGCTTGGGCTTTGTCTCACGGCAGCGAATGAGAAGCGTTTCGACTTCGGCGACCGTTTTGACTACCGTGTTGTCAATCGATAGGAGAATATCTCCGGGGGCAATGCCTGCCAGCGCCGCCCAGCCATTGGGCTGCACTTCACTCACTCTCACGCCAGGAGTGTTGACTGGCAACCGCTCAGCGATCCGTTCGGCAAGGGGGAGTTCGCGAACCGTCAGTTCGAAGTTGTCATCGCGGAATATTTCGAGATCGCCGGTGGACTCCGGCGTGGCAATGAGTTGCGCCTCCAGTTGGAGCGGCGTGCCGTTGCGGAGCCCGCCAAAGGCGATCGTGGCGCCGATGGGATACGGGAGAATGAGGTTGTCGAAGACATCCTGATCCGATGGGCTTCCCGCCGGAATCACTCTGCCGTCGAGTTGAAGAAAAAGATCGCCCACGTGCACGCCCGCCTTTGCGGCTGGGGAGTCTGGCACAACATGAGTCACTCGCACGCCCTTCCGGGCATCGACCTTGAGCGCCTCGGCAATCTCGCGAGTGAGCACCTGCGTTTGCACGCCAAGCCACGGGCGGATCGGCTTCGCTACGTGGTTGTTTTCTGAGGGGGTGCCGATGCGCACCACGGCCACGATCTCTTCTGCGTCCCGCACAAATGTGACCAGCGAGGGAGTGGGCGACGTCGACTTCTCTGCGATGGCGGCCACCATTTTCTGGAAGTCATCGGTGTGGGTAATCGACACGCCATTGAGGTGCGTGAGGATGTCGCCTCCGCGCAGGGCAGGCTTTGACTCAGCGGCCCCGCCGCCGTTGCGGACACCTACGACCAGTGCACCGTCTGTAGTGGCTCGCTTGCGTTCCAGCGAAATCAGTTTCGTGACGTTCCGGACGGTGAGCCCCAAGGTTTGCACCTCTACCTCTGGGGGCAGCGAGGGCTCGCGGACTTCTGTCGTAATCGTCCACTCCACGGGACTGCCTTGGCGGCTGCCCTTGATCGGCACGACAGAACCTACGGGCATGTTGAAAACGAGACGATTAAACGCGGGGATATCTTCGACGGCACGCGCCGCAGGGAGTGCTTGGCCATTGAATGATCCGATCACATCGCCCGGCTGAATGCCAGCCTTTTCCGCTGGACCACCGGGCAAAACAGATCCTACAACCAATCCATTTTCTGTGGTCATCGATTTGAGAAGCGGCTGCACCCCAAGGCCGATCCAACTGCGAGAAATGGCCCCATGGGCGATAATCTCACGGGTAACCGTCTCGGCGATGTTGCTCGGGATTGCACCGCCAAGGCTCCCGACACCAATTTCATTCACGCCTACAATCTGGCCGGCGAGGTTGACCAGCGGACCGCCGCTGTTGCCCGGAAAGATAACGGCATCGTGTCCGATCCAGCGGATTAATTCGCCCACGCTCTCTCCTTCGATTTGGAGCGAGCCTCCCGGTGGAATCATGGCGAGATTGGAAATAATTCCTTGAGTCACGGACTGCGACAGCCCTGCCGGGCTCCCCATGGCGAGGACCACATCGCCCAATTGGAGCGTTTCGGAGTCGCCAAAGGACGCGTGCGCCAGCGGCCTGGTGGAATCCAGCCGAGCTGTTGCATCGATCTTTAGAATGGAAAGATCGCTCAGCGCATCGGTGCCAACCAGTGTGGCCGGGAGCTCTTCTCGGTTGGTCAACCGCACCGTGATCCGGCTGCCTCGGCCGGCAACGTGGTGGTTGGTAACGATATATCCTTCGGGGCTGATGATCGCGCCGCTGCCACTGCCCCGCATCTTTTTCATTCGGCCCGAGCCGCCCGATTCGGTAACAACGTCGATTCGCACGAGTGCTGGATAGACGCGGTCGACTGCCTGTTGAATCAGCCCTCGTAAGGCCGTCTCTTGTTCAGGCTGTGGCAGCGGAGTTGAGGCCACAGGCGTCGCACCCGGATCGGCCCCTCTGCTGGCTGCGGCACCCAGTACACCAAGGCATCCTGCAGCGATCGTCCAGAGGGCCATCCCCCCAGAGACACTTTGAAATGATTGCGTGCGCATGTGAAAAGGAGAGCCGGAGGCGAGCCTCAGGACACTTGCAAAAGTCGAACCAAAATCATAGAACAGCATGCAACAGCATGCAACAGACCAATGAGAGCAGCACTGGCAGGGAGGGAAGCGGGGGCCGTGCAGCGTGGGCGGCGGCGAGGTTGCCGACGAGTCGCTCGCAGATGGCTTCGAGGTAAGGACGGCTTGCCGGATCGTCGAAGTTGGCGGCAGTTTGTCCCGCATCGCCGTGCTCGCGGATCGGAATCTGAATAGGCACTTCACCCAGAAATGCAATGTCGAGTTCTTGGGCCGTGCGTTGAGCGCCGCCTGTGCCAAAAATATCGTAGCGTTTGCCCGTGTCGGGGCAGGCAAAGAAGCTCATGTTTTCCACCATACCCAGCACGGGAATATTCACTTTGCGAAACATCGCAATCGCCTTGGTGGCATCCAAGAGCGCAACATCCTGCGGCGTGCAGACGACAACAGCACCCGTGAGCGGCAGCACCTGTGAGAGCGTTAGCGCGATGTCGCCAGTGCCCGGCGGCATGTCGATGATGAGATAATCGAGTTGCCCCCATGCGGTGTCTCGCAGCATCTGCGTAATCGCGCCGTGAAGCATTGGGCCTCGCCACACCACAGCTTCGCCCGGCGGCACGAGAAATCCCATCGACATCACCGGTATGGCCTGTGGCCCCTGTCCGTGCTTGGCCGGCTGGATTTTCCCGTTCTCTATTTCAGGCCGCCCAGAAAGCCCAAGAAGGTGCGGCACGCTGGGGCCGTACACATCCGCATCCAGCAGGCCTACGCGACTGCCGGCTCGTGCCAGCCCCAGTGCGATGCAGGTGGCGATGGTGCTTTTGCCAACGCCGCCTTTGCCAGAGCCAACGGCGATGACGCTCTTGGACTCAAGGCCGATTTGGCCCAGCTTTCCAGGCGGGCGTTTGTGCTCGGCGATCTCAACGGCGACTGAGGGCACCTTTGGAAATCCAGCTTGCAACACCTCCCTGATCCTGACCCGCGTAGCCGGCCAGAGGATTCCAGAATGGGTTGTGAGACCAACGGTCACTTGAATGCCAGAAGGTGTCACCTCAACGGAATTGATCTGCCCCATCTCCGCGAGCGGTCGGCCCGTTTCTGGATCACTGATGGCGGCCATCGCAGCGACCACAGAGGCATTGTTCGGCAAGGGGTTATGGTCTGGAGACGGGCTGAATGGATGTGTCATGAGTGTCATGCGTGTCATGCGTGTCAGGGTGCGACTGTGTGTGGAGATGCAGGGAAGCTGTCCGAACCAACGCTATCAGAAAGAATGTTTCTAGAAACAACACTGCCAGCCTGCGAGGCTGAGGCGAAGAGACCGCGTGGGCTCAGCGTGGCCATCAGCACCAAGGCCATGCACACCAGCATGGCCACTCCCGCAGAGATACCGCCATCGGCCTGCACGCCTCGTTTGGCCGAACGGAAATAGATCGCAGCGATGATTCGCAGATAGTAGGCAGCGGCAATGGCCGCGTTGAGAACGAGGATTACGGCCAGCGACACAAAGGCCGCGCGACGACTGCCCCACGCGATACGGGCATTCCAATCGACCTCCATCGCAGCAATGGCCAGCGACAGCTTTCCCCAGAAGCCAGGCAGAGGGGGAATGCCGGCGAGGCTCAGCACAAATATGGCAATCCCACATGCAGCCACGGGGTTGGTGCCGGACAGGCCATCGAGGTCTTCCACCGACGTGATCTCTTGGCGCAGCGGACGCGGTCCGCTGCCACTGCTCCACTCCGGCCAACGATGGCCCAGATATGTCAGGGCCGCAAAGATGCCGACTGTCGCCAACACGTAGGTGGAGAGATAAAAGAGCGTGGCGCTGGCTCCCCCCAGTCCGAGCGTCCAAGACGTGTCGCTGGCTGTCTGAATCGAACCATTGCCGAGCGTGTCTACGCAGGCTGTGCCCGAGGCTGCCGCAACGGCTACGCCCAGGAGCAGATACCCCGCATGGGCAATCGACGAACAGGCCAGCAGTCGGCGGAGGTTTGTCTGCAGGAGCGCCATGACGTTGCCGACTGTCATCGTAAGCGCGGCCAGAACGGCTGAGAGTTGCCAGAAAAGTGTGAGGTAGGTGAGAGCGGCTTCTCCAAGGGAAGCCGATCCAGCAAGGGAAGCCGATCCAGCAAGGGTAGCCGCTCCCGTAAGGGAAGCCGATCCAAGAGATGGAGGCGCAGCCATCGAGATTGCCTGCCCGCCGAGGCCGAGTGCGAGCAGACGTAGGAGTACAACGATGCCGGCCACTTTCGGCAGTGTGGCCAGGAGCGCGGCATTGCCGGGGCTTGTGCCTTCATATACATCCGGGGCGTAGAAGTGCATCGGTACGGCAGCTAGGCGGAATGCGGCGCCTGCCATCGCCATGCCAAGTGCCACAGGCAGGAGCACCGTCGCCATGCCGATCAACTGTTCGTCGGTCGAGCACAACCGCTGCCCAATCACCGCGAGGCTCGTGGAGCCGCCGATCCCGTAGAGGCACACCAGTGCATAGAGAAACAACGCCGAGGCCACCAGTGACAGAAAGAAATACTTGAGAGCGGCCTCTTGGCCATGCGCATCGGTGCGCTTCAGAGCCAGCAGGATGTAGGTTGGAATCGACACCAATTCCAACCCCACAAAGAGCAGCACCAGATCGTTTGCCACGCCCGTCAACGAGAGACCTGCCAAGAGCAGCAAGAATGTGCCGGCTTCCTCGCAGGTGCTGCCCCGCCAACTGCCACCGCTGCGACTCGAGGCCGACGCAAACACATCACCTGCTTGAACGAGCGCCAAGAGCCCGCCCAGCACGAGTACCATCCAGCGGACGTAGATCGAAAAGCCATCGATTGTGATCGTGCCCGACACGAGTGTAGCCCCACCATCTGGCTGGCCCCCAGCCAGCGCCATGGCCGCTGCGATTCCGAGCACAGCCCCCAGCCAGCCGCTCCGAAAGCCAGCAAATGCGCCGGCCACGAAGACGAGAATCGCTGCGGCCACCAGCGTGATTTCGGGCGACAGGAGCGCAAACGTTTCGAGAGATGTGGTCATGAGAGGCATCGTGATCATCGGAGTCATCGGGGGCATTGGGGGCATATGTGAGTGATCGTGATCATGGCAAGTGAACGACACTGGCTTTCGTGTTGCGGGCGTGTGGAGTGCTCGGGTTGAGGGTTCTGTGTTCAGAGACATTCATGTGCATCCGCAGATCAAATGCTTCGGCACTGGCTCGAAAGGATTTTCTCACCGCGGTAGCCGACGGCTCCAGGAATGTTGCCGGCACCACACCGATCCAAAAGACAAAAACTACCAGCGGCACAAGCGCCAGGGTTTCATACCATTTCAAATCGCATGCATCGTCCGGTGGCGCAGCGGCATCGTGGCCGTGGTCATCTGGTCTGCCCGCACCGTGGCTGTGCTGCGGCGCACTCTTTGGCGGCTCGCGCGAGCCGCCAAAGAAGACTCGCTCCACTGCCCAGAGCATGTACCATGCGCCCAGCACCACGCCCACAACAGCAGCCACAGACATCGTCAGGTACGCTGGTCCATATGCCGTCGAAACGCCAGACCACGCCCGCTGAAACGAGCCTGCCAAAACCATAAATTCCCCAACGAAGCCGTTCAGGCCCGGTAGGCCGATGCTGGAAAATGTAAACAGCATGAAGAACACTGTCAGCCAGGGGGCCCGGGCCGCAATGCCGCCCAGATTGGGAATCGATCGAGTGTGGAATCGCTCGTAGATCATGCCTACCAACGCAAACAGGCCGGCCGACGAGAGGCCGTGATTGATCAGTTGCAGCGTGGCTCCCTCCACCGACACCGCTTCGAGCGCAAAGAGCCCCATCACGCAGTAGCCCATATGGCTTACTGAGGAATAGGCGATCAGACGTTTGAGGTCGGTCTGTACCAGTGCGACCAAGGCTCCGTAGAGAATCCCGACCACACCCAGTCCGAAGAGCCAGGGGGCGGCAACGGCTGTGGCATCGGGGAGCATCGGGAGAGAAAACCGCAGAAACCCGTAGATGCCGATCTTGAGCAACACTCCCGCCAAATCCACGCTGCCCCCTGTGGGAGCCTCAACGTGGGCCAACGGCAGCCACGTGTGAAAGGGAACAATGGGCACCTTGACTGCAAACCCAGCAAACAACGCCAGAAAAACCACCATCTGCAGCCACCCCCCCTCGGCATTCATGGGCAACGGATGAGCCGCCATGCCTGCGGTGAGCGTGTCGATATCAAATGTGACGGTGCCGGCATGCGAAGCATGCCAGAGCACGATCGTGAGGAGTCCGAGAAATGCCAGCACGCTTCCGGCCAACGTATAGAGGAAAAACTTTACGGCCGCCTTGCGTCGCTCTTCGTGGCCCCAGATACCGATCAAAAAGAAGAGGGGCACGAGCGTAAATTCAAAAAAGACATAAAAGAGAATCACATCGCGGGCGGCAAAGACCCCGAGCATCGCAGCCTCGAGCACCAAGAGCAGCACGTAAAACCCAACGGTTCGTTCCTTGATGGCCTCCCAACTAACGAGTACCGCGGTGAGCGAAAGCAGTGCAGAAAGCCCAAACAACCAGAGCGAGAGTCCATCCAGACCCAGCGACAGTCGCACGTCGAACATCCCATCCACAAGCCACGGCACCTCGATCACAGCATAGGGTTCGCCGGCGGCAGTCTCCGGGCTCTGCAGGCTGCGGACGATGAGCCACCCCGCGCCTACCAACGTGAAGATCGCCGTGACTGCGGCGCTTTGTCGCACCGCGTGGCGGCCTCGGGCACCCAGCACCCAGGCCACGATTCCTCCGACCAGAGGCGTGGCGATGACCAAAAGCAGATGCGTGCCGGGCGGAAAACCGTTCATGAAAAAGTTGGCTTTCTAGAATGTCTCTAAGGGGGTGCGTCAGCCGCGGAGTTGCCAAGCAAGGGCCAGCACAATCATGAGCACGCCCATCACGCCGGCCAGTGCGTAACGCTGCATGAGACCCGACTGAAGTTGCCGCACAATCGCGCCCACTCCGAGAGGAATTGTGGCGATCCAGTCCACAAGCCTATCGATGACGGAGCGGTCGATGATGGCGGCCAGCAGGGCCAACGCTTCTAGTGGCCGCACAATCAGTCCTGTATAGATTTGATCGAAGAAGAATTTATTAGCAAAGAGCGAGCCGAGTGGGCCCAAGAATCGTTCCATCTGCGGCGAGTCGCTGCGACGGCCTAGGTGGCCGATGGCGGCAACGGCAATGCCAATCGCCGCGGCCAGCGTTCCTTGAATGGCCAGATCAATATGGAAGAGATGCGGCACGACGGTGCGCGTTACCGACGGTGCGGTGAGAGAGGGCGTGGCGGAGAGAAAGTGCGAGAGCCAGTGCGTGCTGAAGAGCCACCACCCAGCCACCGCCGACAACACGGCCAGGATCACCAGCGGCAGCGTCATGACTGCCGGTGACTCGTGTGCATGGTGCCCGGCTTCCTCGGGCACTCGCGTGGGGCCTGTGAACGTCATGAAGACAGCGCGGAACGTGTAAAACGCCGTGAGTCCGGCGGTTACAAGCGACATCCAGAAGAGAATTTGCCAGATTTCTGGGCGATCGATTGCGTCCAGTCCGTACGTGCTGCTGGAATCCAACGCCAAGCGACCGTCGTGCATCCAGGACGTGAGGTGGAGGTGGGCCGTTTCGGCCGCAGGCGATTCCGGACCGTGGTTGCCGTGAACACTTGGAAACGCCTTGGAGTGAAGCGAGGTGAGGATCTCGTCCTTGCTGAAGAAACCGGCAAATGGAGCCACGCCGGCCAGCGCGCACGCTCCAGCCAGAAACGTCGCGGCGGTCATCGGCATCACTCGCCAGAGCCCGCCGAATCGTCGCATGTCAATCACTCCCCCCATGGAGTGCATGACGGAGCCTGCCCCGAGGAACAAGAGCGCCTTGAAGAAAGCATGCGTCACGAGGTGGAAGATCGCGGCGGTGAAGCCGAGCATGGTGCCGGTGCCGAGGCTTGCAAACATGTAGCCAAGTTGGCTGATGGTGGAATAGGCGAGCACTCGCTTGAGATCATTTTGCACCACTGCAATCAGGGCCGCGACGAGCGCCGTGGTGGCTCCAACAATTGAGACCATCGCGAGCGCTCCGGGGCAGGCCATAAAGAGTGGCGCCGAACGCGTGATCAGATAAATCCCAGCCGTCACCATTGTGGCTGCGTGAATGAGTGCGCTCGCGGGTGTCGGGCCCTCCATGGCGTCGGGGAGCCAGACGTGCAGAGGCAGTTGCGCGCTCTTGCCACAGGCAGCGAGCAGCAAGAGCAAGCAGATCGCCGCACCCACTGCGCCGCCTACGATGCCACCGGCATCGGCCAAGCGAGTCTGGCCCAGGATGCCGGGCAGAATGGTGCCGTCGAGCGAAAGCGTGTCGTGAAAATCGAGGGTGCCGTACGTCATCCATAATAAAAAGACGGCAATCGCCAAGCCGAAATCCCCAACGCGGTTGACGAGAAACGCCTTTTTTGCAGCGCGGGCCGCCTCCGGCCTGCGAAACCAGAAACCGATGAGCAGATAGCTGCACGCGCCCACCGCCTCCCAGAAGACATAGACGATCAAAAAGTTGCTCGCCGCGACCAGCATTGACATTGAGAAAACAAAGAGTGCGAAGAGCGCGAAGAAGCGCGCGTAGCCCGGATCGCCGTGCATGTAGCCGATCGAGTAGATCGCCACGAGCAGACCGACGCAGGTGATGATCGAAAGCATTATGGCGGTGAGCGGATCGAGTCGTAGGGCCACGGGAATCGAGAACGCCCGCACTCCGGATGTGTCCCGGGGTAGAACTACCCCTGGGACGAGGGCCTCGCTACCGGAAGGAGGCGCGTAGGCATCTTCGACGGTGGCCCATTGCCAGAGCGTGGTGATCATCTCGACTGGCCGCACGGGTTCTGGATGGGCATCGCTGGAGTTGCCAACCTGCGCGGCTGTGGCAGCGAGTAGCACAAGCGACACGCCGGCGGCCGCAGCGATGCCCACAACAGCCGGGAGGTGCGCACGGGAGCGAAGCGATCGTCCAAGGAGCATCGTGAGCAGCGCACCGACCAATGGTAGAGCCGGCACGAGCACGAGGAGCACTGATGGGGAGAGTTGCTGCATGAAATGAAATCGCAAAACGAATAGAAAGGAAGTGGCGGCGCCCTGAAGGAGATGGCAGAGCGGTTAGACGTGCTTTCGTTGAAGGGGTTCGTCCTCGTCGGCTTTGGGCAGAACACCAGCCGGCGCAAGCGTGGGCCAGAGTGGGGGAACGGTGTCTGACTCGGGAAGTTCTCGGTCGACCACCCACGAAAGATTACTCTCTCGCAGGGATTGCCAGGCCGATGCATCCAGCCTGCCTGTGCGGCCAAAGGCCTGTAAAACAAAGACGAGTGCCACGGCGGCCTCGCAGGCCGCAACGGCGAGGATGAAAATAACAAGCACGTGCCCTCCGTAGTCGCCGTGGTAGCGGCTCCACGCCACGAGGCTCACCGAGATTCCTTGCAGCATCAATTCGGCTGAAAGAAACATCACGATCAAATTGCGTCGTGCAAGGATCCCAACGATTCCAAGCGTGAACAAAATCGCGCCGACAATGAGGGCGTTCTGCAAGACAGACATGGGTGCTGCCGGCGATGTCATGGAGAGCAGGCTCATCATGGCACGGCCGTCCTCTGGCGGGCTCTGTCCGCGTCTGCGGCGGTAGCCTCACCCCGAGAGACAACTGCAATGGCCCCGATGAGCGCGACCAGCAGAAGCGTGCCGACCGCTTCGACTGCCACGAGGTGCCGACCAAACAGCTCGGCACCCAGCCTTGCCACCTGATCGGTGGCGAGCGAATCAGATGCCAGCGCACCATCCGTCGGCGCGTCAGTCGTGGGTGCAGATGCTGGGCCGGCCGAAAGCCTGCCGATCGCCAGCGTGAGCAGGCCTAAGAGCACGGCCCCAGCCACGGCCGATAACAGCGGTTCGCTTGACACGCGGTCGTAAGAGGCCATTCCAGTTGGCTGCGCGAGCATGAGCACAAAGAGAAACATCACCAGAATTGCGCCAGCGTATACCACGATTGTGGCCACTCCCAAAAACTGTGCACCCAGCAACAGCAGCACGCCGGCAACCCCGGCCAGCGACAGAGCAAACCAGATCGCGCAGTAAACAGGCGACCGCGTCAGGATTGTGGCTGCGGCAGACACCACGGCGACCAGCGACACGGTGAGAAAGACAGCCTCCTCGCCCACGCCACCCAAGCGGCGGCCAGTGGCCACAAAACCCGCCAGCGACAAGCCGCCCAACGCGAGCCCCAGCCAGCCGGCGATCCTGTTTTTACGGCCCCGCGGCAGCAGCAGCCAGAGGCTCGCGGCGCCAGCAGGAACGGCGGCTGCCAGCAGCAGGCCGACAGCGGAGAGCGGTCCGACAGCGGAGAGCGGGTCAGCGGCAGAGAAAAAGCTCAGCGGGTTCATAGCGTGCCTCCCAGCGACGCCGACTTCATCGGCTCGGCGTCCTTAGTCATGTCGTACACACTGAGAAGTTTTTCCTTATCAAAGATCATCTCTTCGCGGCTTTTTCCAGTGAGGTCCAGCAGGCTTGTGAGTTCGATAGCATCCACTGGGCAGGCCTCTTCGCACATGCCACAGAAGATGCATCGCAGTTCATCGATCGCAAAGCTTTCTGGATATTTCTCGCGGTCGGGCCACGGGCTTTCGGTCGCAACGATGTCGATGCAGTGGGCTGGGCAGGCGGTCGCGCATAGAAAACACGCCACGCA
>Ga0208960_1000618_pt1 | contig 19884 bp, 24 predicted proteins | sample GreLakmeON33MSRF_FD_187703 | JGI IMG/M metagenome (GOLD analysis project Ga0208960, IMG submission 187703) | Freshwater lentic microbial communities from great Laurentian Lakes, MI, USA - Great Lakes metaG ON33MSRF (SPAdes) | ecosystem: Environmental > Aquatic > Freshwater > Lake | place: Great...
TGGCTGACTACAAGCGCCCGCGCTGGATTGAATTTGTGGCTCAGCTGCCAAAGACTGCGACCGGCAAGGTGCAGAGGTTTCGATTGCGGGAGTAGGTTCCGAAGCCATAAATGGTTACAAGGGGTACGGAACGCTGATGGGCTGGAGACTTGCATTATCGTGTTTATATGTGGTAATTGTGCATTGATGGTAACTGGTTGACGCGGTGGGGTTCCTTGATACGAATCGCAGCTCACCGAGGCATCTGATGGAGGTGGTTGCTATGGGCATGAAGTTATCGCGGTGCGGGAATTAATGGTGGTCAAGATTTATTTGTATAACGTGTATGCTTTGATGAACTAGGCGGAATGGAAAACTGTAGATTATGCGTGGTACTATATTTTTTTTGGGGCTCTGATGTGAGTTTGGTGGTCAGTTATTAGGAAATATTGTGGTGAGAATGTATATGGTGGGTATGTGGAATAGTTTTGAAATGCGCATGGTCGGTATCTTGCCCTGGCAGATTCGGTCGAGTATGCGGTTGGACGTTCTTAGGTCTAGTATGTTAAGTATCATGGCGACAACTTTATTATTTATTCCAGCGGTGTTGGGGCGAGTGGGTGCTTCGGCAGACTTAATCGCGTCATATTATTCTGCGGGGTATTTAGGGGTGATTTTTTCGGGTGCGTGTTTGTGGCCGATGCGAAAGTGGGGTATGCGGGTTGTATCGCTGACTAGCTGGACGTTTGGGCGGGTAGTTTGGTTTTTGGGTGTATTTGTATCGAGTGCAGCTTGGCTTGCAGTTGTCATCTCTGTTCATAGTTTTCTGGAGCTTTGGGTGGGGTTAGTGAACCTAAAAATTCTGGAGAAATTGTACCCAGCCCAATTTCGGGGGCGTGTTATGGCGTTTGTGCATTTAGTTTCGGCGGTTGTTATGATTAGCTTTACTCCGGTTGCGGGTTGGATTTTGGATCGATACGGATATCAGAGTTTAATGATTATTGCCGGGTGCGCTGGTTTGGGGTCTGTTGTTTTGGTTGCACAGCTGATGGTACGCGTTGGCAGTGGCCTAGTCCTTGAGGAGCGCTTGTCATCGGACCTTGTGAGTGGTTTGTGGGGGGATAGGGCGTTCGTGTTGTTTCTCATATCAATTGTACTTTATGGCCTTGGCAGTTTGATGCCTGCATCGATCTACCCAATCGTGCAGGTGAACCGTCTTGGCTTGTCATACTTTGATATAGGTTGGCTGGGTTTTGTGCGTTCTTTTGCGTGGGTGATAGGATTGATTTTTGGGGGTTGGCTTACCGACCGATATGGTGGACTCCGGTGCCTTCAGGGCGTGTTTTTGATTAATACTATGGTAATGCTTCCTTATGTTTGGGCTTCGGATGGTTGGATGCTTGTACCATCGTTTATTGCGTTTGGAATAGTGATTGCCGGTAGCGAGTTGTGGATTTCTTATTCGATTATTGAACTTGCTGATCCGGTGTTTTTGGCTGAGTACACGGCGGTGTTTATGATGTTGATTGGGGCGCGCGGGTTGGTCGGACCACTGCTGGGTGTCGGATTGTTGCGCATCGGATTGTCTCAAGGTTATCTTTTGTTACTGGGCTCTGTGTTGACGGCATCTGCATCTCTGGTTTTGTTTCCAGCAATTGCTTTTCAAAATGCCAAAGCAAAGCCGCGTAGGTAGTGAAAATTCTGTTTAAGATGTTTGGTGCGGAACGCACTCAGACATTGAGCGAGAGTTGCAGGGCTTCCTAATCCAAGTGGTGTATGATAAAAAGGTTAATCGCACGAAGAATTTGGTTTTCCATTTAGTGGAGGGTATACGATGGGCGCTTCTAGTCCGGATAGTTATGTTTGCGAGGAGACTTTTCATGATCGTGCGGGTGGTTGGCATCGATATATTAGTAGCCATGCGGGCGTAAAAGCTCTTGAGCAGATTGGTGAGGCACTAGTAAGTAGAAGCCCGTAGTGGATTGATTATAACCACGCTCCGCCCGTTGTTGGCTCTATACACTGGGCTGCGTGTTTGAATACTAACGATCCGCAGTCGGAGATGGTGAATGAAGCCGGGGGTCACAATCGTTTTATTGCTATTCGTTTTGTGATGTGTTTTACCAGTGCGGTTGTCGGTGGAATTGCGTGCGCGCGGTTCTCGAATCGTTCTTTTAAGCAAGGAGTTGATGTGGGTATTTGTTCTGGATGAATGTTGACTTGAAAACTGTTCGCGCTGGGTTCGACTTTTACTGAGACAAGTGTTGGGTTGTCCCTGAAGTCATCTAATTGGACGGCCTTAGGCGCGCGGCATGCCCGCAAGGACATGTATGGAGTCCGTGCATTGGCTAATATGCTGTCTAATGTTGATGTGAACAGCATGCTATTACTATTTGCGCTTAATTTCGAACCGATGGGTTTTCTCGTGGGCGATGCTCAGTTGTTGCGTCCGGATCGGGACTACCCAGTGTGGCGCTCTGACTTACCTGAGGGTTATGTAATTTTGGATAGTGTGAGGGGTCAGTGTAGGTATGTGGGTGCTTTGTGAGCATTGTGTTATCGGAACTACGGTCAGATGAAATTGCCCTCTATGAGCAGTATCTTGAAGATTTTATTCCAGAGCGTGTTTTTGATTGCCATGCACATTTGTACCGGCAGGATTTGCTCGGAGCAGGGGTTCTTGCGCAGGCTTCGGGAATTGTTAATGGCCCTCGAGTGGTGGATCGACTGGTATATCAGGAAGCTTTGTCCGCAATGATGCCGCGCCGGGCTCCTTTAGGTGGACTGTTTTTCCCCTATCCTTCGGAAACGCTTGATATGCAAGCAAGCAACGATTTTATTGCTGGTGAGGTGGCGACACATGCATGTTCGCGGGGTTTGATGATGGTGCAACCGGGGGATGATCCGGCCAAAGTAGAAGCTGCAGTGCTGCAGCAAAGGTTAGCAGGCTTTAAGGTTTACTATATCTACAGCGGTGTAGCGGAGCCGCTTAATTCAACTCCGGGGTCGTATATACCCGAATGGATTTGGGAAATTTCACATCGACACCGACTTGTGATTATGGTACATTTGGTGATGCCGCGTGCTCTTGCGGAAATTGAGAATCAACGATATATTGTCGACCATTGTAGGCGTTATTCTGATGCTCAGCTTGTTCTTGCACATGCCGCGCGGGGTTTTTGTGCGCGACATACAATTGATAGTGTGGCTGTCCTTTCGGATTTGCCGAACGTATGGTTCGATACTAGTGCGATATGCGAACCTGAGGCTTTCTCCGCCATTTTGCGGGTTTTCGGTGTTCATCGTCTCGTGTTTGGCAGCGATTTTCCGATTTCGAGCTATCGTGCCAGACCTGTGAGCATGGGGGATGGTTTTTGGTGGGTTGATGAGAGTGATGTGCCAGCTTCATGGAAACTCGGGCGCCCCATTGCTTGTGGTTTGCAATCGTTGCTGGCTATTAAGCAAGCATGTCAAAGTGTTGGTTTGTCTACGGCGAGTGTTAAGGCGTTGTTTTGGGATAACTCTATGACGCTTTTAGGAATAGGTGAGTAGAGTAGGTGGCGGTGATTGGTGCGCGTGTTTTGGGCGCTATAGGTGTCGTGGTTTATTGGTGGTACAAAACAACCAGACAGATTGATGTGTCAGGGCCAACGTTTTGATGAAACTTGTCAGTTTGGCGGATAGTGATGTGGGTAGCGGGTATACGGTGATTGGTGCTACGGAAGCGTCGATTGTTAAAAAATGATGGTGGTGAACTCGATTTGGTACTTTTAGCAGATGTAACGAAGGTGCCGTTGCGCCATCAGGTTGTCTAAGTAAGTCGAAGTTTTTACTTGTCTTTGCTTTTAGCTGGTGTTTGTGCATAATTTTGTTGTGGCTGTTGTGTATCCGGCTATGTGGATAGGTATTGTTTCCGTCGGGAGATTTTGTCGGTGGCGGCGTGGTTATTGCGTGTTTTGTGCATTTGACGGATGGTGAGTATTTGCGAATTGTTTTGTAAGCTGGTATGCGGTAAGGTGTTGTTAGTCGTGACTCCATCCGCGGTCGACGGTGATACATTGGCCTGTAATATCGCTGCTTTCCGATGAGGCTAGGAAGGCGAATACTGGTTCGACGGTGTCTGGGGTCAATCGCCCGCGGAGTGCTTGCTTTTCTTCGACCGAGGCCAGAGTTTGGAGCTGGTTTGGGAACAGCCGAAGTTCTCCTTCAGTGCGCACTGCTCCGAGGTGTACGCAATTGATTCGTATGCCATAAGGACCGAGGTCGCGCGCGAGCCCACGGGTCATTCCGACTATGCCTCCCTTGCTGGCGAGGTAGTGCGTGAGGTGTGGCATGCCTAGTCGCAACACGATGCTGCCTACGTTAATAATTATTCCGCTGCCTTGATGTTTTAGCTGTGGTATCAGGGCTTCACAGCAACGCCAGGTTCCGTCGAGATTGGTGTCCAATACGTGGCGCCAGTTCTCGAAGGTCATTGTTTCTGCAGACTGTCGCGGGTAAATGCCGGCATTATTGATCCATACGTCGATGCGGCCATACTTCGCCACTACGCCTGTCACGGCGGCGTGCACCTGGGCTGAATGTCTTACATCGAGTTGGAGGGGATGTGCGGGCAAGACAGCTTCCGCTGAGCTGCTGAGATCCCGTAAACCCGCGACGACGCGCGCGCCGCGCTTTAGGAACCCGCGCACCAATCCATTGCCAACACCTTCTCCAGCGCCCGTAATAACGCACACTAAATTTGTTAATTCGATTGCCATATGGAGATTGGGGTTGTCGGATTTTTATTTAGTGGAAAGATGTCTCGGTGACGGGAGCTAAACGGAAGCACCTCAAAGTTTAGATTGGAATACCCGGTGCCTTCAAATATCAATCCGCGACTTGGTGGCGCTTCATACCCTGCTTGCCAGCCTGTTAAACTTTTTACGTGGACTGCGTGGGCTTTGTTGGGGTCGAGGCCAACACACTCATAGAAGGCGGGATCAGAACCCAAAACTGGTTCTGAGGTGATTACCACATTTAGTTGCCCATTTTTGAGAACTGCTGCACTTCCCATAGAGAAATCTTGGCCGGTGTAGGACCGGCCACGGGCAGTAAATTTCCCTTCGCCTGTCCACTGTACATGTGCGGAGAAACTGATTGATTGTTGGCCGATCACGAAATTAGTATAGCCACGATGTGCGGCTATAACGGCAGCAGGGTCAACGATCCAAAGGAGGATATCGCCAGGGAAAGTGTAGTTGAGCGGCAGTAGTTGGCGCAGGATTTCTGCACTCGTTCCGGCTGAGCCGCCAGTCGTTGCGTCGGCTGAATCTACTAGCATCCACGGTGATGTATGTTTTTGTTGCAGGTGCATTTTGATTTCTTTCCAAGTTTGTATTCCCGTCGTCCACTCATGGCGCTGCGCATACCAAATTTGGGCCAGTTTGAGTGCGACTGTGCGCGCCTTGGTTTGATCATTTCCTGTTACCACGATGCTGCTTCCGAGTTCCGGAATATCAAGCCATGGCTGGACAGGAAATACACTTATATCCGCTATCCCTTTATTATTATCGAATTGCCGGGCGTGGTTGAGAATTGTTGCAAGCGGGCCCACTAAATCGTTTGTTGTCGTCGGTGGTATAAGGGCTGCGATTTTTGCGTGGGTGATAGTCCGCCCCAAAGTACCTTGCATTGCTAGATGCGCCGCACGGTGGCCCGTCGCAACGAAATCAGTATGCGGCATCGTGCGGTAGGCTGTCAGTGCACTGGCATGCAAGAGCATTCGGCGGGTGATATTTGCATGGAGGTCGAGCGACACTACAATTGAACCGGAGAATGCTAGCTCATTCCTCGCCATTTCTATCAAATTACCTTCGACGTCGTCTTCACCTGTTGCGCATGCGGACCCGTGCAAGTGAAGCAACAGGACGTCCGCAGGCATGGCGGTGCGCAGGGCTGCCGCGATCTCGGAACGAATTTTCGCAAAACACGCACGGCTTAGCCGGCCAGCTGGTGAGCCACACATGATGGCCAATACAGGTGCCGTGGTCCAGCCAGCTGCTTCCAGTATGTCTAAGCTACCACTTAGCTGAGAAGGAACCTTTTGGGCCCACCGCCGTACTGCCGGTTCGCCTACGCACCAGGTGCCACCTTGAGAAAAAAGTGTGGTTTCAGCTTCAACTGGATTAAACGTATTAGTTTCAAAAATAAACTGGGCGATTGCAGCCTTCATGCGCCAGGTTTTCCAAATATCGGTTCCATCAGGCCTTTTAAATAGCCAATCGCGAAAACATTGCCGTGCAGTCCGTAGCCCGTGTTTGCGCCATTTTCGGTACTTAGCTGTGGTACATGGTCTGAGCGAATGAGGCCTTTGTAGCCTATTTCGTAATAAGCCTTGAATAGTGCATATAAATCCGTGGGTCCGTTGTCCGGAAATGTTTCCCTGAAGTTGTGCAGTGATCCAGCGATGTCGCGACAATGTACAAAATGGATGCGCGACGCGAAGCGTCGAATAGTTGCAACGAGATCTACTCCGAGTTCTGCAAAACACCCCTGACAGAAGGTAATGCCATTATACGGACTTGGTGCCAGTTCGAAAAGGCGTTCGAAATTTTCAAGGTTGCTCATAATGCGGGACAGATGCCACATTGGGGACAGTGGCGGGTCGTCTGGGTGCATTGCAAGCCGAACATTGGCATTTTCCGCGGCAGGCACTACCCGCCTTAAGAAGTAATCAAGGTTATCCCACATTTGCTCGTCTGTGGTTTGGCCTTCGTTTGTTAGGCGGTTGCGGTCGAATATCGATAAGTCAAAACTGCTTGTGAGCGCGCCGCCGCGTTCCGGGCTGGCATATGATGTTCTCAGGACCATTGCGTCGGCCGTAATTTGGGGCATAAAGTTGTAACATAGCGTTCGAATTCCGAGTCGGCCCATGTTGTCGAGTGCACGCTTGTATGCCTCAATCTGGATGTCGCGGCCGTACTTTCCCAGTACGATCAAGTCAATCTTTGGGCCGCCTTCCACAACGCTAATGCGTAGGCCGCACTGTTGTACGCGCGCCTGCTCGAGGCGCAGCTCTTCAAACTCAGTGGGCATTCCTTGCATATTGTAGTAAACGAAATCTTCGACGCCAAGTTGCGCAAGGAGTTGGAGGTTTGTGTTTGTGTGCGGCGTTATTGCGGCTGAAAGTTTCATTTCAAAGTTACGATCGCCCGCGCTTGCGCAATTGCGGGGTGGGCGGGTAGTTGGTTTTCCCCCACAGGTGGACGTGCAAGCAAATACGCAGCACCGAATGCGGTCATGAAGGGTCGAAACGGCCCCGCTTCTTTTCCTAGCGCCAGAAATACATACGGATGTTGCAGCTTGTCGCGTAGCGCAAGGCTGATTGCAACTGAGTTGAGAGCATCTGTTCGCGTACTTACCCGCTCCACTATTTTTACAAAGTCAGCGCCGCGGTCTCGTAGCAATTTGGCGGCACGCAGGGCTTCATTAAGCGTTAGTTTTCGGGGCGGATGCCAAGACCAAATTACAGCAGCACCTAACTGGTGAGCAGTGTTTGCCACGGCGCGCTGTTGCCGGATTGCTGACCGGTCGTCACTCCATTCGTCGTGGTTGGGTGCGAATGTATCCGCTTCTATATCGAGGCCGGCAGACCCCATACTTAACATCGAGATTTGTCCCGCCATCCGCTCTTCATCAGTATAAGTTGGTAAGGAAACAAACTTTGGGCCATATACTGCCATGAAGTGCGATCTGCGAAATGCGGTATAGATGGGATGGCGGTGGCGCGAAAAGAATGTTTTGTTGATGCTTGCTTTATTGCGAAGAGGTGCCAGATTGAGCTCTACTGAGTCTGCGCCGGCTCTAAAGGATGCGTTAGTGACGCGCGAAGCCGACTTTACGTTTTGTTCGACCACTACACCCACGACAAATGGTCGCGTCAAGCTAATCAAACTTACCATAGTGGGACATGTGGTATCCATCGCGGCCGGTTAATATCAAAGAATTCTATTGCGTCTCCTTTTGCTAGGTATAGGCGATGGTATTTTTCTAGTTTTTCCGGGTCGATGGCAACACCAAGCCCAGGTCCTTCTGGCAGGCGTACTGAACCGTCCTGCCAGTGTAACGGCACAGTGATTATGTCATCTATCTGAAAAGGGTAATGGGTGTCATATTTATGACATAATGCGGGCGTAGTAGCCCACAGGTGAAGGCTGGCTGTCATTCCAATCCCCAGTTCGCGATCGCTGTGAATTGCGAGACTAAATCCGAACGTTTCAGCCACCGCAGCAAGTTTTTTGCATTGTGTAATTCCGCCCCAAAAATAGGGGTCTACTAGAATTACATCCAGAGCCCGCATGCGTAGCATCGGCGCAACTTGGTCGAAGTTGAGCACCGCCATGTTGGTTGCAAGAGGTACGGGCACTGTGGCGCGAACGCGGGACATGCCTTCCAGGTTGTAGGTGGGGTCTTCGCAGTACTCGATATCGTATTCCGCCAATTTTTTTAGCTCATTGATTGCGGTTGTTGTGCTCCATACCTGATTTGGGTCGACGCGCAACTGTTCGATCTGGGAGCCGAATGTTTGGCGCAGGCGTTTTACGGTGGCGCGTTCGAGGTCAGGGTCTAAGACGCCAGTCTTGAGTTTAAGTCCTTTAAAGCCGAAGCGGCGTACGTGATCGTCATATTGATCGCAAATGGCTTCGGGACCTGTTTCCCCGCCGAGTTTTCCGTCGAGGCTCTTGTATCTATAAAATAAGTATGCAACGAACGGCACAAGTTCGCTATCTGCTCCCCCCCATAGATCACATACGCGTTTATTTTGGATTTTGCCGATTATATCCCAGCAGGCCATTTCAATCGCGGCTGCAACATAGCGCAATTCAATTGTCAAGGCAGACTGTTCGCTTGTAGTTCGAAACACCTCGAAATTTTTTATTATGCGCGAAACTTCAAGTGGATCGTAACCAATAAAAAACGGTTCTGCGCTTCGGAATCGCGAAGCAGTACTGGTTCCGCCATAGGTTTCACCAAGTCCCACTACGCCTTCATCTGTGTGTAGCTCGATAATTGTACGGGTTGTGCCATATTCAACTCCCATACTCCAGCGCAGGGGTGCTTCCATTGGAATATATACGGGGGTGCAAATTACTTTGGATATTTTCATATTTTCCCGGTGTTATATTAGTGAGGGACGGCGGTTAAAGTGCAAATGCAGCTAATAGGCGCAATGGGTAGATGTCCATGGGCTAAGACGGAAGGTTCTGAACGGCTGTTGACTGGGGTATACGCTTTGACTACTCGAACAGGGTTAGCGTTATAGGTGTGCTTGTGTAAAATAGTTTACTAAGGTAATTTGCAATGATGTGCAATGCAGTTTGTGCGCGCTAGCGACGAGGCGGTCAAGGCGTAAAGTTCCGGTTACTTTTCGAGCGGTAAAAAACTTCCTAATTGGGAAATTATATAATTTCTTTGGTCAGACAAATTCATGCAACGCAGGCTTGCCACGTGTAACTTGAGCGTTCGCGGGGCCCCGGCTCACCTCCTGCCCCAATCCACCACGGAGCACTGTAAAAGAATTTGCAGTCCGCAATTCCTGCGGGAAGTTGTCCGACTTCGACGGTGGCACCAGTTTTCGGCTCAAATTTGTATATTGTTTTCTCGAACATAGTGCTGTATCCTCCGAATAGGTAGACAGCATCTGGGCCAGTTGCGGCCGAAAGTGCTCTCAGTGGTTTTGGCAAATACGAAACAGAAAGCCAGCGGTTTTGGGCTATTGAAAAGGAGTGAATTTCTCGGAAGTTCTCTACTTTGCCGGCTTCCATGCGTGCGCCGCCAAAACAGTAAAGAGTTTCGTCCCAAATAACGACCGAGTGCGTTACAATTCCGCGGGAAGGCAACTGCGGCAACAGAGACCAGCGTCCTGCGTCCAGCACGTGAAATTGATTTGTGGCTGATTCCCAGTCATCGGCTACTGTGAGACCGCCAAGCAAATAAATGCGCTGGTTTGCCGTTGCGAGGCTGCCCATTGTGCGGGGTTCAGGCAGATTTGGTAGAGTGAGCCAGCGATCGTTGTCACCCTTAAGGCAGGCATTGGTGATACCGGTCTCTGTTCGACCACCCACGATGTAAATGTGCTGACCATCGGCGCTTGATGCCGACTCGGCGAGTGGGATCGGTAGTGCACAACCTTCGCGCCATCGTCTATCAGCGACATCATAAATGTGCACAGCTTTGGTGCGAATCTTTTCTACCCCATCTTTCCAGTAACTACCTCCAGCCAGAACGAGACTGGAATTTACCAATCCGGCAGCGTAGCTTGCACGCGGTAATGGTAGTGGTTCGGGGCAGTCCCAGACATGCGCGGGTAGTGTTGTTGATGTGAGATTAATCATTCGGTACCTGTGCGAGTTGGATCAGGAAGCTTTATTGCCTGTCAAGTCAGCGTAGAAGCGCTTTGTGCAAAATCCGATAATTGAAAAAGTTGGAGAATTAGGCTTTACTTGATTAAGTGTACCATAGGTGCGGAATGTATTTGCGACCGTCGCATTTCAGAATGAAGTTATTGCACTTTGGTATGTTGGATGGGGGCGATTTGGGCTGTCAAGTTACGGACATGTTCGCGCCGAAAGTCGTTCCGTAGGCTTGTCGCGCGAGGCGCCGTTCTGGATTTACTTTCGGTGGCAACAGTTGAAATATGGTCTGTGGTTACGCTCCTCGAAAGGAAAAATATGGCTCAAGCATGGTATTTTGCTGTTATTGCAGGAGGGTAGCGCAATACCATAGCATGCGGGGGAGATGAAAGGGCCCCTTGAATATGTTGCCTTTTGCGCGCTGGAAAACCGTCCCATTGCGATGTTGGTCTCCGAACCACTCGCCATGGATTGGGTCGGGGAAATGATTAAAGTTCTAGTCATGGGCAAGGGTGTGCAATCGTGGGTACTTGGGTGCGCACGTGAGTTTCCACGCAGGCAGTGTGGCAATGATCGCTTCGCAGTGTGGCCACCAAAATTTCATATCGTGCCAGTACTCTTGGACGGGAAGGTTGTGCAAGTCCCGGGAGTAGAAAAAACCGCGAAATTCGCCGTCCTGCCACGCTCCAACATCCAGTCTAATTTTCGCAGGCTAAGCAAAACTTATACATTATTTTTCCCCAGAGTACCTGAATGCATTATAAACCATGCGAATTCCAAGGCATGGCCCGGATTTAGAATGCGACCAGCGTGGTGATTTATTATGGTTCCGTCGAGCGCGACTACCTCCATTAGTGCTTTATGTTCGGGTTTGGGGAATTCTAGGTTTATTTAAGCAATGTTCCAATCTATCCATTCGGTACAGGTCTTTCGGCTGATCTGATCATCTCCTATGTTTGCTCGCAACTCTTGTGCTGTATCAATGCCAATCACATGAGCACCAATACTTTTTGCAGGGCGGGTGTCTTCATCTTTCGGCGGCATCATCCCCAGAGTAAAACTGTAATGGAGATAACTTGCAAATGATTTCATTAAGTCAAGAGCCACTTGCGGGTCATGGCTGGCTTTTGCGAAGGCGGCATACGAAATTACAGCAAAAGCGTCGCTAAAAACGTAGCGCCGCATTCTTAGTGGAGCGCCTGCTTGGCTGACTGCAAACCACATTTTTGCCCCGGGGAAATGGCAGTGTTTTCGTGAGAACTCGACGTATGAACGAGCCGCTGCCAGCTAGTTTGGGCGCTTCTCAACCGTGTTGTGTAGTGTTGCAAATATCCAGCCAGCTCGGCCTCGAAACCATACTGATTTGTCGGTATCAATAATTCGACCATCCTGATCAAGTGACGTGATTATGCCGCCATGCTTATGGGCTAATTCCATTTTTCATTTAAAATGGAATTACGTTTGCGAGTAACTAGTTTTTGGTAGAATTTTGCCAATTTCGCCCGGCTGATAATTGGAATATGTGAAGCAGTCATTGATTGAATTGTCGCGCACGAATTGTTTCTAGACCGTGCGCTTTCGGAATTGTGCTCATAATTGTTGTTGGCTTATCCGTCAACATTTGGTGGCGCGTGTGACTAGTGGGCGGTGTTTGCGCGCAATGCGAGTTTGTTCGATTGGCGGCGAATGTAGAAACGCGTATGGCTATTAGCTGCAGAACTTCAAGTAGGTCGATATAGCTAATTATAATCGAGTAATTTGTGTGTACGTACGAAGTCGAAATTCGTGTTGGCGCGCGGTTGCGTTTTGGGGCGACGCATGAAGCTATTGTTTAGAAGGGGGTGAGACTGTAGTGCTTGAAATGCAAGTAAATTTGGCATGATACATGTCAACTGGGTTGTTCCAAAAGCTGAGGTGATTTGGTGGATTTCTCAGTGAAGCGCAAGTGTGCATTTGGTGTTTATGTGGGAAACAAAATTTGTCGTTGTTTGGCACCCGGATAATTCGGACTCTTCTGGAGATTTGTGGGTGCGACAACAGCTTTGGTCCCCTGCAGCGCTAAAATGGACCAAACACCGCGTGATTTTCTAGTGGGTAGAGTGGATTACGGCGCCTGCGGTAAGTAAAACTAAAGGGGTTTGCGCAAGTTGAGCCGGGGGTGTCGACCAATATTATTTCGGATGCTATAGGTTGGTACGCAGCCTGGGGGGCGATTACCCCCTTGACAATCAATATTTTTTTCGTGGCTGGTTGTATCCCTAGACTTAATAGTTGTTCCAGGCTTAGGGGAGCCATACGCCGACTGGTAATTACAATAGTGTTCCGGTGCTCAGTTTCGATGACTGCCGTGACCCCTTGGTCGTTGTGCCCCCAGCCGCCGTGGCGGATTTTGGTTTCTGTAAATATCCCATCTGAGATCGTGCGTATTTTTCCGGTTATTGTTAGGGGCGCGCCATGCAGACGATCTGTCTTTGCGCCTATTTCAGTAGTGAGCTCTTTGCGCACCCCCGCTGCTACGCATTTGCCCACAGTTTCAGGGTCGTAGAGGATGACCAGCGCATTGCTTATTTTTCGGGTTATTATTTCGTGCAGGAGAATTGTTCCATCGCCTGCACTGCCTCCGCCCACGTTGTCTCCAACATCCATCAATACAATGGGCTGGTGCGATGACAGAGAGGCTTTAAGTACGGCTGGAGCTGGTTGAATTAAGTTACCTTGAAACTCGTGTCTGCGGCCCCAAGCACGGTTTGCCATCCAAAGGGCAGCCTTGGATGCAAGTACAGGATCATTGTTTGCTACTGCCAGAAACGAGGCCCCCATTTCTTCGACGTCTGCATAGTAGAAGCCCATTGATACGCTGGCAGATAAAATTCCGGGCCAACTCATGACCTCCACTGCGTCGGCGTAGAGCGCGGCCGCGGGTGCTTGCTCGGTATGCTGACTGGAGATGTTGATCAGCATTGGCGGGCATTCCAATGCTTGAACGGGTTTGGCTTCTCGCGAGAGTGTGCGGGCCATGAGGCTTGCCGCTTCTAGTCCGCGTTGATGCTGGTCTATGTGCGGATTGCTGCGGTAGATTACGGTGGCGTTAGTGTTAGAAACCATTTTGGCTGAGACGTTTGCATGTAGATCCAGGGTCATAATAATTGGTGTGTGAGGACCGACGAGCTCACGCAAGCGCATGGTAATTTCCCCATCAGCGTCGGGGAAGCTCTCTGACACCGTTGCGCCGTGCAAGGCAAGCAGTAAACCATCAAGAGGAAGGTTGCTCTTGATTTCGGTTTGCAATTCGCCAAGTAATTGCTCGAAAGTTCCGGCGGTAATTGTGCCGCTGGGGATTGCATATGTGGCCATTATTGGTATAGCCGCAAACCCAAATTTGTGCGCGCCTTGGATGAAACCGCCAAGCTCATGTTTGCTTTCGGCCCAGCGCTCCATAACTGCCGAGCCTGTTGTGAGGCTCGCATGTACAAAGTTGTCGCGAGTGGTGGGAACAGCCAAGAAGGTGTTGGATTCATGCAAAAGCCCCACAACACCGACCCGCCTTGCGGAGCTTTTCACAAAGCCCATGAGTAGCTGAACAAGTCTTGCGGTCCGGAGCTGGTCATCAGGTAGTTGTCTTCGAGCCGGACGCCGCCCTGCAGCGCGTGGGTATAAACACCGGGTTCAATAGTGAAGACATCCCCAACCTCAAAAACATCTGAAGAGCCCGGAATGATGCGGGGGGCTTCGTGTCCGCGGTGCCCTAGACCGTGACCTAGGTGGTGCCAAAAACTCTTTTCAGTTGCGGTGTGCGCGTCTAAAAAGAGCTTTATGCTTTCATATACAGCGCTTGCAGGAATACCTGGCTGTGCCATTACTTCACCCATTCGAATTGCATCTAGAATAAGATGCCATACCTGCATTTGAATATCCGTCGGTTGACCTACACAAAAAGTGCGAGTTGTGTCGGCCCGGTATAGGTCTAGGGCTGGAAAAATGTCAAGAATGTAAAGGTCACCGTTTTGGATTTTGCGCAAAGTAGGAGTACCACCTTCTTTTATTCCACGCAGGCCACAGGCAAAATCGCCAGCGAACGTTATGGTTTTACCTGATGCCTTGTTGATTGCTTTGTGCATTTCTGAATATACATCTATTTCGGTTACGCCAGGTGCAATAATTTCGCGTGCTGCGTCGTATGCCACAGCGCATAAATCCAAGTTTTCCCGAATGCTATCAACCTCGTCAGCATCTTTTGGTTTACGCATTTTCCGAAGGGATTCGGACGCATCCAATAGCGCAACTCCAGAATATTGGCTTGCAATAGTGTGTTCGTAAACGCCTGCAGTGCTCTCACATTCGACGCCGCAGCTTCGAACTGCGCCTGATAAATTATCGGCTAATGACTGTTTGAGCAGTTGGGCAGCTTCATGGCCAGGTGTGTCTATACTTCGTTTTATTGAATAGGTCTCTAAATATTGTTGAGTGTCACATCGTGCGACACCACTTGTCGCGGAAATCAGACTGGTCCGCCCATCTGAGCGTTGCACAAAGACGCTGGGAAACTCAGGGGCCACCAGAAGGCCGGTGAAGTAATAAACAGTACGGTAGTCGGATGTGAGGAATAAATCCCAGCGTTCAGTTTGCATAAGCTCTTGAAGGCGTTTTTGCCTGGATGCGCAGCCTGATTGGGTTAGCATAGGGCCTGATTTAGAAGTGCCAAATTATTCTCTGCGAGTGGAGCCAATTAAGCTTGTAGTGATTTGTATTGTGTTTCAACGTTTGACAAACTGTTTTATGGCGTATTTGTGTTGTCAGTCGCTCAGCGCCACTGTGAATTGGGCCAGTGTTTGGTCGATATCAGATTCTGAATGGGCGTTGGATACGTACCATGTTCCACGGGAAATTGTGCGGATTCCAAGGTGGACAAGTTTTGCAACCAGTTGCTGGTAGGCAATGGCGTCACGGCCTGCCCATTCGCGATAATTTTGAAATTTTGCGTGATTGGTAATACTGACTTGTACGACTGGGCCAATGCCACCCACAATCGATGCAATGCCCATAATTTTTAGGCGACTTGCAAGGCCGACGCGGAGGCGTTCGCCTAGTTTGTTGAGATGTGGGTAAACAACTCCTTGATTTCTTTGCAAGTATTTTACTGTTGCTAGTCCGGCAGCTATGGCCACGGGGTTGCTATTGTAAGTTCCGGCGTGCGCTACGTGCCCACTTGAAATTAGATCCATGAATTCGGCTTTGCCGACCACAGCGCTGAGCGTAAATCCGGAGGCAATTCCCTTCGCGAATGTGGCCAGATCTGGCGTCACCGCGAATAATTCTTGGGCGCCACCTAATGCCACCCGGAAGCCTGTAATCACTTCGTCGAAGATAAGCGCTGCTTCATATTCGGTGCATAGGTCGCGCAATCCTTGTAGAAAACCAGGTAGGGGCAGGATGGAACCTGAGTTGCACATCACGGGTTCGGTAATCACGGCCGCAATTTCGTGGCCGCGTATGGCAAATAGTTCGCGTAAGAGTGCAAGATTGTTCCACGGAAGCACGATTAGATTGTCGGCGGCATTTGGCACTTGTCCGCGGCTTGTTAATACCGGTGTAGGGGCATTTGCGGGTCCGCCTTGATCGGTGGTTGGACTAGTGGATACAAACACACTGTCGTACCAGCCATGCCATTGCCCCTCAAATTTTACTACCTTAGTGCGATTGCGGTAGGCGCGTGCCACGCGCAGCGCAGTAATCACCGCTTCAGACCCGGTGCTGTTGAAGCGTACCCGCTCGGCACACGGAATAACATGTATAAGTAATTCCGCTAGATCTAATTCGGACTGGTGCTGTGCCGCATATATTAGTCCGCAGTGCAGCTGCTTACTGACGGCTTCTAGCACGGTTTCTGGATCGTGCCCTAATAGAAGCGGACCCTGGCCTAGTGTGTAATCAATGTACTCATTGCCATCAACATCCCAGATGCGGCTGCCTTTGCCAGATGCATAGAACAGCGGCTGAGGGATTTCAGCTTTTCGCACATCGCTGCTAACGCCACCTGCAAGTGCTTTGCGGGATCTCTCATACAGCTCGGTAGATTTGTCAAATTTCATTTATGTATTGCCTTGCTATTGTTTTCATATTATACATTATTTGGCAGCGAGGGGCGTCAGCTCGTTTGACATGCGCGCAGATAATTGTGTCCGATAGATAATGTGTCCTACCCCGCGTCCAAAGCGTGTTTGGAGCTTCAGTAGATTTCTACTACTGGCGCCGCAATCCGTGCAATTTGAGATTGGCAGAAAGTTAGCTGCTAAGCGGCAAACATTCGATTGAAAGATTAATCAGATCGCGTTGCTCAGGGAGTGTGACCGTGTTATGCATCATTGCTGTGCGGTCGGGCTGTATGCAATACAATCCGCCTCGAAAAGGCCTGTGGGAGGGGGGCAGTTGGTGATTGTTGTTCGAGCGGGAAAGTGGTCCGTAAATAATTTGGTGTAAAGCTGGTTTTATTCGGCTAAATCTGTTTTTATGCGCAAAAAACAGTTGATCTTTAAAATTTGCGCCCAGATTGCACGTGCGGATTCAATTACTGCCCGGAGGCTCTTAAACGACAGGGTCATTTCTTCGGCGAGCGTGCCGCACTTTATTTCGCCGGTATTTGGATCGACACTAGCCTGCTCGGATACATAAACAAAGTGTCCACAGCGCACCGCCTGAGTAAAAGGCAGTTTGGTGTTCAGGGATTTTATGTGTAGTTGCATTTAGTGATTTCCTAGTGAGATTTATCGCGTAGCCAGCTATATAAAACAATTATCAAGTATGCGTTTTATACATTTACGCTGCGCTAGGTGACAGCCAGTTTAGTGCGCACATCCGAGTTATTCTTTAGTTCTTTACTGCGCGAGATGGACAGTGGTGTAGTTGGTGTTGTAGTCAGGACTGCGGAAGAGTGGATTTACCAAAGCTTTCAGTTCCTCTACTTTTTAGCTGAATACATCGGCGTTGGCATGTGTACTGAGGGGGCTAGTTGAAATTATAATTGAGATTTGCCCATAATCAATTGATGAAAAGAATGAGTTCGTATTTACTAGTTTGGATCGTGCTTTCCAAAATGAACCTATTTGCTGAAAGAATACTGGGTGCTGATTTAGAAGCGTTATGCTACTTGATTGTTGATTGGGGACGTGCGTTGTATGCTTAACATTTGATGCTTTGATTGCCACTTTTAGGCAATATTAAATAGGAAGGTTTGTTTGGTGGTTGGTGGCGCAAAATAGCGGGTCGCCAACTTTATCAGGGTTGTGCGAAGCTAAATGACTGGCTCGGGCGCATTGGATGAATGGTTTGCATAAAGTGCAGCTAGTCAATGCTGTGTTTTGATAACGGTTATTTTAGATGCAGAGTGTTAGGTACGCATTGGAGTTCCAACTGCGGAAATTGGTGCATTCAATCCTTGCGTAGTAAACTAAATGGGGGAGGTGAATTGGTTTGCCAATAAAATGAGGTGCTGTTCTCCATCCAGTGCGCTATTCTGGACGACTATAGCTGGCGTTGGGAGTGAGTTAGTAGTAGTGTGCCGATTGCACGGTTTTAGGTTTGGAGTGGTGTTAGAGGTGGGCAGGTGATTTGTTGCCGGCGTGTTTATAGCTGTCGATTTGGTGAGCGTTTGCTAACTTGGTGTAATATATGCTAATGTTTGTTTAGTAATTTATCTATGGAGTTGCTTTGAAGAGTAATTTGGGTTGGGTAAGGGCGGACTCGTTGTGGGGCGGGTGCCAAACTCTTGCGGTCGGCGCGCGGGCGGTGCCCTTGTCAATGTACTGTGGCGATGCGGAATGGCGTTTTCAGGCTTCAATGTTTGTTTTCTTGTGCTTGCATTGTAGTGTCGACCTTCATTAGCACGCAGTGTAGTTCTGTGTAAAATTAGACCCAAAAAGTTGCGGGGAATTTTAGAAGTGAGTTTGTGGGATCGACTTGAAATGCGCTTGGTCGGTATCTTGCCAAGGCAGGTTCGGTCTAGTATGCACCTAGACTTACTGAGAACGTGCGCTTTGAGTATTATGACTTCTATCTTGTTATTTACCCCAGTTATATTGGCGCGGCTGGGTGCGTCGGCTGAGGTAATTTCATTATACGTTTCAGCGGGTTATTTGGGTGTGTTTGCGAATGGAGCGTGTTTATGGTTCATGCGTAAATGGGGCATGCGGGTTGTATCTCTGGTTAGCTGGTCGGTTGGGCGCTGCATTTTGTTTGTTGGGGTTTTTGTTTCAAGTGCGTTTGGTCTTGCGATTGTTGTCGTTGTGTATAGTTTTTGCGAGCTATGGGTGGAGTTGGTTAATCCAAAACTGATTCAGCAGTTGTACCCCGTTCAGCATCGGGGCCGCATTATGGCATTTGTGCGTCTTGTTTCCGCTGGTGCAGTTGTTTGCCTTACCCCAATTGCGGGATTTATTTTGGATCGTAGTGGGCATCAGATTTTGATGGTAGTTGCTGGATGTTGTGGTCTTTGTGCGGTGGTTCTGGTTTCGCGTCTCATGTCACGTGTTGATGATGGTCTAACGGTGGTTGGTTACGCATCCTCGTTATTTGGGCGCAGGATGTGGGGTGATAAGGCGTTTTTGTTGTTTCTCTTTTCGTTATTGTTGTTTGGTTTTGGTAGTTTGATGCCTTCCGCTATCTATCCGCGCGTGCTGGTTGGCCGGCTTGGTTTGTCATATTCTGAGATAGGGATGCTTGGTGTTTTACGTTCAGGGGCATGGCTTATTGTGTTTTTATTCGGTGGATGGCTTACAGATCGGTTCGGTGGACTTCGATGTCTGTGTGCGACATTTGTGATTAATTCTCTAGTAATACTTCCGTATGTGTGGGCTTTGAATGGTTGGATGCTTGTGCCCTCGTTTCTTGCGATTGGTGTTGTAATGGCTGGATTTGACCTGTGGGTTATGTACACCATTATTGAGCTGGCTGATCCGGGTTTACTAGCCGAATATACGGCAGCGTGCATGATGGTTGTTGGGGGCCGTGGTTTGGTTGCGCCGGTTCTTGGCGTGGTGTTGTCGAGGAGTGGAGTCTCTGACGTAAATCTCTTGATTTTGTGTTCGATTATTACGGTTTCATCGGCTGTGATTCTGGTTCCGGCAATGGTTTATAGGCAAGGTAGTAGAGGGTTCGCGTGACTATAAGCGGGAGAGTCCAATGGGATTTGTGCATGGGCTGGACTTTTACGTTAGCATAAATGATATGATACATGGGAGGATAAATCGATGACTAACATGGGCAATTTATATAGCTATTTGGGAAGAGGGTATAAACTAATCGAGGGTCTGGAGAAAGTTTCTGGCCGCGTGAAATACACTGCTGACGTGAAATTGCCTGGAATGCTTTATGTGCGTCCAGTGCTCAGTCCGCATGCGCATGCTTCCATTGTTTCTTACAACTTGACTGCCGCGCGGCTGGTGCCGGGAGTAGTCTCTGTGCTGACCGCCGCCGACTTGTGTTCCAATAACACGGTAATCAATTCCAGGGCTAGTGC
>Ga0208960_1000619_pt1 | contig 19881 bp, 18 predicted proteins | sample GreLakmeON33MSRF_FD_187703 | JGI IMG/M metagenome (GOLD analysis project Ga0208960, IMG submission 187703) | Freshwater lentic microbial communities from great Laurentian Lakes, MI, USA - Great Lakes metaG ON33MSRF (SPAdes) | ecosystem: Environmental > Aquatic > Freshwater > Lake | place: Great...
ATTCATTTTTGATACTTAAAAAATTGACTTAGTTTATGAATTTATTGAATGATCCCAGTCATGCGAAGAAAGCTTCCATCAATACGAGCACTGGAATCATTTGAAGCTGTGTTTCGACACGGCAATGTCACCCGCGCCGCCGAAGTGCTTGGACGCACTCAAAGCGCGGTCAGTCGACAGGTCGCCAATCTTGAAGAATTTCTTGGTCAGGAATTGTTTGTTCGTGACCGAAGGCAGCTAATTCTCAATGACACTGGCAAACGCTATCTCGATAAAATCGTTGGCCTGCTGGACAAGCTCGAAGAGGAAACAGTTCGACTGCAACGTGTTGTAACGGAGGACAATGTTTTGCGACTTGGTGTTCTTCCAACCCTGGCTTCACGCTGGCTGATGCCAAGACTGGCAGGGTACATCGCTTCTGGAGAATCTACAGAACTACACCTGGTAAAAGGCTTGGGTAGAATTGATTTTGAGCGTCAGCAAGTCGATGCGGCAATTGAATGCTCTTATACCAAACCGGAAGAACTGGTAAGCCATCACCTTTTGGATGAATACGTGGTAGCTGTGGTTTCAGCTAACATATACAAACAAGACCCTGCGACCGAATACAGCAAGTTGTACATGCCGGCCCGATCCAGTGCCTGGGAACTCTGGGAACACCTGCATCCGCTGCCAGTCACTCATTCGGGAGTGAAATTTGAAAACTACACGATGATGATAGAGGCAGCCTGCCTCGGATTCGGAGTGGCGGTTGTTCCGTCCATTTATGTTGATTACGATCTGGAGAACGGCAGGCTGATTTCACCGTTTGGCAATCCTGTTCCCAGCGGCAGAAGTTACTGGTTGACCTATCCCGAGAGCTCACGCAGCAAGCGCAAGGTCATAGACTTCATGACCTGGTTTACCCGCGAAACCTGACCCCTTTGATCCTGACCCCTTTGATCCTTATGTCAACTCAAAACCTGCTCAGGCGTTCTTGCTATCGACAATCAAAAAAATCGAGGATTGGCGGATGAAACTGCTTTTGCTGTTTATTGCCGCACTCACTTGCAGTTTTTCAGTCTTGGCCGACGAGCTGTCTGATGCCAACCAGCTGTTCGACTTTGTCGAAAAGAACTATGCGCAGTACTTCAGCCCGGCCGCCCAGTCTACCCAGACAGTGCAGGGCTATCTGGTGCGCTATTACCCGAATACCAACACTTATCTGGCCACCAACGCCGGCAGTGTGTATGTGCACGGCGTGCAGTTTGGCGTTGGTATCATCCGGGTGGGCTTGGTGACAGACTTCATCACGCCAGCCGTCGGCAGTGGCAGCAGTACCGCCAACGCCGTTATTGATCTCACCAATCTGATTCTGACCAAACGTGCCGGCAACTGCAGTGACTTCGCTGGCACTTACAAGGGCACCGCGCAGGATATCGCGCGCAACCTCAGCTTTACCGGCAATCTGGCAATTGCCGTGAGTAACAACACCTGCACCTTCACCAGCAATAACATTCCCAATCACACCATGGGGCAGGGCGGCGCGTTTGCCACCCCGGTGAGCGCGCAGAACTCGAATTTCCGCATGACAGCCACTCCAGCTTTCGCTGCACAAATCTCGGCACTGGGGCTGACATGGAACAGTGGCGTGTTACTGAATGGCGTGCGCATCGACATGTTTGCAGCCGCTTGCTTCGGCGTGGGCGACGGCAAGATTGGCTGCAACAACGAAAGCCAGCCATGGCGCTACGACCCGATGTCACCCAAGAACAATTTCGGTACCGACAACCACAATGCCCATACCCAGCCAAACGGCGCCTACCACTACCACGGCAACCCGAAGACGTTGTTCGATTTCAGCAAGGTGGTGGAATCACCGGTGGTGGGCTTCGCGGCCGATGGCTTCCCGCTGTTCGGCTCCTACTTCAAAGACGCGGCTGGCACCGTACACAAGGCCCGCTCAAGCTACCGCCTCAAAAGCGGCAGCCGCCCCACCGGCAGCGGCAACCCGGGCGGCGTGTACGACGGCACTTACCGGGATGATTATGAGTTTGTCAGCAACCTCGGCGATCTCGACAGCTGTAACGGCATGACCGTGAGCGGCATCTATGGTTACTACATCACCGACGAGTTCCCGTACATGACCAACTGCTTTCGCGGCACGCCCGATACCTCGTTTCGCAAGTGAACGGCTGGCCGTAGTGCTCCGCAGTAATCATGGCAGCACTGCCAAACCCCTTTGATCCTTTCCATGCCGGGCTATTGAGGCATCAGGTTCGTGGACGGCGTCGAGTCGGACATGATCAGCAGCATGTCGAAGCCGTGGACCATACGCATCAGTTCGGGGTGAGTATCATCGCGCCAGCGGCCCATGATAGCGCGCAACGGGCGCAGGTCGATTAACGTGAACACGTCAGGACTTGCGGCGGCGTAAAGCGGCTCAAGTCCGGCCATGTAACCGTCCTTTGGTGTGTCGGGATGGTAGCGCCAGCCAACGGGATCCAACACGGCTACGCTCGAACCTTGGCCCGGCAGGATGGCCAACGAGAAGGCGCGTCCGCCTTCCAGCGCGGCGATTTCGGGCGCCAGCACGCCAATGTCCCATGTCTCCGTCTGGCTGCGACCGCGGATCAGGTGGGACATGCCCAGCTTCATGAACACCTGCGGGGCGCGGCCGGCGGCTTTCTCTGCTTGCCAGTGCGCGACCAGGTTGGTGCGCATGTAGGTCGAGCGCCGGATGTTGGAGTCATAACCAAGTTTGAGCGCCCACAGGCGATTGATCTCCAGCGTCTCCTCAAGCGTGGCGAGGATGCTTGTGGCTTCCGCACTATGGCCTGGCCAGGCATCACGAACGGCGCGCACGAGCGCGGGATCGCCGTTGAACGCGAAGATGTATTGCGCGTTCTTTTCCGAGGCGTGTTTGGCCCATGAGGCGGTGGATGCAGCGCGCAACGCGGCTAGCGCAGCGGCCGCCGCCTTCGGCTTCGGCATGGCTTCAAGCATGGTCATCAGCAAGCAGTCGCCGCCAACCTCATAGTCGACGCCCCAGAACACAGGCTCATCGCCCTTCACAGCGGCCCGCGCCCGCGCCAGCATCTCGGCCTCTTCCTGCATGCCGAAGAAGGCAGCTTCGCCGCCCCTGACCGAGAATTGTTCGATAAGTCCGGCAACGCCCTTGCGCGCCGATGCATCGAGCGCGCCGGCCATCGGGGGTGACACTTCGATGATGAATTTCGAATAGCCAGTCGGCGCGAGCGCTTCGAACAGCTGTCCCGCCAGCATCGGGTTCTCGGCGATGCCGTGCTCTTCGCCGAGCAGGAAGAACTGCGCGGCGCGGCCTTCGGCGACCAGCTTGTCCCACGCCGGGCCGGAGAAGACGCCATTGGCATAGTTCAACGTGAGTGCGGTGGTCTTTGCTGTCTCGGTCAGGCGCTCGACCCATGTCGCTGGCGCAGCGGGGATTTGTTCAAGCTGTGGCGCCGGCTGGGCGGGAACGTCGACCTGTGATATTGCAAGTGGCGCCTGAACGTACGCCGCGAATGCCACCGCGATAATCCCGATTCTCGAAGCCCGCATGAACCCACCTCTCACCATGATCAAAGGGGTTGATCCTGAATTCTATATATTCTTGTTACTTTGCCGCTTTAACAAACTTCAAGGTCATGCGATCGCTCTCGCCAATCGCCGCGTATTTAGCTCGATCCACATCACCCAAACGATAGTTAGGAGCCAGCGTCCACACGCCTTCGGGATGCACTGTCGAATCTTTTGGATTCGCATTGATTTCTGACTTGTCCACCAATTCAAATCCTGCGGCGGTCGCCACTTCAATTACATACTGCTCAGTGACATAACCGGTAGTGCGCATAACGTCCATGCCGGCATCAGGTTTGGCGCGATGCTCAACCACGCCCAGCACGCCACCAGGTTTCAGTGCCGCATAAAATGCCGCGAAGAATTCATGTTCCTGCCCGGCCATAATCCAGTTATGAACATTGCGAAAGGTCATGGCCAGATCCGCGCTTGCAGCCGGGGCGATGGCTACTTCATGGGGTGGGTTCAGGTGGCGTACTGTGATCTTGCCGTACAGTTCAGGATCCGCAGTAATTTTTTCTTCAAACGCCTGCAGATTAGGTGCCATGTAGGATGCCGATGCATTGGGCGAGAAATGCGCGGCGTAGTATTTACCATGGTCGCGCACAAAAGGTGCAACGATTTCCGTATACCAGCCAGTGGAAGGCAGGATTTCTATCACCGTCATGTCCGCGCGCAGACCGAAGAACTGCAAGGTTTCTACCGGATGTCGAAATTCGTTGCGGGCAATATTGGTGGCGCTGCGGTGCGAGCCTACAGCCAGTTCTTCCAGCGTCAGGGCGGTGGCGCCACTGTGATTTTCGGCCGCTAAAATTTGACAAGCGAACAAGGCGCTGCCGAGTAAGAATGATGTAATGAATGCTGATTTGCGCTGCATGGGCTGGCCTCGACGTTGCTGATGGAGATAAATATTGGAGCGGGTTAGATTTTGGAACTGCTTGAATTTTGTCATGAATCCCGCGGCAAGGCTACTTCTTCAAAGGTGCCATGGGTGAGAATACGCCGGAATTACTATAGTCTTGGCGCCTGTAAATTTATCCAGATCAAAAAAAAGCCCCCGTTGGGGATTGGGGGCGAGAAGGGCACAGACCTGAGATCCTCGTATCGAGAATCCAGAATCAAGGAGATTCAAACAACAGACAGGACAGAGCGCAAAAAACTTTCATCACCTCCAATTTATGCAGGAGCAACATCCAATCGACGCTTTTGATACGCCCGCTAAAACCGATAAACCCGACACACTCGAAACGCAGCTGCGCCGTATCGAAGCGGCCAAGACTGGCAGCTATGTGAAGCGCACCGAACATCTCGATGCGGCAGGTAAGACCTTATTTATCAATCGTTTAATTCGGGAAGACTCGCCCTATTTGTTGCAGCACGCGCACAATCCCGTGAACTGGTACGCCTGGGGCACCGAGGCGTTCGCAACTGCGCAGCGCGAACACAAACCGATTTTCCTCTCTATTGGTTACTCCACCTGTCATTGGTGTCATGTGATGGAAGTCGAAAGCTTCGATAATGTGGCAGTTGCCACGCTACTGAATCAGCATTTCATCAGCATCAAATTGGACCGGGAACAGTTTCCCGACATTGATGAAGTGTATATGACCGGGGTACAGATCATGTCCGGTCAGGGTGGCTGGCCGATGTCGAATTTCCTGCTGGCTGATGGCAAGCCATTCTTCGGTGCCACCTATTTTCCAGCGGCGGGTTTTACCCATGTGCTGAAGCAGGTCGTAGATGCCTGGCAGCATAAATATGCTGAGCTGGAAAGCAGCGCTGTCCAGATCAGTGCCGCCATTGATCGTTATCTGTCCGCGCGGCAACCCGCTACTGCCCTGAGTTCGCAGTTGGAAGAATCCATGTTGCAGGCACTGCTGCAGCGCGAGGATCGCAGTTATGGCGGTCTCGCAGGGGCGCCTAAATTTCCGCAGGAACCGTTACTTTTGTTGATGCTTGATCGCGTGCGGCGCAAGCGCGAGCTGCAAACTCTGGCCTTTGTCGAACGCGCCCTGGAAGGAATGGCGTCAGGTGGCATCTATGATCAGGTGGCAGGCGGATTTCATCGTTATAGCGTGGATGCCGAATGGTTGGTGCCACACTTCGAGAAGATGCTGTACAACCAGTCGCAATTGGGACTGGTGTATTTGCAGGCATGGCAACTCTCGCAGAACCACTGCTTGCGGCGAGTCTGCGAGCAAACCCTGAACTATGTCGTGCGCGACATGCAAATTCCGGAAGGAGGTTTCTATTCAGCGACAGATGCAGACAGTGAAGGCGAAGAAGGAACCTTCTTCGTCTGGAGCCTTGCGCAACTGGAAGCTGTGTTAACAGCAGATGAGATGCAACTGGCGCGGCATGTTTACGACATCAGCGCGAGCGGCAATTTTGAAGGCGGAAACATTCTCAGTTTGCGGAAAAATCTGGCGCAATTGGCGACCAGCTCCGGACGCACAGACTTTTATCCGGCACTTGATGCAGTGCTGCGCAAATTATTCGCGGCCCGTGCACAACGCTTGCACCCACTGCGGGATGACAAACTGATCGTGGCATGGACCGGCGCCATGGTCACAACTCTCGCGCGAGCAGCGTACGCGCTGGCAAATACTGATTGGCTCGCGGCCGCAGAACGTGCCGTACAGTTAGTCTGGAGTAAAAACGTCGAGTTGAGCGCGCAAGGCTTGCACTGCCGCCGCATTTATCTCGATGGCGCAGTCTCCATCAATGGCCAACTGGAAGACTATGTAAACCTGGTCGAGGCCTTGCTTGCCTTGTTCGATATCACATCGAAGACTGTCTATCTGCAGCAGGCGAGAGCAATATTCGCCGCCGCACTCACGGAATTTTGGGACGGGGATTCCGGCAGTTTTTACCTGAGCCCGCAGCAACTCGCAGGACCACAACTGACTCGATCAAGAAGTGCTACAGATGGTGCTACCTTGTCCGCCGTGGCGACGGCACTGCAATGTCTCATCAGCTTGCAACAGCGATCTGCAATCATTGATCAGGCTAACACGTCTCTTAGGGATGACCTGGAACCAAAAATCCACGCCTGTTTCACGGCGCTAAGCGGAGCAGTGAACGAAAATCCAATGAGCCATCCGAGCGTGCTGCGAGCACTCGCCAGGCAACAGCGAGGCAGCATCGACAATATTCAATTCGCCGGCAATGGCCGCGCCAGACTCGCTGTGCGCACGCAAGCGCGGGATGACACGCAAGTGCAATTCCAGATAACGCTGACTCTGCAGGAAGGATGGCATGTGACTGCGCCCAGTGCGGACACTGCAGCGAACGATTTCGTCCCTTTGCAAATCCGGGTCGAAGCAGGCGAGGCACACTGGCAACTGGATTCCTGCGAATTTCCAGCCACAGAAAAGCAATTGCAAAACCCGGATGGAACCACGGTACCAATCTACTCAGGCGCTGTAGCAATCACTGCAAAGTTCGCCAGAACGACCCAACCAGCAGACGCTTTGTCCAATTCGATCGGTTTCCAGATACGAGTACAGTTATGTGATGAGAAGCATTGTCTGTTGCCGGAAGATCTGTTTTTTCGCAGTTGAAAGTAATACAAATATTCACAGAGGGGCGGGTCGGTACTGCTGCTCTGACTCGGTATCGGTTCAGGCAGATCAGGAATCCATAAAGCACATCGACAGCCTCCTAGCCCGAACTCGACAAAATACCTTCAAAAAATGCCGGCACAATCTCGGAAGCCTTCCCATACACATGCTCGTCAAACCCCGAGCCTGTGACTTCCAGATTCAACTCCACCGTATGCGCGCGTGCAATCTTCGCGCTCTGATAAAACCCGGACGCAGGATACACATTGCCTGACGTTCCTATCGCAACAAACAGGTCGCAGCCTTTTAGTGCCAGGTTTATTTCATGCATATGCAATGGCATTTCACCAAACCAGACAATATGCGGGCGCAGGTTTCCAGGCGAGCGACAGCAGCGACATTCAGTTTCGAAGACCAGATCTTCCCGTATATCGAACACGAGTTTTGAATTTAGGCAGCGCATCTTCAGAATTTCACCGTGCATGTGCAGCAGTTTTTTGCTGCCCGCACGCTCGTGCAAGTTATCAATGTTCTGGGTGATGAGAACAAAATTGCCGGGAAAATCGTGCTCGAATTTGGCCAGCGCGGAATGGGCAGGGTTGGGTCTGATCTCCGGAGACAAAATCTGGCGGCGACGCTGGTTATAAAATTCATAGACCAGTGGTGGATTGCGCTCAAATCCCTCCGGAGTGGCAACCTCATCCACCCGGTGGTTTTCCCACAAGCCGTCGGCGGCGCGGAAGGTTTGGATACCGGATTCGGCGGAAATACCGGCGCCGGTGAGAACCACAATCGACTGGAGAGGTTTGCGCATGCTGCGATCATAACAAGGGCATGGATTTTGCGACAGCCCGCTAGTGAATGTCTCCGCAGTCGGTATAATGCCGCAGCATCTGAATATTGCTCAGCTGCCAAAGTCTGGTTGGATCAAACAGACTTCCATCGAAGGAAAAAAATTCATGAACGCTCCCAAAATTGGCAACCTGGCACCCGCATTTACACTGACTGATCATGCCGGCAAAAAAATCAGTCTGAAGGATTACCAGGGCAAGGCTAATGTTGTGCTGTATTTCTATCCCAAGGCGATGACGCCAGGATGTACAGTACAGGCATGTGGGCTGCGCGACAGCAAGCAACAATTGGCGCAGCTGGATACAATCGGACTCGGCATCAGTCCTGACCCGGTGGCCCGACTGCTGAAATTCAGTGAGCGTGATGGCTTGAACTTCAATTTGCTGTCCGATGAGGATCACGCGGTGGCTGACAAATACGGCGTCTGGGGTTTGAAGAAATTCATGGGCCGCGAATTCATGGGAATTCGCCGCACCACGTTTATTATCGACAAGGGCGGGCGCCTGCTGCACACCATGGACAAAGTGAATACGAAAACTCATCACGCTGATGTCATCGCTATACTGAACACGCTGTAACGGAAGCGAATACCATGCAACTTAATTATAAAAAGTATTCCGATGCGGGCGAGCCATTGCTGGTCCTGCATGGTTTGTTCGGTAATCTTGCCAATTGGGGCGCTCATTGCAAAAAATTCGCTGAAACATTTGAAGTATACGGAGTCGATTTACGCAACCATGGTGATTCGCCCCATGTGGATGAGTTGAATTATCAGGTGATGGCGGAAGATGTGCGTGAATTGATGGTTAGGCTCAAGCTCAAACACTGTTACATGATCGGCCACTCGATGGGTGGCAAGGTGGCGATGCAACTCGCGCTCAGTCATCCTGAACTGATACGAAAACTGATCGTGGTAGATATTGCGCCTGTAGCCTACTCCAGCAAGACAGACGGGCATGCGCGAATTTTGCAGGGAATGGAATCCTTGAAACTGGATGAATTGCGCAATCGCAAAGATGCAGAAGAAAAATTGCAAGAGTTTGTGGAGGACGAGGTTACGCGCAAATTTATTCTCACCAATCTGACACGCAGCGAAGCAGCCGGCTTCAGTTGGCGCCTCAATCTCGACTCCATACACAAGAACTACAGCAAACTGCGGGAAAAACTCGTTGGCGATGAGCCCTATGCAAACCCTGTCCTGTTCGTGAAAGGTGCCCTGTCTGATTACATTCACCTGAAGCATGAAAAAGACATATTGCGGCTGTTTCCTGCCGCCGCTGTCAAGATTGTTATGGAGGCGGGGCATTGGGTGCACTCAGAGCGACCGCAGATATTTCAGAAACTAGCTCTTGATTTTCTGCAAGGCGGAAGTGAGTCATGACCGTACTTAGTATCAATGTAAACAAGATAGCCCTGCTCAGAAATTCTCGCGGACGCGATTTTCCACGAGTACTCGATTTTGTAGAACAGGTGCTGGATCTTGGTGTGCGAGGCATTACCGTGCATCCGCGACCCGATGAGCGCCATATAACGCGACAGGATGTATACGACATTCGGGATTTCCTGCAACAGCATCCACAGGTGGAATTTAATATTGAAGGTTATCCGTCGGACGATTTTATGCGCATGCTGCTCGAAGTCGCACCTGCGCAAGCTACGCTGGTGCCGGACCAGCCTGGCCAGCTGACTTCGGATCACGGCTGGAATATCGCAGCGAACATGGCGCTGTTGCAGTCCAGATTGACACAGCTGCGCAAGGCGGGCATTCGCAGCAGCCTGTTTCTCGATCCTGTGCCGGCTGCAGTTGCACAAGTGCTTGCAGTTGGAGCTGACCGTATAGAACTTTACACAGAAGCATTTGCGCGCCAGTTTGGCTCGGCCCAGGAGTCGGTGGTATTTGAGCAATATCGACTCACCGCCGCGCAAGCACAAAATCTCGGTATCGGCGTGAATGCCGGGCATGACCTGAATCTGCAGAATTTGGGAAAATTCCTCGAAATTCCGGATATCCTCGAAGTCTCCATTGGCCACGCATTGGTGGTTGAGTCCCTGCAAGTTGGTGTGCCTGCCGTTATTGCCCGTTATCTTGCCTTAACCGGTCAGGCAACAACCAGCTGAGGATCGGTATATTCAGGCCCGGTTCAGTCGTTGCACCTATACTGGGCAAAATGCATCTGCAATCACCCTGTCATCAACCTGCTGTTGATGAGCTGCTACCCGACGCGATTGCGAGTACATTTCCAGTAATAGCAGGAGCCAGTCGATGCGACATTTATTTGAGCAATACCAGCCGAAAATAGTCAAAGCGCAGCAAGTGTCACCAATCTTGTTCGGATTACTCGCAGTACTATTACTTGCACCTACTGCGGTGTTCGCTACTCATTTAGAGATTGCGCGCCTCGCGACCCAATTAAATATGGTCAGTGGTCAGCTCGCGTATGAATTGCGCGGTGCGGGTGCCTACTCGAGTATCCGGCAGCGCTCCGAACACCTGAGTCGTGAAGCGGCAGATCTGGCGGATGCGGTGCGACGCGAGCGCAGTTCGACGCATGTGCAGTCGCAGTTCAGGGATGTCAGCCAACGCTTTGCCAGTCTGGAACAGGCATTTCTGCGCTTGAATCGCCGTGATTTCAGCCCGTACCTGTTCAATGAATTTGATCGTATCAGTGGTATCTACACCAGTCTCAGTGCCGAATTGCATTATGCCGGCGTAGATGAGTACGCGTCGCCACTGGTGTATAACTCGCGTGAATATGGTGCGCGCAGCTATGGCCCGCGCACTTATGTTCCGGGCACCTATGTTCCGGACACCTATGCCCCGCCAGTGATAATTTATCAGCCTGTGCCAGTGCCCGATTACAGGATTCCACCTGGATTCACCACTCCGACTGCGTCGAGGCATCTGCGCGAACCGAATAACGAGCATGAGCAGCGCGCTACCGGGCGGCGTCCGCAGCAGCAACAGTTACCAAATTTTGATCACCGCAGTGCGGTGCTCGACCGCCAGTCACGCCTCGACAATCGTCGCGGAGACTCTGCTCGAGACAGACCCAGTGGTACTGTTGAAACCAGTCGCCGCAATCATTTCGAGTAGGTCTCAATCATTGCGGCGATTACTGTCTTGCTGCAATCAAGCGCATGGAATGCTTTGCAAGTTTGATTTTGCCCGGCATACGCTTACACTTGCAGCCCATGTACAAGATCTGTCCCAAGTGCGGTCATACCCGCCAGCCTGAAGACACCGCGCCAGAAGACGAATGTGCGGCGTGCTGCCTGGTTTTCAGCAAATGGCTGAAAGCACTCGTCGCGGATCATGCGCTGGAAGATGCGGTGCAAGCCGAGCAGGCTGAACAAACCTGGCAGCGGTCTCTGCATCAGTTTTTCTTCAATCCAAAGCCGGGTATAGAGCGCGGAGATTTACTGGTCTATCTGATCATTTATCTGGTGTTTTTCGCGTGGGGGATAGATTTCATCTCCATGGATTTCAGAACAAACGCTATTGGGCAATCCTGGTTTCATAACGTTAATCTTGTGTTTCATGAAGCCGGACATTTTCTGTTTATCCCGTTTGGCCGAACTGGTTCAATTCTCGGCGGTAGTCTGTTTCAGGTATTGCTGCCACTGCTGCTGGTGTTCAGTTTCCTGATTTACAACAATGATGCGTTTGCAGGTTCTATTTGCTTGTGGTGGTGTGGGCAGAGCCTGATGGACGTTGCGCCATATATTGCCGATGCGCGGGCCTTGCAGCTGCCCCTGCTGGGAGTTGGGCTGGCAGCGGACTCGCCTGGCTTGCATGACTGGGCCAACTTGTTGCGACCATGAGGCTGGTTGCAATATGACACCACCATTGCATACTGGGTTGATCTGATAGGGTCAGGTATCTTGTTATTAGCCTTGGCTTGGGGGGCATATATGCTCTATCTTTACTATCAGGCGCTCACAGAGTAATAACGGCAGGTATTCCAGCACTGAATGTGAACTGTCTCACATCGCGCTTCGTGTTTAATTCCTAGAATCACCATTGATACTGGCAATAAATCTGTGTCAGCGCAGGTGCACTGCGCCGGTTTGTAGATACAGGGTTTGCGCAGACAGCCCAAGAAAAAGGTAGTTATGAGTCAGTTGCACTGCAAACTTCCAGACGTCACTGTGACCAAGCCGAACGGTTTGTCGCAGAGCCTGTTTTTTCATGTTTATAGTGGTCCGAATGCGATTGCCTATGCACATTTAAGTTCAGGTGCCGGCAATCGGCAACGCCGACCCATTTCCCGAGCTGCACTGCCTTTACAAACTCCCGGTATCAGTTATTGCCTGAAGAAAATTGAAGTCAGCCAGAATTACCGCAACCTTGGCATCGGCACCGCACTACTGCAGGAAGTCATCAGTTTTTGTCAGGATGAAAGAATCTCGGCGCTTTACGGTGAGGCGAAGGGCGAAGTTGAAATTCTGCGCCGCTGGTATCGTGACAAGGGTTTCGAGCTGGATGCGGTAGATAATATTCAGCTCACACTCTAGATCGCGCTGCATCCAGAAAGCCTGCTTACCAGGTTCTCCGCTGCTCCAGGTAACTGTCCAAACTACTGTTCCAACTACCGCCCCATCAATTCCAGCAACATTGGCTCAAGCTGCGGCCAGACGTTCTCCAGAATTAGCCACTGCGCCTCTGCCTGGGGATGAATACCATCGCTCTGCATCAATTCCGGCTGTTGGGGAATGCCATCGATCAGGAATGGTACCAGTGGCAGTTCATGGGCAGCAGCCAGTGCGGCATATTGTGAAAAGAAGGGTTCCGTATAACGGGGCCCGTAATTCGGTGGTATTTGGATGCCCGCCAGCAATACTTCGATTCCCTGCGCCTGGGCCAGGTCTATCATCGTCGCCAGATTTTGCTGGATTAATGCGATAGGCAGGCCACGTAATCCGTCATTTCCTCCCAGCTCCAGAATAATCAGGTCCGGTTGGTAGCTCTCCAGCATTGCCGGTAAGCGTGCCAGCCCGCCGGTGGTGGTTTCCCCGCTGACACTGCCATTCACGACCTGGACCGGCCATTGTGCAGATTCCAGACGCGCTGCCAGCAGCGCAACCCAGCCTGCGTCTTCATCAATGCCATAGGCGGCGCTAAGGCTGTCACCATAAACCAGCAACGTGTATTTGGCGTCGGCAGCAACTGTCAGGGTTGGCAGCAACAAGGCAATTCCAACCAGCAATCGAATCAGAGGGGGTTTCATCGCATTAGTCATAACAGTTATTGCAGAATGTGTTAAACCGTTTCGGGATAGGCATCGTACCATACCCTGTACGCGCATTTTTTTTGAATAACAGGGACACCGCATGATAAGAACGGAGAATTTGTTAAAACGGGTCAATACCAGTGAGGGTGTCCTCACAATTTTGAACCAGGTTAGCCTGCAAATTAAACCTGGAGAAGCAGTGGCCATTGTCGGTGCGTCCGGTTCTGGCAAATCCACGCTACTGGGTCTGATGGCTGGACTGGATAGTGCTACCTCTGGCGATGTGTTCCTGAATGGTCACAGTCTTGCTGCCATGGACGAGGAGCAGCGCGCGATCCTGCGCGGGCAGCTGGTAGGCTTTGTGTTTCAGTCCTTTCAGTTATTGCCGAGTCTGACCGCCCTGGAAAATGTCATGCTGCCCATTGAACTGAAGGGCGATCCGCAGGCCCATGCCAAAGCACGGCAACTGCTGGAGCGCGTGGGTCTGGACCAGCGCTGGCACCACTATCCCAATCAATTGTCTGGTGGCGAACAGCAACGCGTGGCGATTGCACGTGCGTTTGCTACTGAGGCAAAAATATTGTTTGCAGACGAGCCCACAGGCAATCTGGACACAGCTACTGGCGCCAAAGTTATTGATTTGTTGTTTGCACTGAATCACGAATTTGCCACGACCCTGGTGCTGGTAACGCACGACGAGCGGCTCGCCGAGAAATGCAATCGCATCATCAAACTCGTTGCCGGTGAGATTGTCAGTGATGAGCGCAATGAGGAAGTGACAAGTGTCTGATGCACGCGAGTCCGCAACTTTAAATTCTTCAGAACCTGGTTCTGCAAAACAAGGATCTGTAAAACCAGGTTCTATAAAACCAGTGATGCCGCTCACTGACCATAAACCCCTGTCGAATCTGTTTCGATTGGCCATGCGTCTGTTGTGGCGCGACTGGCAAAGTGGCGAGTTGCGGCTGTTATTTTTCGCCCTGGTAATGGCAGTGACTTCAGTCACCGGCATCGCCTTGTTTACTGATCGTCTGGAAAAAGCACTGTTGCTGGAATCGGCCAATATGCTGGCTGCCGACCGGGTTTTGGGCAGTGGCCGGCAGCCACCCGAGGCCATCCTGCTGGAAGCTCAGGCCCGTGGCTTGCGCACGGCGACCACACTGTCTTTCGTCTCAATGACATTTTCCGCAAGCGGCAATATGCTGGTGGCTGCCAAAGCGGTCAGCAACGAATACCCGCTGCGCGGCGAAATCATAATCACACAACAGGCTTTCACTCGCGGCGTACCAGTTTTGAATGGGCCTCCGCCCGGTGAAGTCTGGCTGGAATCCCGCGCGTTGCCTGCCTTGGGAATCGAGGTAGGGGACTCAGTATTTGTTGGGGAAGCGGAGCTGCGGGTTGGCAATATCATCATCGCCGAACCGGATCGACAACAGGGTGGCATGGCAGATAGCGCCGGACCGCGCCTGATGCTCAATATGGCCGATGTCGCTGCCACCAATGTCGTGCAACTGGGCAGTCGCGTGTCCTACCGCTATCTGTTCGCCAGTGATGCAGCTGCCCCGCTGGACGAGTTCGAACAATGGGTAGGCGCTAACTATGAGGATCAGTACCGGCTGCGGAATGTGCGCGACGAAAGCGCCGAGATCAGCGATGCCTTGAACAAGGCTGAAAGCTTCCTCTTGTTGGGTTCCCTGTTTGCTGTCTTGCTCGCTGGTGTGGCAATAGCCCTGACGGCCAAACGCTACAGCGAACGGCATTTTGACTATGTGGCAATATTGAAAACGCTGGGCTGTACTTCCTCACAGATTTCCTTCATCTACCTGTCTGTCCAGCTTGTACTTGGTACTATAGCTATCATCGTCGGCAGTATCCTGGGTTGGATCGTGCACCAGGGCATCCTGCAACTACTCAGTTCGATTCTCCTGGTCGAATTACCACCTGCCGGATACCAGCCGTTCGTCATCGGCTCCCTCACAGCCATTATTTGTTTGCTCGCATTTGCACTGCCACCCTTGCTGGCGCTGCGCGAGACGCCACCTCTGCGCGTGTTGCGTAAAGACATCGGTCAGCAGAAATTCAGCGCCAATCTGCCCTATGCATTCGGCATATTTGGCGCGATTTTGCTGGTGTTCTGGTATAGCCAGGATTTCGTATTAACGACGGTGCTGGTGGTAGCGGTAGCCGGTATCGCTGTATTGCTCTCAGTCGTATCCTGGCTGCTGCTTCATTCCAGCGGCTCGGTAGGCATGAAAGCTGGCAGCGCCTGGAAACTTGCGATGACGGCTGCGCGCAGAAGGCGCAAGCAAAACATACTGCAGGTGATGGTGTTTTCGGTGACGATAATGTCCTTGCTGATTCTGACACTGCTGCGCACCGATCTGATTGATGACTGGCAGGCACAGTTGCCAGAGAATACGCCCAATCATTTCATGATGAATATCAGCCAATCACAAATTGCCGGGATCGAAAATTTCTTTGCAGAGAAGGGCATCGTCGGCAATACGTTCTTCCCGTTGATCAGCGCACGCGTCACTACAGTTAACGGCAGTCAGCCTGATCCGCAGGAAGCGCTCGGGTCGGATGCCGAAGGCGGTAGTCTGACCGAGGGCGGCAGCGGCCTGGATGAAGAGGCCGATCCAGCGAACGCATCTCCTGATGCTGATGTTGATGCTGATGGTGAGGCGATTGCTGCTACTGACGCCGGTACTGAAGTGGCTGACGCGACACAGGCAAATGCCGCAGGTGAGGACAATGCAGTAGGCGGCAGGCTCAGCCGACGGCAGGTAACCTGGGCGGAAAACGTACCCGCGGACAATCTCATCACTGCTGGTACATGGTGGGGCCAGAATTCCCAACCTGGATACGTGTCCATCGAACAGGAATACGCCGACTGGCTGGATCTGGAGATTGGCGATCAACTTGAGTTCGAAGTAAACCAGCAAACAATCAGTGCAGAGGTAAGCAGTTTTCGCAGTGTGCGCTGGGATAACATGCAGCCGAATTTTTTCATCATCTTCTCACCGGGAACCATTGATCATCTTGGCGCGACCTTTCTGTCCACGGTATTGATGGAGCGAGAGCAGAAAATATTTCTGAATGATCTGGTACGGCAGTTTCCGACAATTGTTGTTTTCGAAATAGATGCTTTGATTGAGCAAATCCAGACCATCATCGCGCAGGTGACTTCGGCTATTGAACTGATCTCGGTGTTGGTGCTGGTGTGCGGCGGGCTCGTGTTGCTGTCCTGCGTCAACGCCACCCTGGACGAGCGGTTTCATGAGAACGCTATCTTGCGCACACTCGGTGCTGGCAAGAAGTTGATACTCACCAGCCTTTTCATCGAGTTTGCCAGCATCGGTGCGATTGCCGGTGTGATAGCGACGCTTGGTGCCGAGGGTAGTCTGTATTATTTGCAGGAGCAGGTGTTCGAGCAGGATTTCAACTTCCATTATTGGGTATGGTTGGCTGGTCCAATGCTGGGCATGTTAATCATCGCCGGTCTTGGCGTATATTCCACGCGGCAGGTGGTCAGTATCAGTCCACTGAATGTGCTGCGCAGGGTAGTGTAGGATCGTCAGGCTGGTGGCAGCGCACTGCAAGCTAAAGTTGTGTCGCACTCACAGCGGGTTATAATCAGCGCCATCGCAAATATATTGGTATTTCCCATGTTCCATGCAAAATTCCGCGCCTCGATGCAATGGCTCAGCTTTGTAGTTGTGTGTTGTGCACCGTTAACAACGCCAGTGTCTGCCCAGATGCTGGCATCAGTTATCGAGGAAACCTGCGTGTATGGTGATTGCAACGCTGGCTTCGGCACTCTGGAACTGCGCACCGAGTTCGGCAAAGGCAAATATGAAGGCGAGTTTGTAGCTGGAGAATTCCACGGGTTTGGTCGGCTGGAGATTCCTGTATCCAATGTTGCACGCGCCTCGTTTCTCGGCAACTGGGTGCAAGGCAAGCGGCAGGGACGTGGCACCTACTGGAACGGGACTGGAAATCTTTACATGGGGCAATGGCAGAATGACATGCGGCATGGCATAGGTACGTATGTCGTCAATTTGCCAAGGTGGACCGATAATTTGTATACAGAATATTGGCTGCAACAAAACACCGAGAATTACACCGGAGATTTTGTTGATGACCATTATCAAGGCAATGGAACTTATCGATGGCAGAATGGCAGCAAATTTACCGGCGGATTTTTCGCGAACAGCAAACACGGTCCAGGAACTTTCTACTATGAAACCGGCACCGCGCGACAACAATTGTGGGAACACGGTGACTGGATAAGATAACTCCTATGAAACTGGAATCTCTCCGCCGCGAGTATCTGAAGGGCGGCCTCCATCGCAAAGACCTGACGCCTGATCCGTTCGATCAATTCAATCTATGGATGCAGCAGGCCATCGATCTGGACATCACCGACGCGAATGCGATGACGGTGGCTACTGTTGGTGCCGACAACCAGCCCAGTCAGCGCATTGTGTTGCTGAAGCATGTCGATAAAGCAGGCTTCGTGTTCTACACCAATTACGGTAGTCGCAAGGCGCAGGACCTCGCTGCCAATCCGCGCATCAGTCTGCACTTTCCATGGCACAGTATTGAACGCCAGGTAAAGGTAGGTGGCACTGCGAGCAAAATTTCCGCGGCCGAATCCCTGAAGTATTTCCTGTCACGCCCCAAAGACAGTCAGATTGCCGCACTGGCCTCGCGCCAGAGTAGCGTACTCACTTCGCGCACAGTGTTATTGAATCAGTTCGAGGCGATGAAGCAAAAGTTTCAGGCAGGTGACATGCCGCTGCCGGATTTCTGGGGTGGCTTTCGAGTAGTGCCGACCGAGATAGAATTCTGGCAGGGTGGCGCCAACCGTCTGCATGATCGATTCAGGTACAAGCGTCTGGCTGACAACAACTGGCAGATCGATCGACTCGCTCCCTAAGCAGTTTCTAAGCCGCGCGCCAGTCAGGTAATTTTTTCTTCTCCAGGATTTTCTTGAGACGTGCGTACTGCGGCAGGCCGTTACGATAAGGTGGATAGTCCTCACCCTGAATCAACGGAGTAAAGTACTTTTTAGCAGCCTCGGTGATGTGAAAGCCATCACCAGTTAGGTAATTCCGCGGCATCTTCTTCTCTTTATTCGCCACTGCCGAAAGGTTTGCCTGGCCTATGCTCCAGCTGTATTTCTTACCCTTGCCGCGCACGATTGTGGGCATGACAGCGTTCTTGCCCGCGAGCGCGAACTCCACTGCCGCCTTGCCTACCGCGTATGCCTGTTCGACATCTGTGGCTGACGCGATGTGGCGTGCCGCGCGTTGCAGATAATCGGCGACGGACCAGTGATATTTGTAACCAAGTTCTGATTTGATCATGTTCGCGACGAATGGAGCGACTCCTCCCAGCTGCACGTGCCCGAATGCATCCTTGCCGCCAGCATCAGCGAGGAAACTGCCATCAGCATTCTGCACACCTTCAGATACAACAATTGCACAAAAGCCAAAACGGGTGACGCAGGCCTTAACCTTGCTCAGGAATTTGCTCTTGTTGAACGCGATCTCAGGAAACAAAATAATATGTGGTGCATCGCCTGGCTGTTCACAGGCGAGACCGGCCGCTCCAGCGATCCAACCGGCGTGTCGCCCCATCACTTCCATCACAAATACTTTCGTGGAGCTGTCGCACATGGAAGCCACATCGAGCCCGGCTTCACGAATCGACACAGCAGTGTATTTGGCGACAGAGCCGAATCCGGGACTGTTGTCGGTGATGGGTAAATCATTATCGACAGTCTTGGGTATGCCGATGCAGGTTATTGGATAACCCTTATCCAGACTCAATTGTGCAATCTTGTTGGCAGTATCCTGGGAGTCTCCACCACCGTTGTAGAGGAAATAGCGAATGTCGTGAGCCTGGAATACTTCCATCAGGCGTTCATACTCGCGTTGATTTTCCCCGTAGGATTTCAGTTTGTAGCGACAAGAACCAAATGCGCCAGCGGGAGTATGGCGTAGCGCGGCAATGGTCTTGGCCGATTCCTTGCTGGTATCAATCAGCTCTTCCCGCAATGCCCCGACGATGCCATTCTGTCCTGCATAGACTTTGCCGATTTTGTCACGATGTTGTCTGGCGGTTTCGATTACGCCACAGGCGCTGGCATTGATGACTGCGGTGACACCACCGGACTGGGCATAGAACAGGTTTGGCTTCGGCATAGTTTTTCTGGAGGACAGACTAGAGTGAATTTGCGAATCGGCATGTTACTCGTTGGCGTCAGGCATCGCAATTGCTTGCCCAGCATTGCGTGGAGATGTAACAATCGAACCCCCTTGTTTTCTCTTTATTGTATATAAAATTATAGCCAGACAATTATCTGTGAGACTCTGCGAATGCGCTTAATTATCGGGATGTCAGGTGCCAGCGGGGTGATCTACGGGATTCGCTTGCTGGAAGTGTTAAAGGATGTGGCAGAGGTGGAGACGCATCTGGTAATGTCGGATACGGCGAAGCTCAATATTGCCCTGGAGACAGACCGCTCGGCGAAGGCGGTGATGGCGTTGGCTGACCATGTGCATTCCAACAAGGACATTGGCGCCAGCATCGCCAGTGGATCGTTTCGCACGGCGGGGATGATCATTGCGCCCTGTGCCATGAAGACTCTT